>VFSW01002709.1_pt1 | contig 26697 bp, 20 predicted proteins | sample 5358111 | NCBI WGS metagenome assembly VFSW01 (sample SAMN11554181, study PRJNA540505) | mine drainage metagenome | isolation source: sediment from site ElyBrook_90M | place: USA: Ely Copper Mine, Vershire, VT | collected 2017 | reverse complement strand
TTTGCGGCGGTCACTTTCGGTCCCGGCCCCGGCGCGGCGCGCGACGCGAGCGCGCGCGCCGCGGCCAATGGGATCAAGGCGCGGCTCGTGTCCCTGCGCCTGCTCAGTCCGTCGCAACCCGGGCGCCTGGCCAAAGCGCTCAGCGGGGCGAAGCAGGTACTGGTGGTGGAGCAGAACCATACCGGGCAGTTGTACCGTTACTTGCGCGCGGAATACGATCTGCCGGGCGAGGTGAAGAGCTTCCGCCACCCCGGGCCTCTGCCGATGCGTCCCGATGAAATCCACCAACAAATCACCGAATGGAGCCGCTCATGAATTCCCCTGCCGCTGCCGCGCCGCTCACGGCGCAGGCGTTCAAGTCCGATTACAAGCCGATCTGGTGCCCCGGTTGCGGCGACTATTCGGTGCTGTCTTCGTTCACCAAGGCCTTCGCCAAGCTCGCTCTGCGGCCGGAGAATGTGGCAGTCGTGTCGGGTATCGGCTGCTCTTCACGTATTCCCGCCTACACCAACTGCTATGGTTTTCATGGCGTGCACGGGCGCTCGCTCGCGGCGGCGGCCGGGCTCAAGCTCGCGCGTCCCGACCTTACGGTGGTCGTGGCGAGCGGCGACGGCGACGGCTACTCCATCGGCGGCAATCACTTTCTGCATGCCTGCCGGCGCAACGTCGACCTGACCTACGTCGTCATGGACAACCATGTATACGGCATGACCAAGGGCCAGCCTTCGCCCACCACCGAGCCCGATTGGGACTCCAAGCTCTCCCCCGGCGGCACGGGTCTGCGCACCTTCAATCCGCTGGTGATCGCGCTCGCCGCTGGCGCCAATTTCGTCGCGCGCGCCTTTGCGGGCGATCCGAACGGCACCGCGGAGGTCATCGCCGAGGCGATCCGCACGCCCGGATTTTCCTTCGTCGAAATTCTCAGCCCGTGCGTGACGTTCCGTCCCGAGCAGCGCGAGTGGAAGCAGCTGGTGCGGCCGGCGCCGGTAACGCATACCGACGACGCGGCGCGCGCGGCGCGGCGCCTCATGACCGACGACGGATTCAATGTCGGCGTGTTGTACAAAGGCGAGCGCAAGCCTTACCAGCCGCCGACCGGCAAAGGCAAGAAACATCCATCCGACCTGGAAGCGGAGTTCGCATTATGAGCACGAAAAAGAGCACCAAGAAAGGCGCGAAGCAGGGCACGAAACCGCGCGCAAAGACGAGCGCCAAACCGATAGCCAAGAGGAGCGCGAAAGCCAAGGTAAAGCAGACCGCGGCCGCAGCGAAGCCGAAAAGCGTGCGCGCACCGAAGCGGGCGCTGGCCAAGGCAGGCAAAGCGCCGGTGCCCAGCGCGTCGGAGTTCATGGCCTATGCCTACGCCATGGAAGCCGAAGCCGCGGAGCGCTACGCCGAGTTCGCCGATTCGATGGAAGTGCACAATAACCGCGAGGTGGCCGAGTTGTTTCGCAAGCTGTCGCGCATCGAGCAGATCCACGCCGACCAGATCCTGGAACAGATGGGCTGGGACCACGCGCCGATCACTTCCGCCGACGTGCGCTGGCAGGGCGCGGAGGGACCCGAGACTGCGGATCCGACCGAGCTGCATTACCTGATGCAGCCGTATCATGCCTTGCAGATCGCCCTGCATAACGAAAAGCGCGCACGCGACTTCTTCGCCAATCTGGCGAAGGTCAGCAAGGACGCCGGCGTGCGCGCAGGCGCACTGGAGATGAAGCAAGAGGAGGCCGAGCACGTGCGCCTGATCGAGGAGTGGCTCAAGCGCACGCCGAAACCCGACTCCAACTGGGAAGCGGATCAGGATCCGCCGGTGCTGTCCGACTGAGGAGAGGAGCAAACATGGAAGTACTGTTGCCGCAAGGCTGGGCGCCGCCGGTAGGTTACGCCAACGGCATCGCCGTCGCGCCCGGGCGTATCGTGTTCATCGCCGGACAGGTGGGCTGGGACGCCGCGCAGAAGTTTCACTCCACCGAAGTTGCGCCCCAGTTCGAACAGGCGCTCGCCAACGTGCTGGCGGTGCTGGCCGAGGCCGGCGGCCGTCCCGAGCACATCTGCCGCATCACCGCGTTCTGCTGCGACAAGCCGGCCTACCTCGCGGCGCGGCCGCAGCTCGGCGCGATCTGGAAGCGCCTGATGGGGCGGCATTACCCGTGCATGAGCATGATCTTCGTCTCCGACCTGCTCGACAGCCCGGGCAAGATCGAACTCGAAGCGACGGCGGTGGTACCGGCGAACTAAGAGCGCAGCGGTTTTTAGGCGCTGTTGCGCGCCTTCGCAAAATCCCCCGGTTCGAGCAGTTTCGAGCAGAGGAAGCCGATCACCAGTCCCCAGAACGGCGCGCCTATGTTGAATATCGGCACGTTGGCGACGGTGACGATGAAGGTGATCAGTGCGCCGAAGGTATGCGTGGTGCGAAACGACGCGACGAATGCGGTCTGCAGCACGCGCAGCATGGCCAGCCCCCCCAGCGTGGCGATGAAGGCGCGCGGCGTTGCGAGCATGAGGTGGGTGAACGTGGGCGCAAGCGCGCCGAAGGCGAGGACGAGCACGCCGACCAGCAGGCCCGAGGTGTATTGGCGCGTGCGCTCGCCGGAGGTCGAGAGGATCGCGTTCACCGGCCCGGTGAGGCAGGTCGATACCGAACCGACCAGCGCGCACAGCATCGATCCGGCGCCGCAGGCGATGGTCACGGCGTTGACGGGCGGTTTGTGGCCGGCCGCGCCGAGCACGGCGTAGCCCTGTCCGTTCTGCACCGCCAGGACCGTGATCGCGAGCGGCAATACCAGTTCCACCGTGGCGCGCCACGAAAACACCGGCGTATACAGATTCGGGTGGGCGAAGCTGAAGATCGCGCCGGCGCCGGGGTGGAAGCGCTCGAGCAGGGCGATCGCGACCGCGCCGATGGCGAGCGCACCGATCAGCGGCGGCACAAAACGACCCAGCCGCGGCAGCGCGCTCAACGCGAGAAACGCCGCCACCATCGGTGCTGCGATCCAGAAATCGTCGCGCAGCGCATACACCATGTCGAGGTCAAAACGCAGGAACACGCCGGCTACCATGGCCATGACGATGGGCATCACCGCCGCCTGCATCGCGCGTCGCACCCAGCCGGACGCACCCAGCACGAGCATCAGCAGCCCGGTGAGCTGATAGGCACCGATCACCTCGGCGAAGCTCAGGTGGCCGAGCGCGGAGCCGACCAGCACGGCGCCGGGGATGCTCCAGAGAAATACCAGCGGTTGGCGGTAAAGCCAGCAGAAGGCGAGGCTGATGAGACCGTTCAGAAAGAACGCGCCGAACATCCACGAGGAAATGTCGGATTCGGTAAGGCTGCCATGGCGGCCGATGGCGAGAATGATGGCCACCGGACCCGTGGTGGCGAATATGAATGCCACCACGGCATTGACGGCATACAGCCCGCCGAAATCGGAACGGATCTGGCCTGGTCCGGGCGGTGCTAGGTCGGGCGCTTCGAACGGCATCGGCGAAACGGGGCGCTTCAGTCGGTGTCGGACCGTCTGCGCAAGCGAGCGTGGACTCCCGGCGTGCGAGGCTGTGGTTCAATTTGCGCCATACCGAAGTGTAGCCGATCCGCGAACAGCGAGGCGACAATCCGGTCCCGCTCGGGGGTTGCGACGACTGCAACGGCTTGCCACGCAGGGGCGCGCAAGCTAACCTCGCTGCGTGATCTCGATCAGCCGTCCAGATTAATGCTGGTGCTCGACAATCTTTGCAAGACCTACTCGGGTGCGCGCAGCCGCAGCGTGCTGCGCGGCGTCGATCTCACGCTCGCCGCGGGCGAGTATATCGCCGTGATGGGCGAATCGGGCATAGGCAAATCGACGCTGCTCAATCTGATCGCCGGGTTGGATACGCCCGATGCGGGCAGCATCCGGCTCGACGGCGTCGATCTGGCCGGTCTGGACGACGATGCCCTGACCATCCTGCGGCGCGAGAACATGGGCTTCGTGTTCCAGGCGTTTCACATCCTGCCGTATCTGACCCTGGCGCAGAACGTCGCGCTGCCGCTGATCCTCAACCGCGTCGCCGAGCACGAAGCGGCCGAGCGCACGCGGGTGATGCTCGCAGCCGTCGGCCTGGACGGGCGCGAGCCGAGCATGCCGCGCGAATTGTCGGGCGGCGAATTGCAGCGTGTCGCCATTGCGCGCGCGCTGGTGCACCGGCCGAAGTTGCTGCTGGCGGACGAACCCACCGGCAACCTCGATCCGGACAGCGCGGCGCAGGTGCTGGCGCTGTTGCGCGAGCAGGTCAAGAGCAGGAACGCGGCCGGCATTCTGGTCACGCATTCGCAGGCGGCGGCGGCGACGGCGGACCGGATCGTGGTGCTGACCGCGCAGGGGCTGCGGGAGGCACGCTGATGCGCGCGCCGGCCGCGCCGACGCTTTCGCCGCTTGTGCTGTCGCCCGCGGTGCTGTTCCTCGCGCCCCTGGGGCAGCACAAGGGCAGGCTCGCGGTCTCCGTGCTCGCCATCGCCTTGGGCGTGGCCCTGGGCTACGCGATGCAGCTGATCAATGCCGTGGCGCTGAACGAATTCTCGCAGGCGGTGCGCTCGCTCGCAGGCGAGGCCGACCTCGAAATCCGCGGCCCGCGCGCGGGTTTCGACGAGATGCTCTATCCGCGCGTCGCGCGCCTGGCGCAGGTTGCGGTGGCGAGTCCGGTACTGGAGGTGGAGGCGAAGCTGCCCGGGAGGCGCGAGCCGCTGCGCGTGCTCGGCGTGGACGCGTTCCGGGCGGTGCAGGTGCAGCCGGAGCTGATCGGAAATACATCGGCCGACAGGCTCGACCTGTTGCGGCAGGATGCGCTATTCCTCAGTCCGGCCGCGGCCGATAGCCTGGATCTCAAAGTGGGCGACCGGCTGGCGCTGCAGGTGGGACTCTCCGAGGTGAGCCTGCGTGTGGCCGGACTGCTGCGCGCGAGCGGGCGCGAGCGCCTCGGCGTGATGGACATCGCCGCTGCGCAACTGGCGCTGAACCGCATGGGGCGCATCAGCCGTATCGACATCCGCGCGCGTTCCGGCGCGGATGTGGCCGCCTTGCAGGCGCGCCTGCAGGCCGGGCTGCCGCCGGGCCTGATCGTCGAGCGCCCGCAAAGCAACCTTCAGCGCAATGCCAGCATGTCGCGCGCTTACCGCGTGAATCTGAATGTGCTCGCGCTGGTGGCGCTGTTTACCGGCGGCTTCCTGGTGTTCTCGGCGCAGGCGTTGTCGGTGGTGCGCAGGCGCGCGCAGCTCGCGCTGTTGCGCGTGCTCGGCGTGACCCGCGCCGGCATGGTGCGCATGCTGCTCGCCGAGGGCGCGCTGATCGGCGCGGCCGGGGCCGCGATCGGACTCGCCGCCGGCTACCTGATGGCCGCCGCCGTGCTCCAGCGTTTCGGCGCCGACCTCGGTGCAGGGGAGTTTCGCGGACTGCATCCCGCTCTGCATGCCGATCCCTGGACGAGCGCGCTGTTTTTCGCGCTCGGCGTGCTGGTCGCAGTGGCGGGCAGTCTCGCGGCGGCGCTGGAAGCGGCGCGCGCGGCGCCGGCACAGGCACTGAAGGCCGGCGACGAGCAGACCGCTTTCGCGCGCCTGCGCCCGGCTTGGCCGGGCGTCACTCTGCTGGCGCTGGGCGCGCTGTGCACCGCGGCGGGACCGATCGGCGGCATACCCTTGTTCGGCTATATTGCGATCGCGTTGATGCTGGTGGGCACGCTCGCGCTGATGCCGCGCCTGGCGACGACGGTGTTCGGTTTGTTGCCGCGCCCGCAGGACGCAGGCGCGCGCCTGGCGCTGGCGCAATTGCAGGGCGCGCCCGGCCAGGCGGCGGTGAGCCTGGCGGCGATCGTGGCGAGCTTCTCGCTGATGGTGGCGATGGCGATCATGGTCGCATCGTTCCGCATTTCGCTGGACGACTGGCTCGACCGGGTGCTGCCGGCCGATCTTTATCTGCGCACCGGAATCGGCGGCGATACGGCTTATCTGTCGCCGCAGGACGAAGCGCGCATCGCCGCGCTGCCGGGGGTGCGCAGAGCCGAGTTCCTGCGCATAGAACAACTGCTGCTCGACCCCGGAAAGCCGCGCGTGGCCTTGCTTGCGCGCTCGCTCCCGCGCGACGATCCGGGCGGCCGGCTGCCGCTGGTGGGTGAGGAGCGCCTGCCGCGGCCGGGCGCGCCGCCGCCTCTCTGGGCGAGCGAGGCCATGGTCGATCTCTATGGCTATAAGGTGGGCGAGGTGGTGCAACTTCCGCTCGCGGGCCAATTGCGCCGCTTTACAGTAGCGGGCATCTGGCGCGACTACGCGCGCCAGCAGGGCTCGGTAATCATCCAGCGCGACCGCTATATCGCCTATAGCGGCGATCGCAATTCCACCGATGCGGCGCTGTATCTCGCGCCCGGCGCGAGTCCTGCGGCGATATTGCAGGAGATACGCGCCCGCATTCCCGGCGCCGCCAATCTGGAGTCCGGCTCATCCGGCGAGATTCGTGCGCGCTCGCTCCATGTGTTCGACCGCACCTTTGCCGTGACCTATGCGCTCGAGGCGGTGGCGGTGCTGATCGGATTGTTCGGATTGTCCTCGAACTTCGGCGCGCTGGTGCTCGCGCGCAGCCGCGAATTCGGCATGCTGCGCCACATCGGCATGACGCGGCGCCAGATCGGCTCCATGCTAGCGGCAGAAGGCGCGCTGGTGAGCGCGCTCGGCCTGGCGCTCGGCCTCGCGCTGGGCTGGGTCATCGGCCTGGTTCTGATCCGCGTGGTCAACCGCCAGTCGTTTCACTGGAGCATGGAGCTGCACCCGCCGTGGGGACTGCTCGCGCTGCTCGCGGCCGCGCTGGTTCTGCTGGCGACGCTGACCGCATTGGCGAGCGGCCGGCGCGCGCTCGGTGTGGACGTGGTGCGCGCGGTGAGGGAGGATTGGTGAGGCGCAGGCAATGAAGAGCAAGCTCCTGGCGTTGATGGCGATGATCGGCTTGGTCTGGCTGTGCGCCAGTGCCGTTGCGCAGGAATACGCGCAAGTGAAATCCGGCCATGAATTGCAGTTCCCTCGAGATTACGGCAGCCATCCGCAATTCCGCACCGAGTGGTGGTACCTCACGGGTTGGGTGAAGGATGCCAAGGGCCGCGACTTGGGCATACAGATCACTTTCTTTCGCAACCGACCGCTCGTCGCTGAAAATAATCCCAGCCATTTCGCGCCGCGCCAGTTGCTGTTCGCGCACGCGGCGCTGGCCGATCCGGCAAATGGCAAACTGCTGCATGACCAGCGCGCCGCGCGCGCGGGCTTCGGTCTGGCCGAAGCGAAGGAAGGAGGCACAGACGTATGGATCGACGACTGGTCGCTGCAGCAGACCGATTCCGGCTATCGCGCCAGGATTGCGGCGCGTGACTTTAGCTACGCGCTCGAATTCAAGACCACACAGCCAGTGCTGTTGCAAGGCGAGCACGGTTTGAGTCGCAAGGGGCCCTTGCCTGCGCAGGCGAGCTACTACTACAGCCAGCCGCAACTCGCCGTGTCCGGCACGATCACCGTCAAGGGCGAATCGTTCGCAGTAAGCGGCAGCGCCTGGCTGGACCACGAGTGGTCAAGCGAATACCTGGCCAAGGAGGCCGCGGGCTGGGATTGGGTGGGACTGAATCTCGCCGACGGCGGTGCGTTGATGGCATTTCGTATCCGCGACCAGGAGGGCGGCACCTACTGGGCGGGCGGGAGCATGCGCGGCGCTGACGGCAGGGTGCGCGTGCTCAAGCCGAAGGAGGTGAGCTTCGAGCCCGTGCGCCGCTGGCGCTCGCCTCGCACCGGGACCGAGTACCCGGTCGCCATGCGGCTGAGGGCAGGGGGCCTCGATCTCGACCTCGAGCCGTTGCTGGACGACCAGGAACTCGATGCACGCGCGAGCACCGGCACCATCTACTGGGAAGGTGCGGTTCGCGCGCGCGCGGGGGGCAAGCTGCAGGGATCAGGCTATCTGGAACTCACCGGATACTGGAGGCCGCTGCGGATGTGAGCAAACGGGCGATCACACTTCCAGCCTATCGTCCGGACGCGCCACGAGAGCATAGAGCGCCGGCATCAGGAAGATGCTGATCAAAAGCCGCGTGAACAGGCCGCAGACAATGACCAGCGCAAACGGCCGTTGCGTATCCGTGCCGACTCCGGTGGCCAGCGCTGCCGGCAGCAAGCCCAATGCGGCCACCAGCGCGGTCATCATGATCGGTCGCAGTCGCAGGATCGCGCCTTCACGAATGGCCTCGCTCAAGGGGGTGCCGTTGCGGCGAAGCTCGTTGACATAGGAGATATAGACGACGGCTGTCAGCACCGAGACGCCAAACAAGGCGAGGAAGCCGACGCCGGAAGAGACCGAAAACGGCGTGCCGGTGAACCAAAGAGCCGCCAGGCCGCCCACCGGCGCCGACAGCACCACGCCGAGCACGGTGATCAACGGAAATTTCAAATTGTTGTAGAGCGAGAAAAGCAGGAGGAAAATCAGGCACAGGGTCAGCGGCAGAATGACATTCAGTTGCCGGCTCGAAGCGGTATATTCCGTGTATTCTCCGCCCCAATCCAGATGGTAGCCCTGCGGCAGGGTAATCTTTTGGTTGACTTGCTGCATGGCATCTTCCACCGCGTCCGCCAGATCGCGTCCGGCCACCGAAAACTGGACGCCGATGTAGCGCGAATTGTTCTGCCGGTAAATGAACGAAGCGCCGTTTGCCACCCGGATGTCCGCGAATTCCTTGAGTGGGATCTGTTGGCCGGCGGGCGTGGGCACCAGGATGTTTCCAATCTCCTCGGGGTTGTCGCGATATCGATGTTCGAGGCGGACGACCAGATCAAACTGCTTCTCTTGCTGCACCACCTGGGTAGCCACGTCGCCGCCGATGGCGGTCGTGATCAGGCCGTTGATGTCGGCGACGTTCACACCATAACGGGCAATCCTGGCCCGGTTGATTTTGATGTCCAGGCTGGGCTGCCCGAGCTCCTGCACCAGGGTCACGTCGCGGATGCCGTGCACGCGCTCCAGGACCTGTTTGATGGCCTTGCCCTTTTGTTGGAGCGTCTGCAGATCGGCACCGAAAACTTTGACCGCCAGGGCGCTTTTCAAACCCGTTTCCGCCTCGTCCACCGCATCCTCGGCCGGCTGGGTGTAATTGAAATCGATTCCGGGAAAGGCCACGAGTTTCCGGTTGATGGCCTCGATCAGGGCGGTTTTGGTGCGATAAGCGCCGGTCCATTCCGAGTAAGGTTTAAGGCCGACGTAAAACTCGACGTTGAAAAATCCGGTCGCATCGGTGCCGTCATCGGGCCGTCCCAGTTCGGAGGCGACCGTGGTGACTTCGGGAAAGGAGCGCAGAACTTTCCGGATCTTCGGAGCGATTTTGGCCGATTCGTCGAACGAAATGGTGTAGGGCATGGTCGCGCGCACCCACAGCGCGCCTTCATCCATATGCGGCATGAACTCGGCGCCGATGCGGGGCACGAGCAGCAGCGAAGCGGCCAGCAGCATGGCCGAGGCGAACGTCGTTGCCCAGGGATGGGCGAGACTGAAATCGAGGCCCTTGGTGTAACCCGATTTGATGGCTTCAAAAGCGGCGTTGCGGCGCTCCTGCACACCCTTGCGCATGAACAGCGAACACAGCACCGGCAGCAAGGTCAGAGTGACAATCAGGGAGCCGATCAATGCGAAAATCATCGTGTCCGCCATCGGTTTGAACAGCGTCCCCGAAGGCCCCGACAGGACATAGATCGGCAGGAAGCCGGCCACGATCACCGCGACGGCGTAGAACAGCGGGCGATCCACTTCCGCGGCGGCGTCTTTGATGATTTCCATGACGCTGAGCGGCGTTCCCTTGCGCGCGGCGATCTGGCGGAAAATGTTTTCGACCATGAAAATCGCACCATCGACCAGGATGCCAAAATCCACCGCGCCGATGGAGAGCAGGTTGGCCGATGCATGCTGGAGATCGAGACAGATAAACGCGAACAGCAGCGCCAACGGAATGGTGATGGCGACAATCAATCCCGCGCGGAAATCGTAGAGGAAGAATATGAGCACCACGATGACCAGCAACATGCCGCGCAGGAGGTTTCGCTGCACCACCTGCGTCGTCAGCGCGATCAAATCGCTGCGGTCGTAGAACGGAACGATTTTGACATCCTTGGGCAGGATTTCAGCGTTGAGCTGCCTGGTCATCGCCTGGACCCGCTTCAGCACGTTCTGAGTCTTTTCGCCCGTGCGCAACATGATCACGCCCTCCACGGCGTCGTCCTGGTTCTCGTAGCCGAACTCGCCCAGGCGCGGGGCGGTGCCGATGACCACGCGGCCGACGTCCTTGAGCAATACGGGGGTGCCGTCATGCACCGCCAGCACCACGTTGCCGATGTCCTCCAGCGTTTGCATGCGCCCCATGCCGCGCACGTAATAGAACTGGCCGCCCTGCGAATAAAACCCGCCGCCGGCGTTGCCGTTGTTGGCCGCCAGGGCGCTCTCCACCTGCAGCACCGACAAGCCGACCCCGGCGATCTTGGCAGGATCGAGCAGCACCTGGTATTGCATGGTTCCCCCGCCAAACCCCGAATCATCCGCCACCCCGGGAATCGATTTGTAGTGGGGTTCGATGACCCAGTCCTCGAAAGTTTTCAGTTCCATCGGCGACCGGTCAGGACTTTGCAGTACGTAACGATAGATCAGACCCGAAGGCGCAGACAGCGGCGATAAGGAAGGGGTGACGCCGCTTGGCAGGCTGAGGCCGGACAGCCGGTTGAAAACCCGCTGGCGGGCGAAGTAGTTGTCGGTGCCATCCTTGAACGTGAGGATGACATCGGACAATCCATAGAGCGAGATGGAGCGGTCGGTGGTCATCTGCGGAATGCCGTTCATCCCGACTTCGACGGGCACGGTAATCAGCCGCTCCACTTCCTCGGCGGCGTGCCCGGGCCATTGGGTGATGATTTCGACCATCGGCGGCGAAAGATCGGGATAGGCATCCACCGGCAGGCGCCCCAGCGACCACCACCCGGCCCCGACCAGCACCAGCGCCAGGAGGACGACGAGAAAGCGTTGCCGCAGCGAAGAGGCGACGATCCGGTTCATGATCGAAGCCGCTCGCGGCGCGGATCCGGCCGGGGGCAAAGGGTCGCTCATTGATTTTCCATGAACTGAACGAAGATGCCGCCTTCGACCACAATCCGGTCGCCGGCCTGGAGACCGGTGGCGATGTCGTATTGGTTCCCGGAGCGATAACCCAGGGTCACATGCCGCCGCGCGAAGCTGCCGTCGGGCTGGGCGACATAGACAAACGGCAGGTTCTGATCGTCGCGCAGGATGGCCGAAATCGGAACCAGCAGGCCGGTGCTCTCCTGGCGCGCCCGAATCCGCACGCGCACATACATTTGCTTCTTCAGAAAGTCTCCGGGATTTTCGACGACCACGCGCACCATCACCGAACGCGTGCTGGGGTCCACCAGGGCCGCGATGTTGCCCACGGTTCCGGAGAAGGTTTTTGCGGCAATACCCGTCTGCACTTCGGCCCGGTCGCCGAGGCTGACCGAAGCAAGATCGGAACCAAACAGTTGCGCCATGACCCAGACGCGCGAAAGATCGGCAACGGTAAAACACGGCGTGGTGCCCGCCTGCAGAAGCTGGCCGGGAGTGATCAGTTTTTCCACCACGGTTCCCGCGATCGGCGAGCGGATCATGCCCTCGATGCGCGCAATCGTCCGGCCTTCCTGAATATCCTTGATCGCCTGCGGATCCACGTTCAGCGACACGAGCGCCTGCAGGGCGGCGTCGCGGTCGGCTTCGGCGTTGGCGGCGTCGGTTTGTGCCTGATCCTGTTCGCGCCGGGAGACGCCGTTATGCTGGAGCAGATCCTTGTCCAGGTCGGCCAGCCGGCGGGCGGTCCGGGCGGTGGCGAGTGCCTTGCGATAGCTGCTGATGGCCGTGGCAAAGTCGGGGGAGTCCACTATCGCCAACGGCTCGCCTTTCCTGACGTGTTCGCCGCGGGAGACGAGCAGCCGGGACACCGGACCGGAGAAGGGGGCCAGCACGCTGGTGGCCTGGTCGTTGTCGAAGTCAACCACCCCGGTGGTCTCAATCGCCTTGCGGAATTTGGACGGCGCGACGGTGTAAAGGTGGATGTGCTGTCGCTGCGCCGCCGTCAGCGTCACATTGCGGGCCGTCGTGACTGCAGTCGGCGCATGGTTGTCAGTCCGCGGCGAACAGCCGGCGAACGACACGATAATTGCCAGCGCCATGAAAGCAAGCGCGGGATCGCGCGGGAATTTGCCCCGGCATTGCGTAAGCGGTATCCGGTAAAGCGATTTATTTTTCATCTTTGTCCTGGGTTAAATCGGCGCGGTGCCACCAGCCGCCGCCAAGCGCCTGAAACAGCGCCGCCGTATCGGCATAGCGATTGGCCTGGGCCTGCACCAGGTTGATCCGGGCCTGCTGATAGGCTTGTTCCGCGCTTAACAGCGAAAGATTGCTGGCGTACCCGTCCTGCAATTGTCGTTGGGACAAGTCCAGTGTCACTTTGGCGGCATCCGCAGCGGCGGCCGCCGCTTTCAAACCCGCGGCGTCCTGTTCCAAAGCGGTCAAAGTATCGGCGACATTCCGAAAGGCGGTCAGGACCGTGCTGCGATATTGTTCAGCCGCCTGAACGTAGGCAGCCTTTGCGGCGCGCTCCTGGTGCAGCAGTGTCCCGCCCCGGAACACTGGCGCTGTCACTGCCGCGCCCAAACCCCAAAAGCCGGTGCCTGACGCGAACACCTGACTAATGGCCAGCGCCGTGCTGCCGGCATTGGCGGTCAGCTCGATATTTGGCAGCCGGTTCGCAGTGGCGATTCCGATCTGCGCGCTGGCGGCGTGCAGGTTGGCTTCGGCCTGAAGTACATCCGGACGCTGTGCCACCAGTTGCGAAGGCAGGCTCAGCGGCAGTCTTTCCGGCAATTGCAGGCTCGAAAGCGCGAATCTTTCCACCGGTGCCTGGTTCGGAAACCGCCCGGCCAGCACGGCCAGCAGGTGGCGCAGCTGCGCCGATTGCTTCTGCAGCGGCGGCAGCGTTGCCCTGGCTTGCGCGAGCTGCGCTTCCTGCGCGGCCAGATCAAGCCGGCTGGCATAGCCTTTGGCGAATTGATATTGCAGGATCCGGACCATGCTGGCATTGAGGTCGATGAGCCGGCGGGTCGCGTCGATCTGCATCTGCAGCGCGCCCTCCTGAATCGCCGTGACCACCACGTTGGCGGTCAGCGTGGTATAGGTCGCGATCATTTGGAAACGAACGCCCTGCTCCTGCGCCTGCAATGATTCCAGCGAACGCCGGTTCAGGCCGAAGACATCGGGCACATACGAAACGCTCACTTGCGGGGTAAAAAGATCATACTGAAACTCGTTGGCCACGACCGGGTAGTTGGGCACGGGGGCAAGCAAGGTCGATTGGTTCTGGCGGTTCGCCGAGAAACCGGCCACGACGCTGGGATAGTAAGCGCCGCGTTGAGCCAGGACATTTTCCCTGGCTGCCGACAAGGCCGCTTGCGCCGACTTGAGGTCGGGATTGCTTTTGAGCGAGAGTTCAATCAGTTCATTGAGCGGCCTGGAATGAAACAAGGCCCACCAGTCTCCGGCAATGTCGCTTCCCGCGGCAAAGCGTTGTGCCTGGCCACCGGCGACGTTCGTGCTGGCGACGGTGGTCGAAAGCGGGCGGGCCGTATATGCGCCGACATCCGGGGCGGCAGGACTTTTAAAGTCAGGCCCCACCGCGCAACCGGCAAGCAGCAACACGGCGAGCGTGTACGTACCTGTCCTGAGCATGCTGCATCTATCTCCATGGCATTCGAACGCGAGTCGTCCGCAGAGGGCTCGCTATAGCCGACGACCGCTTCGCAAAGGCGCAGCGGTCCCGGGTCGTGGAACGCTTAGGAGAGTGCGGGAGGGGCGCGCGAATCGAACACGATTCGCGGAGGGAACGGCAGCGCGACTACAAATTGCGGTTCCGGCGATATGTCGACACAGGAGGGGGCGATAACCGTGTCGCCGCCCGTTATCGCGCCGTGAACCGCATGGAAGGCGACGCATTTGTAGATCGAATGCCCAAGCGGCGGAGCGTTTTTTTCGCCGTACTTTGCAACCGCAAGATCATGGCGCAGATGCGACATCGAATGCATCTGCGCCGCATACTGCGCGAACAGCAAGGCCAGGGCAAGAACAAGCTGTAGGGCTCGATTCGTCACCGGCGTAGCCTAATCCTTAACGCGACCGCGCGCAATAGGCGAAATCCGTCGGTGTCGCGCGCTGTTAGATTTTTCCGGTTTTGTGGCACATGAATTTGCCGATCTATTTCCGCTGATGGCGGGAAGCGGCGCAAATAGCAAGGCGATCAAGTCGGCGATGCTGCGGTACGAGTCCACTTGCTGAGCCCTTTTTTTTGCCGGCGAAGGCGCATGCGCTGCCGCGGTGCGCCTTCGTGCGGTCCTGACATTGGCTAGAGCGCGATTCCTTGTTTCGCCGCGTGGCGCTCGGCCGACACGATGGTATTGGCGAGCAGCATCGCAATCGTCATCGGGCCGACCCCGCCTGGGACGGGCGTGACCCAGCCGGCACGCTGCAGCGCTGCGCCGTAGTCCACATCGCCGACCAGCTTGCCCTCGTGCGAACGGCTGATACCGACGTCGATCACCGCTGCGCCGGATTTGATCATTTCTCCTCCGATCGCCTGCGCTTTGCCGATCGCGCAAACGAGCACGTCGGCGCGGCGGGTGTGATGGGCCAGATCCGCGGTCTGGGAGTGGCACAGGGTGACGGTTGCGCCAGCCTGCAACAGCAGCAGCGCCGCGGGTTTGCCCACGAGAGCGCTGCGGCCGACGACTACCGCCTCCTTGCCGCGCAGGTCGAAGCCGGTCGACTTGAGCATTTCCATGATGCCCGCCGGCGTGCATGGTACGAAGCGCGCGTGGCCCGACAGCAAGCGGCCGAGGTTATGCGGGTGCAGGCCGTCCACGTCTTTCTCCGGCGACATGCGCTCGAGCACGGCGAGTGGCGCAAGCTGCGCCGGCAGCGGCAGCTGTACCAGGATGCCGTGGATGCCCGCGTCGGCATTGAGCCGGTCGATCAGCGCGAGCACGATGTCGAGCGTGCTGTCGGCGGCCAGCGCGTGCTCTTCGGAGCGTATGCCGATTTCGCGGCAGGCCCTGATCTTGTTGCGCACATAGACCTTGGACGCGGGATCATCGCCGATCACGACCGCCGCAAGACCGGGCGCGATGCCGGCGGCGTTGAGCCGGTCCGCGCGCAGTTTCCATTCGGCGCGCCGCTGCTGCGCAAGCTGCTTGCCGTCGATGATCAGGGCCGTCATGGCTTGCTCCGGTGGGCGCGCGAATTGCGCATGGACTGGTCGGAAATCGTGCGTGCTGGCTTATAATCGGCGTAATTCTAGCAGGCTATCGATGTGCTCCGATTGCTTTCAGCGCAAGCTGGCCGCCCCGAAATGACCCTATGTCAGCATCCCATCCGTCCGCCTTCGTCAATGTTCTCGGCCGCCGCCTCGAATACCGCCGCATCGCCGCGGCAGTCGAAGGGCCGACCATGGTGTTCCTGCACGAAGGCCTGGGCTCGATCAGCCAGTGGCGCGATTTTCCCGACCGCATCGCGCAAGACTCCGGTCTGCCCGCCATCGTCTATGCGCGCTACGGCCATGGCCAGTCCGATGTGCTGCAGCAGCCGCACGGCGTCGATTTCATGCATCGCGAGGCGCTGGAAGTCCTGCCGGAACTGCTGCGCCAACTCGGCATAGATCGCCCGATCCTGGTCGGGCACAGCGACGGCGCATCCATTGCCCTCATCTACGCGGGTTCGGGTCATCCGCTGCGCTGCCTGGTGGCGCTGGCGCCGCACGTGTTTGTCGAGGACATCAGCATAGCGGGCATCACCGCCGCGAAACAGACATTCGAGACCACCGATCTGCCGCAAAAGCTTGCGCGCCATCATCGCGACGCGGGCAAGACGTTTTACGGCTGGAACGACGTCTGGCTGGCGCCTGCGTTTCGCAGCTGGAACATCGAGAGTTTCCTGCCCGCGATCACCTGCCCGTTGCTCGCGATCCAGGGACAGGAGGACCAGTATGGCAGCATGGCGCAGGTCGATGCGATCGCGCGCCAGGCGGGCGGGCCGGTCGAAGTGCTGAAGCTTGAGCAATGCGGCCATTCCCCGCACAAGGACCAGGTGGAAAAGGTCGCTCAGGCTGTCGCCGAATTCGTCAAACGCTGCGGCGGCGCTTAGCGGCGCAGGCGGCAGTTCAGCGCTGTTCGCCGCGGCCTATCACCCGCTCGAGGCCGGCGCGATCGAGTATGCGGACGAATCGTTGCTGCACCCTGATCAGATCTTCCTGCTGAAATTGTGAGAACGTGCGACTGACGGTCTCCAGCGTCAAACTGAGGTAACTGCCTATCTCCTCGCGCGTCATGCGCAGGTTGAACTCCGACGGGGGGTGGCCGTGCGCGAGGAAGCGCCGCGACAGATTGAGCAGGAACATCGCCAGGCGTTCTTCGGCGCTCATCCGGCCCAGCAACAGCATCACCCACTGCTCGCGCACGATTTCGCGGCTCATCATCCTGTGGAACTGGCGCTGCAGGCTGGGAATGGCCTGCGCGACTTCCTGCAATCCGGCAAAGAGTATGGCGCAGACCTCGCTGTCCTCGAGGGCGATGGCAGTGCAGGTATGCCGCTCCGGCGCGATACCGTCCATGCCGAGCACCTCACCTGTCATGGCGTACCCGGTAAGCTGTTCGCGGCCGTTCTCGATCAGTGCGGTGGACTTGAAGAAGCCATCGCGCACGGCGTACAGAGAGGTGAAGCGGTCGCCGCTGCGGTACAGGATTTCACCGCGCCGCAGGCGCGAGCGATTGAATACAAGTCGGTCGGCGATGTCCATTTCGGAGCGGGTCAGCCCGCAGCAGGGCGCGCACAGTTCGCGCAGATTGCAGCTCGAGCATATGGTCGCGCACGACGCCACCTTCTCCGGACTGGGGGCTGCTGCCGAATCGTCTGGCGCATGGCGCCGGGCGGGAGTAATCCGAATCGGGATGCTTGTTGCCATAATGCTCTCCGGTCGGGTGGCCGCTCTAGTCGGCTCCGGCTACCGAATATTGCGCAATCGCATGACAATCAGTGTGCTGCGGCAGCGTGATTCCGGCGGGCCCATCGGCCCCTGCGAAAGCAAGGCACTTCAAGCCGACCACCGCTCACCCATGCCGAAGCATTTTTACAGGATACACTTCCCGCAAAAGTGCGTACGCGACCGAATGCTCACTTGAGTTTCCACACCTGCGGTCTCGCGGGCCAGGTGCCGCGCGCTATCATGCGCGCGCCCTCGAATGCCAGGTAGCTCTCGCGCCCGTAGTGCGGCAACGGGCGCGCGAGCGCCGCCAGCGATGGCGCGTCGCGCACCGACACCAGCACCACGACACGCCCGTCGCGGCCGCGCTCCGTCCACACCTGGGCGCTGCCGCGCCCGGCGGCAAGCTTGGCCGGCCGCTCCGGCAGGCCTTCGCGTGCGAGCCAGGCGTCGATGTCGGCGTGCAGCCCGGCGACCAGCAGGGCGGAGGGCTTGGCCGCCGAAGTGTCCGCGCGCTCCAGCAGCCGTGCGGCCAGGTCGCGCGCGGCCGCCTGCACCGCGACGTCGGCCGTCGGGGTAATCAGCGCCGGGTGCTCGGCAAGCATGGCGTCGCGCAGAATAGGCGGCGCTTCGTTTGCGGCCAATCGGCGCCACAGGCGCATTTCCGGATCGAGTGCGACTTCCAGCGGCTCGGCCGGCAGTTCTAGCACCGTTGTGGCGCGTGCGCGCGTAAGCGCGACGCGCCGCGTAATCTCGCCGCCCGCGGTGCGCACGGCGAGAGGCACCGCAAGCGCGTAGGCCGGCGCTCCCTGGTCCAGGGTCACGCTCAGGCGCCAGCCGCCGGCGACCGCTACGGCTTTGGCAGCGGCGATGTGCAGCTTCGGTGCCCCGGTGCGCTTCAGCCATTGCTCGAAAAATGGGGCGAGTTTCTTGCCCGAGGCGCGCTCGAATGCGCCGCGCAGGTCGTCCCAGGAGGCGATGCGAAAACGGTAGCGGCTCCAGAAATCGCGCAGGCCCCGGTCGAACGCCGCTGCGCCGATCTCGTCGCGCAGCATGAAGAACAGCATCGCCGATTTGTTGTATCCGACGATCTGCGATGCGCCATGCGTGCGCGCGGTGAAGTGATCCAGGGGTGTGTCCTCGTCGGGCGGCATGGCGGCGTAATCGCGCAGCCAGGCGAGGCGCATGGCCGCCGCGGCCTGCGGGCTTTCGCGCTCGCGGTAGGCGTAATCGGCCATGAAGGTGGTGAGGCCCTCGGACCAGTTGCCGTGCGCGTAGTCGGGGTATACGCCGTTGCCCCACCAGTTGTGCAGCACTTCGTGCCCGAGCGAAGTCGCGCGGATGAACGGCAGGCGCAGGACGTCGATGCCGAGATAGGTGAGCGTGGGCAGGCCGAATCCTGTCGGCGTGGGACTGGACACCACGCTGAATTCGGAGAACGGGTAAGCCCCGATGCGGCGTGAGTACAGGTCGAGGTAGCCCGCGACCGAGTCGAGATAGCCGGAGGCGAGATCCGCGATTTCTGGGTGGAAATAGGTGCGCAGCCGCACTTCGCCGCCGGCTGCGGTGCGCACGCGCCGCTCCTCGATGCGGTAGGGGCCGGCCATGAGCGCGATGCCTTCGGCGGGGTGGTCGAACTCAAAACGCGCGCGATAGCGCCCGTGCGCCAGTCGCTCTTGGATGAGCCGCCCGGGCACCAGTCCGCGCTGATCCGCCGGCAGGTCGAGTTCGAGCTGGTAGCGTTCGAGCGACCCGTCCACCATCGGATACCAGCCCGACCCTGCCGGAAGAAACGTGCCTTCCCTGCCGCTCGCAGGCTCGGCGTAAGTGAGCGTGTCGCGATGATCGAGGCTGCGGTCGAGCGGCGCGAGTGTGCCGCTCCAGCCGAGGTCGATGCGGCGCGCCGCGGGCAGGCTGATGCGCTGGAATCCATCGACCAGCTTGGGCACGAGGTCGATGCGGTGTTCATCGACGGCGAGCGAGCTTATGCGAAATCGCGACGACAAGATGAGCGTCGCCGCGCGCGGCGCATCGAAGCGTATGGTGTCGCGTCCTTGGAGAAAATGCGTGCCCGGCTCGATGCGCACCCGGATCTGGTGGTCGGGGAGCGTGCCGGCGATCGCCGCCGGCGACAGCCATAAGGCGCAAATCAGGGCGGTAAACAGCCGGGCGTGCCGGGTCATTTTATCGGCGGAAATTTCGCTGTCAGCTCGATCAGCTCGCCCTTGCGCTTTGCCCTGAGTGGAAGCCAGGTGCCCGGCGCCATACGCACTACGATGTCCTTGAGTTCTCCCGTGGTCTTGACCGCCGTACCTGCTGCTTCGATGAGCACGTCTTCGGCCTGCAGTCCGGCCGCATAGGCAATGCTGCCCGGGCTCACGGCGACCACGCGAACGCCGTCGGCGACGGCTTCGATCCGGATGCCGAGCAGCGGTGGCGCCGGGGCGGCGGGCGACGGCGGCGCAGGCGGAAGGCCGAAGACGGCGGTGGCGAGGTCGGCGGAGAGATGGCTGCAATCGTCGTCCGCGTCCCAGGGCAGGAGCGAAACCACACGCTTGAGTCCCAGGCTGTCGAGCTGGTGCGGCACGCCGTCGCCATGCGCAACGTGTTGGCGGCCCATCACACCGACGATTAGAGCATCCGGATTGCGCGCGGCGGCGCCGGCCAGTGCCTGCGCCATCGCCCGATCCCAGATGAGCTGGGCCTGAACGAAGTGGCGGAATTCCGGATCGGTGCGCGCCGGGACGGAGCCCTTCTTTTCCGGGTGTTGTTTATAAGCTTCGAACAAGCGCGCCAGATAGGCTGCGCTCGCCGCTGCCGGTTCGGACACGCCTTCGCGCTGGTCCGGCGGCACCGCCGCGAGCCCTTTTGCGCCTACCGTGCGGGTGAAACTCTGTTCTACATTGAGCGCCAGCATGGGAACGCGGTTCATGCGTGCGAACTCGAACAGCGGCAGATAAAAGGCGGCATCGTATCCCCAAACCTGCGACCAGTCCGATGCTTTGAGAAACTCAGCCTCGTTCAACTTGCCGGAGACCCAGCGGTCCAGCGTAGCTTGTACCCGGCGCGGAAACATCTCGAAGCCGAGCACGAGCTTCGGGTGCAGCGCCGCGAGCGCAGCCACGGTCTGCAACTCCCAGCGATGGTGATCGGCGTTGTCGTGAGATTCGCCGAGCAGCACCACCTGCGCGGCCGCGGCGCGCGCGAGGAGTTCCGGCGCCGCGATGGGTCCGCTGCCGGGCATGGTCCACGCGCCTGCGGGAGCACAGGCTTCGAGCGCGCGCGCGGGCAGCGAGAATGCGGCGACGACAAGCGCGGCTGCGACGAGGCCGATGGCGCGCGCGCCGGCTACAGTGGAATCGGGCATAAGGGAATTGTACCGGACTTCATTTGCGCCGCGAGGATGCAAATCTCCTATAATGACTCCGCCATTTCCCGGATCGCCGAAAAGGAAAGACATGAGTTATGCGCTGCCCGAATTTCTGGCCCATGCGGTGGCGATGGAGCAGGAAGCCGCCGACAGGTATCTCGAACTGGCCGACATGATGGAGGCCCATCGCAACGACGCCGTCTCCGCGGTGTTCCGGAGCATGGTTCGGTTTTCGCAGATGCATTGCGACTCGATCAAGATCAGAGTCGGTCCGATCGTATTGCCGCAGCTGAAATCCTGGGAATTCCGCTGGCGCTCGCCGCCCGAAGTGGGCGGCGAGGAGGGCTTCGATTATCTGATCGAGCCCTACAATGCGCTCAAATACGCGCGCGCCAACGAGTTGCGGGCGATGCAGTACTACCGCGAGGCGGCCGGAGAAGCCACGGATCCAGAGGTGCAACGCCTGGCGGCGGAATTTGCCAACGAAGAAACCGAACACCTCGCGGCGCTGGACAAGTGGATCGAGATGACGCCGCGGCCGTCGACGTCCTGGGAGGATGATCCCGATCCGCTTCCGCCCGCCGTTTGAGCGTGGTTCGTCGTCAGTTGTTCGTTGTTCGTTGATCGCGGGAGAAGGGCCTTTGTGCCGCCGAAGGCGCGTTCCGCGGTTCCGGGCTTGTCCGGCTCAGGGGTAACGCGCCTCGATTGCGCGCGAATTCAGCAGCAGTCCGGCGAGCAAGGTGAACAGCGCGACCGCTCCCAGGATAATGGCGGCGACCGCCCATGGCTGTCCCCATCGCTGGCGCAGTTGCACCAGCTCAATCGCCAGCCCGATCCAGGTTCCGGCAGCGCAATAGGCGAGGAACTGCAACAGCATCAGGCTCCATCGGTTTCTCCAAAGAAACAGCAGCGGCGCGGCAAGGCACAGCACCACCAGCATGAGATGGCCGGCGCGCAGAAAATGGGCGGCGAACAGCAAGGCGGCAACGACAAAAAGACCGATTCTTAGACGCATGCGCGGCTTCCCTGTGTTTGTCTGCTCATCCGGATGCATTGCCGGCTACAGGGCATATGCGGCTTTCATTCCCTGCTCCATGGCCCTCAAGGCATCGATCTCCTCCGCGCGCTCGGCCCCGCCGATCAACTCGGCCTCGATTCCATTCGCAGCCAGTTCTGCGCGCAAGGCGTTCACCGGGTCCTGCCCGGCGCAGAGCACGACATGATCGACTTCGAGCAGTTTGGGCCGGCCCTCATGCAGGATGTGCAGCCCCTGATCGTCGATGCGCTGGTAGCGCACGCCGCTGAGGACGGGAACGCCGCGGCGCGCGAGTTGCATGCGGACCGCCCAGCCGGTGGTCGCGCCCAGGCTCTTGCCCGGTGGCGTGGACTTCCTTTGCAGCATGACGATGGAACGCGGCGATCGTTCCGGCTTTGGCGCAACCAGACCGCCATCCCCCATGCCGCGCGGGTCCACGCCCCAGGCGGCGAGGAATTCCGGTGTTTCGGCAGCGTCGGGCGGCGCGCTCAGAAATTCGGCGACGTCGAAACCGATGCCGCCGGCGCCGATGATGGCGACGTGCTTACCCGGTGTTTTCGCGCCCGACAGCACCTCGTCGTAGCGCAATACCTTGGGATGCGCGATGCCGGGGATGTCGGGCAGGCGCGCTCGCACGCCGCTCGCGAGCACCACGGCGTCGTAGCTGCCTTGCGCCAGTTCGTCCGCGCTGACGCAATGGCCGGTCTTCAATCGGACGCTGCTTTGTGCCAGGCGTGCGCGAAAGTAGCGCAGGGTTTCGGCAAATTCCTTGCCCGGCACCTGCTTGGCGAGGTTCAGCTGCCCGCCGATGTCGGCCTGTGCCTCGTACAGGGTGACGCGGTGGCCGCGCTCGAATGCCGTGATGGCACAGGCGAGTCCGGCGGCGCCGGCGCCGACCACGGCGACGCGCTTTGCGCGTAGCGCTCTGACTTTCGGGTAATGGGTTTCGTTGCAGGCGCGCGGATTGACCAGGCAGCTCGCGACTTTGTTGCGGAACAGATAATCCAGGCAGCCTTGGTTGCAGGCGATGCAGGTGTTGATTTCATCGGCGCGCCCCTGTGCCGCCTTGAGCGCGAACATGGCGTCGGCGAGCAGCGGGCGCGCCAGCGACACCAGATCGGCCACGCCCTGTTGCAGCAGCTCCTCGGCCAGTTCGGGCGTGTTGATGCGGTTGGTGGCCATCACCGGAATCGAGACGGCGGACTTGATGCGCGCGGTCGCGTCGCGCCATGCGGCGCGCGGCACCATGTAAGCGATGGTGGGTACGCGCGCCTCGTGCCAGCCGATGCCGGTGTCGAGCACGTTCACGCCCGCGGCTTCGAGCGCGCGCGCAAGCTGCACGGTTTCCTCCGCGTTCAGGCCGCCCTCGACCAGATCGAGCGCCGACATGCGAAACAGGATCAGAAAATCGGCGCCGACGCGGGCGCGTGTCGCGCGCACGATCTCGAGCGGGAAGCGCAGGCGGTTTGCGAGCGAGCCGCCGTACTGGTCGCTGCGCTTATTGGTGCGCAGCGCCGTGAACTGGCTGATCAGATAGCCTTCCGAGCCCATGATTTCGATGCCGTCGTAACCGGCTTCGCGCGCGAGCGCGGCGCAGGCGGCGAAGCTCGCGATCGTTTGCTCCACTTCGGCAGTGGCGAGCGCGCGCGGCTTCCTGCGGTTGATCGGTGCGGCGATGTCCGATGCGCCCACCAGGCCGTCGTGCTTGGCGTAGCGCCCGGCGTGCAGAATCTGCAGACAGATCAGGCCGCCTGCGGCGTGTACCGCGTCGGTCACCACGCGATGCTCGGCGAGCTTGTCCGGGTGATCGAGCGCGCCGGCATCGGCTTCGAGCAGACCGGCTGCATCGGGCGAGTAGCCGCCGGTGATGATCAGGGCGACGCCGCCGCGCGCGCGCTCGGCGTAGAAGGCGGCGGCGCGCGTGCTGCCATCGGGCATGGACTCGAGGCGGGTGTGCATAGAGCCCATGACGATGCGATTTTTCAGCGTGAGCGGGCCGGCTTGCAGCGGCTGAAACAGGCGGGGATAGGAGGACATGTTTGGATTTTTGCGGATGGTTTAGCCGCGCTATTATGCGCGATTGCGGCTTGCGCCGGGCGCAGCCTCAGTTATCCAGTTGATAAATGACCCGGTTGGCGCGGCGCAGCCGGTTGCTGAGCTCGCGTCCGAGATTGCGCAGCAGGGTCACGGCGATGCCGGGATGGCTGCCGGCGAGTTGCTGAAACACCTCTTGCTCCAGCACGTAGCAAACCAGTTCTTCGTCAGCCTGCACGCTCGCGGAGCGCACTTCGGTGTCCAGCAATGCCACCTCGCCGAATACCGTGCCGGGGGCGAACGTGATCAGGCGGATATCGCGCGTCGCTCCGGGTGGGCGGATACGCACGCTGGCTTCGCCTTTGGCGATCACGAACAGCTGCTGCCCCGGATCGCCTTCGCGGAACACGATCTCCTCTTTGGCGTAGACCCGGCGGCTGAGCCGGCCTTTGACGACTTCGATCTCGGTTTCATTCAAGCCGGCGAACAGGTCGAGTTGGGCGAAAGGAAATTCCGTGCCCAGCTCGACATCGCCCAACTCCGACAGGATCAGCTGGTCTTCGGCCCACTCCAGCGCCTGGTCGATGTCGACGAACACGCGGCCCCTGGTCAGCGCCGCGATCGCGCCCATGTCGCGCAGGAAATGGCCTAGGCGGCCGCTTTCCTCGACCGATGACAGCAACAGGAATTTGCCTTGCTTCACCATCGCGTCGTTGGCCTGGACCAGAAAACGCACGCCCGTGCTGTCAATTTCGGTGACGCGCTTCAGATCGACGATCACCAGCGTGGCGCCGTCCTTGACCGCCCGCTCGATCTGGTGGATCAGTTTTTCGGCGGTGCCGAAGAACACCGCGCCTTCGAGCTCGAACACGACGATGCGATGGCCTTGCTCGGCGAGCAGCTGCATCAGCCGCGGCTCGCGCGTCTTGCGCGAGCGCAGCGCGTCGCCGCTGACGCTGCGGCGGACGACCGATTTGCTCATGCGGAACAGGAAGGAAAACACTGACACCATGATGCCGATCGCGACCGCGGTGACCAGGCTGGCGAACACGGCGACCAAAGTGACCAGCACGATGACGAACAGGTCGAGCAGCAGGCTGGCGCGGTTGCGCGGGCCCGCCGCGACGAGGCGCTTCACCAGCTGCGAGGTCCAGCGATCGAGCAGCCGCCAGGCGGTGACGACGAGCATTCCGGCTATCACTACTTTGGGGATCAGGGAGATCAACTGCGAACAGAACAGCACCGCGGCGAGGATCAGGAGCGAACTGATCACGACCGAGTAGCCGGTGCGCCCGCCGGAATTGTAATTGCCCTGGCTGGAAGTGAGGCTGATGGCGCTGGAAATGCCACCGAATGCCGCGACGACGAGGTTGCCCACACCCAGGCGCACCAGGGTCAGATTGTGGTCCTGGCGCTCCTGGGTCACGCCCTCCATCACTTTGGCGCAAAGCAGCACGTCCAGCGATGAAATCAGCGCAAGGCTCGCCGCCCAGGCGAACATGGACGGCAGCAGGCCCCACCATTGGCGCTGGTGTGCGATGGCGTAGAAGCCGGACAGGTAGTGCAGGTCGGGCAGGGCGAAGTTGAACTCGCCGATAAACGGGCCGAGCTTGTCAACATATCCCAAATAGTAAAAAAGATAATACAGGCCGATGCCGGCGAACAGGCCGATGATCACCGGCGGGATGCGCTTGCTCAGCTTGCCCGCATACAGCATGAGATAGCAGGTGAGGACGCCGACTGCCAGGGTGAGCGGCTGGGCGTGGCGCAACTGCTCCAGCATCGTACCTGGCTCAAGGCGATGGCCCAGGCCCAGCATGGGCGCGATCTGCGACAGCAGCAGCAGGATGGCGGCGGCGTTCTGAAAACCGGCGATGACGGGATAGGGGATGTATTTGACCAGGCCGCCTGCACCGATCGCGCCGAACGCGGCCTGCATGATGCCGGACAGGAAAATCACGAAGAACATGACCGTCAGAATTTGCTGCGGATCCTGGATATGGACGAAGGATTCTGACTGGACCAGATGCAGCGCGACCATGCTGACCAGGTAGGCCTGCATGCTGCGCGGGGCGAATACGACCGGGGAGTTGGCGCGCAGCAACACCGCGATCAGGGCGACGATGATGGCGCTGTACAGCCCGGCAATCACGCCGTATCCCACGTAGCGCTCACCCAGTGGGGCAAAGGCGAACAGGCCGAACCCAATGCAGAGCGGAAGCGTCAGTAGCGCCGACGTAAACCCGCCCGCCCATTCGCCGCGCGGCGTGGTGGAGACCAAGGCATACCTCCTTCTGTCTATTTGTTCTTTTTAAACCAGTCCTGCTGCCTCCATCGCCCCTGGGACGGGTCTTGGCCAGCGCGGCAGCCGGAATCATAGCTTAACTGACTCGCGTCCAAAAAATGGTTTCGCTCGGCCCAGTCGTGCCGGACGGAGCCGGAAGCCTGCAATTGTTGGCCCGGCCATCGGTATCAAAGCGTGCCGGCTGGCGGTATCATGCGCTGCGAGCATGAACGACGAGCAGCTGCACGACGAACCCCTGCGCATCGACAAATGGCTCTGGGCCGCGCGCTTTTTCAAGACGCGCAGTCTGGCGGCCAAGGCCGTCGACGGCGGCAAGGTGCGTCTGAACGGCGCGCCTGCCAAGCCTGCGCGCGCGATCAAGCCCGGGGACGAACTGGCGATACGCCTGGGCGAACTCGAGTGGGTGGTCGAAATCAGGGCACTGTCGGCGCAGCGTGGTCCGGCGGCACAGGCGGCGCTGCTCTACGCCGAGCGCGAGGACAGCCGCGCGCGGCGCGAGGCGGCGATTGCGGCGCGCAAGCTGCAGGCGCATCCGGCCGCGGGCGTGAAAGGGCGGCCGACGAAGAAGGACCGCAGGCTGATCCACCGCTTTACCGGCAGCTAAGAGACCATTTCAGAAAATCCAAAATGGCCCCTGACTCAGGGGAGCACGAGAGGGAGATGTCCCCTGGTATTGTTTGGCGCTCTGAATTAGGCGGGTCGCAGCACCCGCTTTCCGGTAGAATCCCGCCTCTTTCGGCCGCACCCCCAGAAACGGAAACCCCTTGATCGTCGCCTCCGCCATCACCATCCAGTTCGGCGCCAAGCCCTTGTTCGAGAACGTCTCGGCCAAGTTCGGCGAGGGCA
>VFSW01002708.1_pt1 | contig 26714 bp, 22 predicted proteins | sample 5358111 | NCBI WGS metagenome assembly VFSW01 (sample SAMN11554181, study PRJNA540505) | mine drainage metagenome | isolation source: sediment from site ElyBrook_90M | place: USA: Ely Copper Mine, Vershire, VT | collected 2017 | reverse complement strand
GTCTAGTGCGGCTGAAGAACGGGCAAATTGTGCGTGAGGATCAGGTGGACGAAACAGGAGAATATAAAGATGCAAATATTTAAAAATTTAAATATTTAAATATCAGATTATGCCACGCCGTAAACCATTCAAATTCGCTAATTGGGGTAAGCCGCGCGCCCGCCGGCGCCTTATTTATTTCTTCGCTCACCTGGGCCTCACGTTCTCCGTCGCCCTATTAATAATTTTGGTCGGCGCCGGCATCTTGCTCCTCTCGTCTTATATCCGCTCTTTAATAGAGCATTCCATCACGAGTTCGCTGGTTAACAATTTAACCAGCATTAACAACCAAGCTCCGGCGGCGTCTCCGCAGTCGCCTGCAACGACGACAGTATCAGGAAGTATGACTTCCGCTGGAAGTCAGGCTCCCACGGAGGCAAGCTTTCCGCCCAATCTTCTATACTCCACCTTCTATTTCGGATTTTCCGGCACGCCGTGGCTGGATGAAAGCGCGACCACGATGTTCCGCGACAATAACGAAGCGACCCTGATCTTTCCGCCGAAGTATTCGTGGCAGGAGACAAACGCAGGAGATTGGACCTCCGATGGAAGTCCGACCTCCCAAACATTGTCCGGCGTTACGGCCAAGGTTATCCAGGACGGCGCCTCATATAAAGTTTTGCTCACCGCGCCCGACGGCTCGGCCATCTGGACCGCGTCGTCCACACCGCTAGTTTCGGAATACTCCGGCACGGTCGGCCTGGGCGGCACGCCCGATGATTTTCTTTTGGTATACGGCGCCTTCAAGGGGAGCGCCTATGAGGTCAAAAAAAGCGCGGCGGGCGTTTGGTCCTGGACCGATGTCTCCATTTACTTTCCGTATCGCGTGATGCATAGCGGATTTGCCCCCGCCGTAATAAAGTTAGGAGATTCGACCCCCCAATTTTCTTCGTGGTACGTCTATAGTTTGACCCCCGGCAATCCCAAGTTAATCAAATTATTCTCTGACCCCTCCGGCAAAATCATCGGCGCGGTTGACTTCACTCCTCTTCTTTTCCCTTCGGGCGTGGCGTCGGCGGAGTTTGGAAGTCCCGCTTCCGGAGGAAGCGGTACTTCCCAAATATTATCGGCGCGCGTCGTGGACACCGGCGGTGTGGTTCATTACTACCAATTTACCGACAACGGTTTTGAAACTAGCGGTTCATACACCGTGGAGTCCGCCAACATCAACAATTATCCCTGGCCGGTCTATGGCGTTAAGCTCACGTCGGACTTTGGCAGCTTGAACGGCGTGCCGACGCAATTTCTGGTCTCCAACGACGGCGTGAATTGGCAGTCGGCGGCAGTGGGGGAGGAGACGGTGTTTCAAAACACGTCTGGCACGGAGCTTCTGTGGAAGGCCGTTTTCACACCGCCTTCCGGCAGTTCCGTATCGCCCTTTCTTGGCGATATCCGACTGGACTTCCAAGTAGTGCGACCACAGTAATTGGTAACTAGTAATTGGTAATTAAACGACTATGAAATTAGAAGATCTAGAGGTTTATCAGTTAGCCCGCGAAGTTTCTAAGGACGGCTGGGATATTTACGAGAATCTGGATTGGCAAACCAAAAAAGTAATCGGCGACCAGTGCATAACGGCCGTAGATTCTATTGGTGCCAATATCGCCGAAGGTTTCGGCCGGTTCCATTACTTGGATAAAAACAAGTTTAACTACAACGCCCGCGGCTCTCTTTTTGAAAGCAAGCACTGGACGGAATTGCTCGTGGAAAGATGTAAATTAGACCCCAAAACAGGCAAAGCGTTAATGGAAAAACTGGATAGCTTATGTCTAAAACTTAATGGTTATATCGCGGTGACGAGGAAACAGGTTAATAAATAGCAATCGGTAGTTACCTATTACTAATTACCACTTACTAATTACCAATTACAAACGTTGTTTTGCTATAATAATGGTATATGGAAGGAGCTCAATTTAGTTGGAAAAGCGGCGTCATCTCCGGAGCTATCGTCGGGGTGGTCATTATCGCCATATTCCTTCTGGGTAATTCCCTGGGTTGGTGGCAGGTAAAGCCCGGTACGGGGCTGGGCCAGCCCGGCACCTCAACCGGAGCCACAACGACCTCTGCCGGGTATATCGCTCCCAACGTCTCTAACGCTCTGCCGACTGTCCAGGGCGGAACGCGCCAGGCGATCCAGCAGGCTATCGCGACCCCCGGTTTAAATGCCACTGGCACGCCGGCGGGCGTGGCCGTGCCGACGGTCGTTCAGCAAACGGGAGCCATCGCTTCGCGCGATTTCACCGTGACCGGCACGGGCGGCAAATTCTCGCCCGACACGATAGTGGTGAACCAGGGCGACGTCATCAATATCACGCTCTCGGCCTCCGACGGCACATATAACATCTTCTTCCCTGATTTCGGCGTCACCCTCACTGCCCCAAAGGGTGGTACGGCCCACGCCCAGTTTCAGCCATCTAACTACGGCCAGTATCAGTTCTATTGCAAAGACGTCTGTTCCGGAAATCCGACGGGCACCCTCATCGTGAACCAGAAGTGAAAATTCAATGAAAATTGAAAATTGGAAATTGAAAATTAGCACGCTGGTCGCCCTGCTAGTCGCTCTGGGCACGATTAGCGTGGCTCTGGCCGCCGACACTCAATTGGGCGGCAACTTAGATGCCACAAATTACGGCGTTTACAACCTTAGCGGGTTAGGCATTGGCACTTCCACCATTACATCCGGCCAGATTTGTTTCGCGAGCGGCTGCCAAAGCACGCCCTACGGCGGTGGCACTCAGCAGATGAATGCCTCTTACTTAACTCAGGGCACCTTCGGCTCCTCCGTCTCTGGTTCTAATAACCAATACCTCTTCAAACCCACAACGGACACGACGGCCGCCTTAGGCGTCCAGACCTCCGGCAGTGCTTCCGTCTTTGATGTGGATACGCTAAACCAGCGCGTGGGTGTTAAAACGGCCACGCCGACTGGCGACTTAAGCGTGGAGGGTTCCGTTTTCAGCCGCAATGGCCTAACTTCCAATCTCGTGTTGGACCCGCAGTTTGCACATTACAGCACGTATTGGGGCAATGTCGCAGGCGGCGTCCAGGCTATTGAACGGCTGGATAATGGCCAGATCGTCAACGGTTTGGACATAAATACGACTGGCAACGTCCAAGTGATTAACAATCCTGTACCGGTAGACCCGTACAAAACGTACCGCTTTTCCATATGGATTAAGGAGAATAATACTGACAGTTCTCTGTATTTCGGAATGCACGCGTTCAATAGTGCCCTGACTCAGGTTAATACCTATAACTCGGCCGGCACCGGTTCTATTAACAACTATTTCTGGTATGGAGACCTGGCGTCTACGAACGTTTGGTACCACAAGGTCGGGTATCTCCTGCCCTGCAACACTGCTAATGGCTGGACCAATCCTCCCGATACGGCCACTAACAATTTCCGGATGGACTGTACGACTGCCTTTGTGAAAATAAGATTTTTGAACTTTGACGCTCCATCTTACGGTACCGGGATAGGGACGGACGCGAACTTTGCCTTACCTGCCATTGAAGAAGTCCAAAGCGCTTCCCCGACATTTTCTCTTAACGGCTCTGATTACATCATTGATCCTAGCGGTAACGTCGGCATCGGCACGACCACCCCGGCCGTCCCATTGAGCGTTGTCGGTGCCGCCAATTTCACCGGCACCGTGACGGCTGGCGGTTTCAGCGGCCCGATGAGCGGCACGCTCTCCTCCGCGAATGTTTCAGCGGGACAATTTGGAGGGAATACAGGAGGCGGGGACTACGTTTTCCCTGGCAAGCTTTACGTTGGTTTGTACGGTTATGCTAATCAGGCCGGTGACCTAGCAGTAAGTCGGAATGCCGCATCCTCCACTGGCGTGGTCTATTTTGGCAATAACAGCACTCATTATCTTTATTATGATGGCACTAACTTCAATTTCAGTGGCGGCGGTTTAGTGGTACCTACCGTTAACGCAACGGGCAAGATCATATACTTGAACGGCACAGATCGCATTTCCGACGCTGTGAGCACTTCCTATACCCGCATTCAACCACAAAGCAGCACACTCATCATCTATAACGGCGGGGCTAACAACCAGAACCTTCTGGTCTATGGCGCCTCTGGCAGCCAGGGCGTTCAGCTTGCCGGCAGCACTTCCAATCCGAGTTTGTATGGCTTCGGCACTGGCGTCAGTATGTCGGTCTACGGCGGTAACGTCGCTTCGGCGAATTTAACCCTGGATTCCACGAGCAATGCCACGAAGGGTTATGTTATCCTCGCCCCGAGCGGCGGCAACGTCGGCATCGGGACAACGACACCGGGTTACAATCTGACTGTTAAAGGAGGGACTACGCAAGATTTCAGTATCGTAGACACTGGAGATGTCGGTTTTCAAATGGTAGCCGGTGGATCAATCAACGCCTTTTCTATAAGGACAGCCAGTGGTGTGGCTTATCTTAGTACCGAAAACAGCTACGGATTGGCTTTAGGTGTCAATACGGGGACCGGTGGCGTTGTTGCAAGTACAAACGGGTTGTACATTAATGCTTCCGGCAACGTCGGCATTGCGACCACCACCCCGGCCGTCCCCTTGAGCGTCGTCGGCGATGCCAACTTCACCGGTACCGTGACGGCCGGCGGCTTCAGCGGCCCAATGAGCGGCACGCTCTCCGCTGGAAACATCTCTTCAGGTTCTTTCGGCGCAAGCACCGGAGGAGGGAACTACAGTTTCCCGGCATCGCTGAATGTTGTCGCGGGCGGGTTGGGTGTTGGCACAAGCACGGTACAGGCGGCTGGCAACGGCTATTTCACCGGCGCTTTGACCGCTGCCACTTTGAATACTGGCCAGGGCGCGAACGAGCTCTACGCCATGAACCAGAATGTCCAGACGACCGACAGTCCGACGTTCGCGACCGGTAATTTCACCGGCATAGTTAATGTTTCTTCCGCATCCACTTCCAACTTCGGTAACGGTACTACCGGCAGTATTAAAATTGGCGACGGCACTATCTCTAAAACTTCAGGCAGTAGTTTCAATATGAATAGTGGATTGGTTCTTGTATCCAGTCTATCTGCCACGACAGGCGCTTTCTCCGGCGCCGTGACCGCCACTAGTTTTGGCACCGGCCTAGTCCAGTCCACCGCTAGTGGGAACTCATACTTTACCGGCGGCAACGTCGGCATCGGGACGAATGGTCCTAGTAGTCCATTGCAAATCGGCCCCGCCTCTGCGGCTGGAAGCCCGACTTCCAATTTATTCCTGAGCAGCTCTACAGGAAATGCCGGCATCGTTTTTGCGTCATACTCTGCCAGATATTCGAGCCCGCAGAACGTCGGCGGTATTTATGCACTAGCTGGCGGCGGTTGGTACAGCGCTTTTGACTTTAAATTTAACAACGCCTGGGGTAACCCGACCATTGAAGGCATGACTTTAGCTTCGGCTGGAGGCGGCACGCCTACGCTTTCGGTCGGCAGTGGCACCGGCAAGGTGAGCGCCGGTACGGTTGACCCGCCATACACCATCGGCGGCATTAAGTACGCCACCTATAACTCGGCCATGACAGGCGTCAAAGAAGAAACGACCGGCGTTGTTAACCTCAAGGGTGGTGCCGCGACGCTGGATATCAGCTCCGCTCCGAATGGTTCCGACCTCTGGCTCTGGTCCCAGACGACGGATCTCGCGAACGAGGGTCTGGGGAACGTGGTCGTGCTCCTCACTCCGTCCTTTGACGGCCGGGTCTGGTACGAAAAGCAGGGGATGAACATCGTCATCAAGAGCGACGTCAAGAGCGGCCAGGTTTCGTACCGCCTCACCGCGCCGCGGTTTGATTACCAGGGCTCGCCGTTCCTCGCGCCCGGCACCGAGACCTACGGCAACCTCCGTCCCGCAAGCGATGCGTCCGAAGGCTTCAATCTGGACAAGCTCATAAAGTAACCCCGTGCTATAATCATCACGATGAATGAAGAGGGTAAAAAGAGCATGACGATTGAGGACCTGGCCCGCCTGATGCAGGGAGAATTTTTAGAAGTGAAAAAAGATTTAACGGAGGTCAAAGAAGACGTGAAAGAAATGAAGGAAAATTCCAGCGAACTTTTTGAAAAGATTGACGGATACGCCAAGCTTTATGAGGATCAAAGGCTTGAGCTGGCGTCCGTGGATAACCGTTTAACGCGACTGGAGGCCAAGAACAAATAATTTAACATTATGGAACTCAACAAAACAAAGGAGTTTATCGCAATAATCATCGGCGTCGTCATAGTCGTTCTGGTCATTCTCGGTTTCGTCTTCGGCTGGTTTAGCGGTATGAACACCGCGCGTAATGGTGGCTCTTTGACCAAGTCGGCCGTACCGGCTGGCACGGTCGCCCCGAGCGTCGGCGCGACGAGCACGCCCAAGGGCGTTGCCGTTCCGACAGTCGTGACTCCGGCCGCCCCGGGCGCAACGACCCAGCTTCGGGTCTTCAACATTAGCGCCGACAAGGGCGTCTTTACGCCATCCACCGTCATCGCGAACGAGGGCGACACCGTCCACATCAACTTCACGGCTGTGGACAAGACCTACGACATCACCGTGCCCGACTTCGGCCTGAAACAGACCGCGGCGAAGGGGGAGACGAAGGTCCTGGAATTCGGCGCGACCCAGTCCGGCAAGTTCACCTATTACTGCGCCTCCTGCGGCAATTCCGCGACCTCTCCTAACGGCTACATCATCATCGTCCCTCCGCAAGGCAGTTAGTGCATAATGTATGGGAGCGAAGCTCCCATACATGGATGAAAGGCGGCCTCCGGCCGCCTTTTTCGTTGGCGCCCGCCTCTAAGTAAAGAATGTATGGGAGCTTCGCTCCCATACATTCTGTGGATAACTCATTGAAATGGCCCTGCTCATAATCTGGCTATAATTTTTCAATGGGAGGGAGGTTTGTTTTTGGTATTTTAGCCGCCTTAGCGGTCGCTCTGGTTGCACTTACGACGCCGGTCTTCACTGATTTGCGGAGTTTAGTCCAGCAAACATTCTCTCCGGCCGAAACATTAATGGCGGAAATGCCGCTCGCGACGAGCACTAAAGCCGCCGCTTTGCCGGCGAGCGTTTCAGCCAAACCCAAAGCGTCACCATCTTACGCCAAGCCAGTGCCGCCGCCCGTGCCGGTCGTTTCCGTGACGCCGCCGCTTCCGTCATCCTCGCCCGCTATCCCGACGTCAACGCCTGCGCCTGCCTTACCCGCTACCCCGGCCACACCGGTAATTGCCCGCGTTTTAGTGAGTGAAATAATGGTCGGTGCGGACGGTAACGCGAAATACGAATTCATTGAGCTCTATAATCCGACGGGCCAAACAATAGACCTCACCGGTTATTTAATCCGGAAGAAAAGTTCCACCGGCACGGAATCGTCGTTGGTCTCCGTTGCGCGTTTTGAAGGGAAAATTATCCCGGCGGGACGTTATTTCCTTTTAGCCGGTAGCGGGGGATATGACGGGTCCGTCGCGGCCGACATCCTCTGGCCGGCTTCATATTCGCTGGCCGCGAAGAACAACGCCATCGTGGTCTACAACGGCAGCGGCGAAAAAGTGGAGGAGGTCGCCTGGACGGAGATCCCAGCGGGCAATTCGCTTGCGCGCGCGGCCTGGTCCGGCAACCAGTTCAATTTGACGCCGAACCCGACGCCCCAAAACTCGCAAAGTTTACCCCGCACCTTTCCCTGATCTTGATGCTTGTGGGTTTGTCATATCCACAGAAAGTTCATTAGAAGGAAAGGTGCGGGGTTTATAATATCTATATGGCCCTATCCCACCACGTCAAAGTCCGCCCTGGCTTCCGCAAGTTCACCCTGTGGTTCATCTTTATCGCCGCCCTTGTCGTCATTTATTTCTTCTTCATCGGTTATTGAGCGCATTAATTAATGTGATATAGCCAGGCTCAAAAAGAATGTATGGGAGCGAAGCTCCCATACATTCTTTTTGCTATGGTTGCGGAGACGGTTATTAGGTGAGACAGATCAATGTATCACAAGCTGGTTGTACGATAGAAAGCGCCGTGAGGGAGACGATGATGAGCATATCTATCGCTACGTTGGAAATCAGTTCAATGTTCTCCTCCTTATCCTTGAGCCAAGACGCGAAGGAGCGCCGATAATTTTCTTCGCCGTCGAAAAGTTCCAGCAAAAATTTCCTTTGGGTGATTGACGGAAAATTCTTCCATCCACAGTAGTCGATGTGACTGCTCCAGCGGTACGATTTTAAAAACTTTTGCGGAGCAAGTGTTCCATTGCTAAGATCAAGCGGGTTAGCGTGGATGTAGTGGGGGATGTGCAGTAATTGTTTGTTGCTCTTGATTAGAACCGCCTTAAATTTGCCCTGGAAAAGACAGCCGGTTCTTGTGTACTTGCCGTTAAAATAGTTCGTATATCCAGTGCCTAGCTTGTGCATGAATCTAGGTACTCCGTCTTCGGCGTGTTGCCGAACCAGTAAATGGAAATGATTCGGCATGAGCGCAAAAGCAAGTATCTCCACTAATGGTCTGCGTGCTTTATGCTCGCCTACACGCATATCAGAAACAGTTGCGTTCAATTTTTTCGGATTTTTCTTGTTGCGTTGAGTGAGGTTCGGATTATCGTCCTCGTCATTGAACTCAAAGAGGTCATGCATAAAGCGCACGCGGTCGTCATCTTGTTGAAAAATAACGCGCTTATCCACGCCGCGGTTATAAATGTGGTATATCTCGTTTTTAACGAATTGGATGTCCCGGGCCATCTTTATGTTTTATATATTTATTCTAGCAGTTTGGCTTATCCCCAGAATGTATGGGAGCGAAGCTCCCATACATTCTGGGGATAACTGTGGGTTGCCGTTGTTTCTTTGAGGATTAAAATTAAAGCGGATAGAGATGAAAAGAGCAGCTCGGAAGAATTTCTTCCCGCTGTTTTTGTTTTTAGGGAGGCAGGAGAGAAAAATGGAGGAATCAATGCAAAATGGAGGATTACCGCCGATCCAGCCGGCACAGCCGGCGGGACCGGTTTTGGAGCCGCAGAAAAAGAGCCGGTGGAAATTTTGGGCGGTCTCTGCTCTATTTTTTGTTATCCTCGTTATCGTCGGACTCTATTTTGCCTGGCAGTGGTGGTTGAGCCCGGCGGCCGTCCAGAGAGCCCAGCTCCAGGAAAACATAGCGCTCTATAATGCGGCGATGCAGAATTATGAATCCGCGATGCGCGCGGATACTTATGGTAGCAGCACCCCGGAGGGAACGCTCCAGATGTTCATTGACGCATTGAAGCAAGGTGACGCTGAATTGGCGAGCGAATACTTTCTCTATGATCCCGCTAAGCCAAAATCTGGTTGGGCTGACGCCTTGAGTGCCGACAAGGATGCTGGTAATTTCCCAGGAATTATCGCTTTACTAGAAAGAGCTGTGCCTACCAAGCCGTTGATGGAAGGATATTTTGATTTTGAACTTCGCGACGTACAGGGTAATTTAGTGGCAGACGTTGGAATGAAGCTTAATAAGTATTCCGGCGTATGGAAAATAGAAAACATGTAATACTTTTTATTTTTATCCCTGCACTTGTCGCAGGATTTTTTATTAGCGTAAAAAATGCGAATGCGTATCATTCCGATACGCATTCTTATTTAACCCAAGAGGCCGTTCGGTTCTATAACCAAAACTATGCCGATAAATTCCCCGAGGCCCTGACGGACTATTTGGTGGATGGCGCGAGACGCGAGGACGACGCGCCGCGTTGGGGGAATCATTTTTATGACCCAGTCTATGAACGCGGCCTCACTTACGATGCCTCGGTCAATCCGTTAAGCATCGGCAATTGGGAGTCGTCTAAAAATTGGGCGCAGGACAGCGGCAACCAAAACGGCCTTTTGTACAAAGTGGTGCCGACGGTCGCTTCAATATTGACGGCCGCGCAGACCGGCAATCTGGGAGCGATAACAACCGAGACGGACTTCACCTGGAAAAAAGCCATAGAGTATTACACGAAAGGAGAGTGGGAAAAGGCGATGTTCGCCCTGGGGCACGTCATCCATTTGATAGAGGACGCGAGCGTGCCGGCGCATACGAGGAACGACCCACACGCGAATGGAGATTCCTACGAGGATTGGACGTCAAAATTCACACTCGGTGCTCCCGATGAGGATTTGAAAGCGAGATTAGGAGGAATAAGTCCAATAGGATTGGATAATTTAGACTCTTACTTTAACGGGATAGCGACTTACTCAAATAATAATTTCTACAGTGATAGGACTATAGGAGTACAGAGCGGGTATGGTGAGCCCACACCGGATTATTTAGAATCGTGCAATGATTACATGTGCGGTATAGGGAGTGATGGCGGTGTTGAGTATAACCTTTTCTTGAAAGAGGCTAGTAGTGATTACAATGTTGTAAAGACTTATAGCAGTAATATATCCCTGTTGATTAAAAAAATCGGTGGTGACGTAGTAATGTCAAATTACTGGTCCCGCCTCTCAACCAAAGCCGTGCAGTATTCGGCTGGTGTCATAGGGTTATTCATCAATGCAGCGAAAGCGGCCACCAAGGAAGCTAAAATACAGCCGCCGCAAGAAACGCTGGTCGGTTCAATAGTAACCACGGTAAGCAATGCCGCCGCGTCTGTGAGGGAGGCGACGCTGTCCGCCGCAGGCACGCTGGTGGATATGATCCTGCAAAACCATAAATCGGTCGGCTCGGCAGTAACGGTTCCAGATCGTAGCCAGGAGGAGATAACTAATGATGTCCAAGCTCCGGAAAATTTAAATATTGAAACATTTAAAAATGTAAATGCGCCGCCGCCCCCAAACGTAGCCGTTATGAGCGAAATTGAAAAGCAGGCGAAGCTCGCGGAAATCGCTGCGCAACTTGACGATATCGGGAAGCAAGTGCAAGCCATTCAAGCGGCGCAAGACACAGCCCAGTTGGCGGATGAAGAAAGAGCGCCAAAAGATACGAACAAAGGCGAAACCACGACACAGCAGGCGACCAGTACCGCGGTATCAACAACCACGCCGGCCCAACAAAACCAAAGCGTCAATCACGTTAGCTATGTTAGCGGAGGTAGTGGTGGAGGAGGAGGCGGTACGACCGTGAATCAACCGGTAGTGTACCCAAAACTGCTCATCACGGAAGTGCAAATTACCTCCGCTTCCAGCACGCATGAGGAGTTCGTGGAGATATATAACCCGAATGATACGGCAGTGAGTTTGACGGACTGGTACGCGCAGAGGAAAACAAGCAGCAGTTCGTCTTTCGGCACGTTCGCGCCAAAGAGCTTGCTTGAGGGCAAGACGATCACTTCGCACGGATATTTGCTGATCGCCCATCCATCATCCACTTTCGCGGCCGATGTTTTCACGACGCATCCCTTAACGGCCGGTAACACGCTCGCGCTCAAGGACCCGAATGGCGACGTAAAAGACAAGGTTGGCTGGGGGAACGCCAATGATTGTGACGGGGGCTGCGCGCCGGAGCCGGCGGGCGGGGAAAGCATCCAGCGCATATACGCATACGGGGTGTTCCAGGACGCCGACCAGAACAGCGCCGATTTTGCAATCCTGGCTTGCCCCAGCCCCAAGTCCAGTGCCGTTTGCGAAGCAGTGCCAGCGTCAGAATCAACATCAACAGCCACATCAACAGCAACATCAACGGAAGAGGCGGCGTCAACTACCTCTTCCACATTGCCAGTCATTGCAACAGCGACAGCCGTATTTTCCACTTCATCGTTGGCGATAGACCTGAGGTGGAGCGAGGCGAGTAATGCAAGTGGCACCACGTCCACTGTGCATTACATCGTCAAAGACGCGTCATCAAGCGCGATTCTCGCGAGCACGACGGCAACAAGCGCGACAATCGGGATAATTGAGGTCGGCCGCGTTTACCACTTGTCCATTCAAGCATTAAGTAACGATGAGATGATATCAGAGCCGGTCTCCGTCAGTGTTGACGTGCCGAGTCTGTTTTCCGATTTACGTTTGTACCAAGACCCGCGCGTGACAAGCTCTGTCCAGTACGTTTTGGACGCTTATTATGACCATTATCCATTAGTTATGGGCGGCGATAATGGATTTTGGGATGGAGCAGTTTTCTATTTTGACAGCGATCCGGTAGGCGAAGAATATATACCAACATACTTTGATGCGGCGGCCAGTTCGGCGCTTACGCTTTTGTATCCCCAGTGCGGGTATGGTATCGGTCCGGCGCGGAAAATATTGATCTTACCGGACCGAGCGAGCGCTTGTGACACGGTCGGAGGTGATTTATATCACCTGGCTTTCTCCGGAGCTTTAGAGGATAACCATTTTATAGTTCCGATTGACGAAAGTAGTGTTCAAGATTTTACATCGGATGATTACATCACAGTCGCGTTTTACGATTACCACGTTGGCTACAATCAAGGGTTTCATCTTGCGGCCGCGGATCAAGAGAAATATTATTTCCAGCCAGACACGCCGACCTCCACGCGGCCGAACCCGCCGAGCGACATCAGCTTTGATTTTGAATCATTCCACTCAATCCTGAGCGCCGGTTGGCCATCGGCGGTCGATTCGGATACGCCGGATGGTTCTTTGCGGTATGAATTTAACTACACAACATCAACTGTTTTAATGGATAATTTATGGTTACCCACGGCTAGTGTAGGCACGTGGCGGCAGGTGTCATTACCCGTAATTTTTGGAAATAAATATAAAATTGGCGTTAGGGCCATAGACGATTTCGGGAACGTCTCCGATGTGATGGAACGTGATTGGAATTTTCCGGCTGGTTACGTTCCGCTACCGCACCAAGGAGACCACGGCTCAAATATTGGGTTAATCGCTGGCCAGAGCCAAAAGTTCCTTATGAGCCGTGACGCCGCCATTGACCAGGTGGCAATGTGGGTCGGTAATAGCCATAACAGTACTAGTTACGCAGCTAGTTATTTAGTTATTGCCGCCGACAATCATGGCACGCCCGGCACAATTTTGGCGACATCCAGTCTAATCATAAATAGTGGCTGTTCAAGTTGCGACCAGGGAGAGAATATCTATGCGTTTGCAGATCCAGTTGATTTATTCGCTGGCCGCGAGTACTGGTTGGCGCCTATTGATGGGCCATCGCCCTACAATACTAACGTGGTTTACGGTAGTGCTGGGAATAGCTATGTCGACGGCTACTGGTCGGGAGATTCCAATAAAGACGCTTACTTTTACCTCCACGCAGTGGATTGAGGGCGCGGTTTGCCAAAAGGTAAACTGCGTGTTAAAGTGCGGTCAAGTTCATTTAAAAAAAAGAGAGGTTAATTTATGTGTGGTTACCAATGTCCCAACGGTCACGTGGTCCCTGGATACGCGAACACCCGAATGTGTCCGCAGTGCGGGAAAAGACTGAGCAAGATCAATAAGAGCAAGTCCGCCAAGAGGTGGAGGGGTTCGCGCAAGAACGATGACCGGGTAAAGAGGTAAAAATTGGTGGCAGGCCGGCGGGTTTGGCAATCGACGGGCCGCGCATGGGGGTACCCAGTAGTTACGCGGTTCCGGAGACTACCTCCTTCCCGCCGCGCCTGCTTTGTATTTAAAAACCCGGCTTTTTCAATGGCCGGGCTTTCTTTTAGCCATAGTTGACATATTTGGTCAAGCATGCTAACTTGTGGACAAGTTAAAGCAGTCCTTTTCAATAGAATATAACTTAAGGAGGATGTATGTATCAGTGCATCAGTTGCAGGCATGTTTTCACGACTGACGAAATTGTCGCCAAGCAGGATGAAATAGGCGACCTGACGTGTCTTGAGTGTGGGTCGCCACTTGAAATAAAGAATGACTTCACTCCCGCGGATGTGCCGGATACCAGCACTTGGACGGTTAATCCAAGCGGCCGGTTGCAAAAACCGGTGTCTGTGAAAATCACAAACCTCGCCAGGTTCATCGGCGAGTAAGTCCCATTCTAGGCCGCAAATATGGCCCGCACCGGCTGAGTCACAACCTCCTTTCTTAGTTAACATTATAGTTTCACCAGTCGGTGAAAGCCCTGCGTATTATAGCGGGGCTCTTTTTTTGCTAAAATTAATGGAATGAAAGAACTGGTCGTCGTGGCCCACAATATCCGGAGCTTGCACAACGTGGGGTCTATCTTCCGGACGGCGGACGCCGCCGGGGTCGCGAAGCTGTATCTTTGCGGCATAACGGGGACGCCTTTGGACCGGTTCGGCAACGTCCGGGGCGACGTGGCGAAAGTGGCCCTGGGAGCGGAGCGCACGGTGGCCTGGGAGAAGAAACGGGCGACCAGGACGGTCATTAAGGAACTGAAGGCGGAGGGATACAAGATATTCGCCCTGGAACAGGGGCGGGGTTCCGTGCCGTACGACCAAGCAAGGTTTTCCGGCAAAGCGGCGCTCGTTCTGGGGAACGAGGTGAAGGGATTGCCGCCTACGGTGCTTAAAATGGCGGATAAGACGGTGGAGATACCCATGCGGGGGAAGAAGGAATCGCTGAACGTTTCGGTCGCCTTCGGCATCGCCGTTTTTGCGCTGACGCGGTAGGGTATAATAAAAAGAACGGGATGAATAAGTACACCCAGATAGCGATAGTGCTCATCGGCATGGCCATCGGCGGCGGCCTTTACCTTTGGTCCATCATGAGCCAAATTGCGAAGATAGGCGACCAGGTGGATATTAAGATGAACAACCAGTACATCGTCGCCGACACGGCCAAAACCGCGGCCGACCGGGCCCAGGGCTTGAGCGGCCGGGCGACACTGGGGATAAACAACGGGATGTACTTTATCTTTCCGGATGCCGAAAGCTACGGCTTTTGGATGAAGGACATGAACTTTCCGATAGATATTGTCTGGATAAGCGGCCACACGGTCGTGGGGTACACCGAGAACGTCCCGCCGCCCGCGCCGGGCACGCCCGATTCCGCGCTTCAAATCTATTACCCGCCGGAGCCGGTGGACCGCGTGCTGGAGCTCCACGCCGGGCGCGTTCAGATACTCAAGCTGAGCGCCGGGGACACTATCGCGGTCAAGCCGCTTCTACCGGGTTCGCCCGCGGCCGGGAGCTTCCAATAGGATGGTAAATAAATCGCCGCGCTGTTTTCACAGCGCGGCTTTGTTCTATAGAGAAAAATATTCCGGCCTGACGAACTCCGTCAGGATTTTGTAGTGGCGTTTCAGGGTTTCGGTTAGAGCCTGGTGATAGCGGCGGCAATCTTCCTGGGGGCAATAGGTAATGTGGCCGACCGCTTCCCGATAGCTAATGTCATTCAGCTTGAAGGCCTTGTGTTCAACCTGGGCGGAGATGACGGACTTAACTTTATCTATCGCCTGATCGCAATCCAGTAAGGCTTCAAAGAGCCACCGATGTTCCAGCCGAAATTCAAAGGTGCGGTGATAGTCCGCAAGCGGGCTCTCTCCTTGGTCGTCCCTTGGGCCGATGTTATTCGCCTTCAGTATCGCTTTCAGCGCCTTTTTGGCGCTACCGGCGGTTTCAATAAAGTTTATCCTGGCCGAGATGATGGGGCGGTAGGCGTCTTCATTGCTGCCGGCAATGATAATCCTGACCCTTTGGAAATTCATCGGTATTAAGACGGCGCCGACCGCGTATTCCCTGGCGGTTCCGGCGGTCATCTTATACCTGAATATCTCCATTTCGGCCCGGCCCTCATCGCCGTACGTGATCGCGGACGGTTTTAGGTTCGTGACGACGTTGTGCAGAAATCTGCTGATAGGCCCGAAGTTTTCGTGCCTGGCATCAGTCGTTATCACATAATGGCTTGGATCGTCGGAATAAACAGTGCGTCGTTTACCCATGCCGGTCTCCTTTTTTTTGAAATATGTCTGGCTCTATCCTACTTTCTTCCGGCTTGACCGGTCAAGTGCGCGAAACTAAAATTAGGTCATGTACACCATTGACCAGCAGTTCCCGGGATTTTCCCTGGAGACATACAAGAAAGAGGGGGACAAGGTTGAGCATCTCAAAAACGACGACTTCAAGGGCGAGTGGCTCGTCCTTTTCTTCTATCCGGCGGACTTTACCTTTGTTTGCCCGACGGAGCTTGCCGACATGGCCCGGCGCCACGCGGAGTTCAAAAAATACCGCGCGGAAGTCGTGGGCGTTTCTACCGACACCGTCTTCACCCACAAGGCATGGCTGGAGACCGAGGAGCTCCTTAAGGGCGTGAACTTTCCGATGGCCGCCGACCACAACGGCAAGCTTTCGCGCGAGCTCGGCATTTACGACGAGGCGACGGGCGTGGCCCAAAGAGCCGCCTTTATCATTGACCCGGACGGCATTTTGCGCGCCGTGGACATCACCTCGGACGCCATCGGCCGGAGCGCGGGCGAGATACTCCGCAAGGTGAAGGCGCTGCACTTCGTCCGCACGAATCCCGGCCACGTTTGTCCGGCGAGCTGGGACGAAGGCGGGGCGACGCTCGTGCCTTCCATTGAAAAGGCCGGGAAGGTGTATAAGGAGTTAAATAAATAAACATATGGCAAAAATTGCGATAAACGGATTCGGGCGGATAGGGCGGCTGTTTTTGAAGCAGGCGTGGGGAAACCCGGACATTGATATCGTCGCGATAAACGACCTGGGGAATATTGATAACCTGGCCTATCTTTTGAAGTACGACACGGTCTACGGCCGGTACGCGAAGACCGTCGCGGTCGCGGGCGACAAGCTCGTGGTGGACGGCAAGCCCGTTCAGTTTTTGCAGATCAAGGACCCGTCGGCGCTTCCGTGGAAGGCCATGGGCATTGACGTCGTCGTGGAGGCGACGGGCATATTTGAAGAATACGAGAAGGCCAAGGTGCACCTCGCATCCGGAGCGAAGCGCGTCGTCATCACGGCGCCGGCGAAGGACGAAGACGGCCCGGCGGGGAAGACGGTCCTCGTGGGCGTGAACGAGGACGAGGCCAAAGGCGTGGTCCTCACCTCAAACGGTTCCTGCACGACGAACGCCTCGTCGCCCGTCATCCAGATAATGTCCGAAGCGCCGGGCATCGCGAAGGCGATACTTTCAACGGTCCACGGCTATACCGCCACCCAGTCCATCGTGGACGGGCCCGTGAAGGGCCACGACTTCCGGCGCGGCCGGGCGGCGGCCCAGAACATCGTGCCTTCCACGACCGGCGCGGCCATCGCCGTGACGCGGGCCATTAAGGAGCTCCAGGGGAAATTTGACGGCATCGCGATGCGCGTGCCGGTCGTCTCCGGTTCCATCGCCGACATCACTTTTCTCGCCAAGCGGCCAACGAGCGTGGACGAGATAAACGGGATATTCAGGCAGGCGGCCGCTTCGCCGCGGTGGAAGGGCATCTTGGGAGTCATGGAGGACCAGGTGGTCTCTTCGGACATCTTGGGCGAGCCCTACGGCGCCATCGTGGACCTCGGCTTCACCAAAGTGGTGGACGGCGACCTCGTGAAGGTCCTTTCGTGGTACGACAACGAGGCCGGTTACGTTTCCACTCTCGTGAGGCACGTCGCGATGGTCGCGGCGTTAAACTAAAGCAAAATGCTCATCTACATCGGCGCGGACCATCGCGGTTTTGCCTTGAAGGAGAAGCTTAAGCTTTTTCTCTCCTCCCGCGGCTACAGCGTCGCGGACGTGGGGGCGAAAACCTATGAGGAAGGGGACGATTACCCCGCTTATGCCGCCGGAGTGGCCAAGCGGGTGAGCGACGAATTTGAAACGGCCAAGGGGATAGTCATTTGCGGCTCGGGCGTCGGCGTGGACGTCGTCGCCAATAAGTTCCGGCGCGTGCGCTGCGCCCTCTGCTCTTCGCCCGACCAGGCCTTTGATGCCCGCAGCGAAGATGACGCGAATCTCCTTGCTCTTGGCGCCGATTATTTGGAAGACCCTCTGGCCCAGAAGATAGTCACGACCTGGCTCCAGACGCCGTTTTCGGGCGAGGGCAGGTACCGGCACCGGATAGAAGAAATTTCTGAACTTGAGGAAAAGCTTTTGAACCCGACGCCGGACCTGAAATTCGGCGGCGACAGCCGATGAGGGTGACACCCGTCATAAACTGCGGCGACATTGAATGCGCCCGGCAGCGTTTTGAGACCGTCGCCGCGATCGGGGCGGAGGCCGTCCACATTGACGTCTCGGACGGCGTTTTTTCGCCCGCGCATATCGGTGGCACGCCGGAAGACCTGAAAAAACTTTTGGCGGAATTTCCAGGCATCGCGGCGCACGTCCATCTGATGGTCGCGGACCCGGAGGCGGTTTTGGAGGACTGGCTCAAGACCGGAGCTAAAAGAGTGATTATCCATGCCGAGACCCCGAAGGAAGAATTGCTTGGTACTATTAATGATACCAACAGCCCCGAACTATTTTTGGGATTGAAAAAAGAAACTCCTGCGAGCGTCCTTGGTGCTTTTTTGAACGAGCCGGCACTCAAGGGGATCCATCTCCTTGCAGTGCCGATCGGGTTTTCCGGCGGCACATTTGACCGGGCGATTTTGGAAAAGATAAAATACGTCAAATCAAGAGCGCCGCGGCTCATCGTGAGCGTGGACGGCGGCGTGGACTTGAATGTCGCGCAGGCGGTGCGGGACGCGGGCGCGGACGAAGTGGTTTCCGCGACCTACATTTTCGGTTCGCCCGACCCGAAGAAGGCGTACGAGGAACTGATTGCGCTATAATATAAAAAATGACACCGATCCACGAAGGGAAACTCCAGTATCTGGAAGAACTGGCGAATAAGATACGCGAAAAGATCATTGAGATGCTTCTCGCGGCCGGCTCTGGCCACTCGGCGGGACCATTGGGCATGGCGGATATTTTTACCGTCATGTACTTCCACATTTTGCATCACAAGCCAAAACAGCCGAAATGGCCCGACCGCGACCGGCTGGTGCTTTCAAACGGCCATATCTGCCCGGTGCTTTACGCGACCCTGGCCTACGCCGGCTATTTCCCGCTGGAAGAGCTCATGACCTTGCGAAAGCTCAACTCGCGCCTTCAGGGCCACCCGCACCGCGGAACCTTGCCGGGCATTGAGACCACTTCGGGCCCGTTGGGTTCCGGCCTTTCGCAGGCCATCGGCATGGCCCTCGCGGCTAAACTGGATTCCAAAAAATACCGCGTCTACTGCCTGATGTCCGACGGCGAACAGGACGAGGGGAACGTTTGGGAGGCGGCGATGTTCGCTGGCAAGAACAAGCTTTCCAACCTGACGGCCATCATGGACCGGAACAATATCCAGATAGACGGCTATACGGAAAACGTGATGCCTTTGGAAAATATTAAAGCCAAATACGAGGCCTTCAACTGGCACGTTTTGGAGATAGACGGCCACAACATGAGCGAACTCGTCGCGGCCGTTTCGGAGGCCGAGGCGATATACGAAAAGCCGACGCTTATTATCGCCCACACGATACCGGGGAAGGGCGTTTCCTTCATGGAACGCGACTACCTCTGGCACGGCAAGCCGCCGAACAAGGAAGAGGCGGCCCGGGCCTTGAAAGAACTTCGCACGCTCGGCGGACGAATTAAATCAGAACATGAATAAAATACTCGGGATGTTCTCACGAAAACACGCTATCAAATTCCCCGGCGAGGAATTTGCGCTCGCTCTCGGCCTCGCTCTCCTTCGACGCGGCTCAGGAACCATGCCCGCTCGGCCTGCGAGACGGTTTTCTTAGAGAACATCCCTCGTTAATATTAAAATGAAAGAAAAACAATCCAAATGAACAACCATCCTTTGATCAGGCAAATATATCTTTACGTTTGCGCCCTAATCGGCCTGATTTTGGTCGTAGTCGGGGCGGTTCGGCTCGTGGATATGGGTCTCAAGGCCGCGATATTCACCGGGGCCGACACGTACCCAGTCTATCCGGCGGCGATACCTGTCCCAGCCGGCCAGAATGCGCCGACGACAGCCGGCCCTTCGCCGGCAGAGGTCCAGGCCTACCAGGACGCCCAAGCCGCCACGGAGCGCGAGCGGACCGCGTCCACGTCCATCGCCTTCGTTCTCGTCGGCTTGCCGCTTTACCTTTATCACTGGATGGTCATCAAGAAAGAAAAGAACCATGCTTAACCCGGAATTGAAATTGAACGAAAAGCTTTTTGACGCCGACGTGGAACAAAAACCCACGCGCGACGGCTACGGCACGGGGTTGCTCCAGGCGGGGGAGGAAAACCGGGACGTGGTCGCGCTCTGCGCCGACCTCACTGAATCAACGCGGACGGAAGCTTTCGCCAAAAAATTCCCCGAAAGGTATTTTGAGGTCGGCGTCGCCGAACAGAACATGGCGACCATCGCCGCGGGCTTGGGCGTTTCCGGGAAGGTTCCTTTCATCGCCTCTTACGCCACGTTCTCGCCGGGACGCAATTACGAGCAGATAAGGACGACCATCGCCTACAATAATGCGAACGTGAAGATTGCCGGGCACCACGCGGGCATTTCCGTTGGGCCGGACGGCGCGACCCACCAGGCGACCGAGGATATCGCCATTATGCGGGCGATGCCGAACATGAAGGTCTTCGTCCCTTGCGATGCGATTGAAGCGAAAAAGGCGACGCTTGCCGCGACGAAAATTCTGGGGCCGGTTTATCTGCGCTTCGGGCGCGAAAAGAGCCCGGTCGTCACGACCGAAGAAACTCCCTTTCGGCCGGGACGGGCCGACGTTTATTGGCAGCCGCCGCAAGGCAAAAAGGAGGATGTCGCGATAATCGCCTGCGGAATAATGGTCCACACGGCCCTTGTCGCGGCCCGGGAATTGGAGAAGGACAAGCTTTACGTCACGGTCATCAACAACCATACCGTGAAGCCGCTGGATGAGGAGGTTATTTTGAAGGCGGCCGGGAGAGCCGGTGCGGTCGTCACGGCCGAGGAGCACCAGATTGCGGGCGGTTTGGGCGGCGCGGTCGCCGAACTTTTAGCGAAGAAAATGCCAATCCCGATGGAATTTGTCGGCCTCAAAGACGCCTTCGGCGAATCCGGCCCGCCCGCCCAGCTTTTAGAAAAATACGGCATGGGAGTTAAAGACGTGAAAGAGGCCGTGAAGCGGGCCGCCGGACGGAAGTAATCCACATCTCTCCGCTTTTTCATTCAAAAGAATTTCTGCTAAAATCACAGAAATGCCCTTTCCATTTCCAAACGGATTAAATGACGCCACTGCTTTTCTGAGAGTCTAGATGGCGTCGTTAAAAAGAGGATTATTCCTTGCTACGATACCATTCGCCCTGTTTGCCGTAACGCAATTGGGGATTTTTAGCATTTCCCGGGCGGTGGCGGCCGGCCCGACCGTGGTTTTCGTAAGCCCGGCCGCGAATGCCACGGTCGCGGGCGCGGTCACCCTGACCGCCTCATCTTCGGAGGCCGGCACGACCATTGCCAACGTCCAATTTCAAGTGGATGGCACGAACGCCGGTTCGGCCGTCACTTCAACGAACAACCTTTATTCAACGACTCTCAACACCAATCTCTACGCCAACTCCGCTCACACCCTCTCCGCCATCGCGACCGACGCATCCGGCACGACTTCAACCGCCGCCATCACCGTCACTTTTGCGAACAACGTCACCGAATGGGCGTACCAAGGGGGAGCGTTAAACGCGTCCTGGATCAACGCCAGTTACGGGACGAATACGGTGACCTACAACGCGACCTCCACGGTCTACGCTGACAGCACCTCGTCGTTGCAGGACGTCTTTACTTCCGGCGATTTGGGGCTGGTCAACAACGCTTCGCTGGAGCTCTATCCGCAGAACTATAAATATTTCCAGTTCGCCGTTTATACCGCCTCCACGTCGCTTTCCTTAAGCATGCAACTCGGCGGTTATTTCGGCGGCGATGCCACCTCCGGGCCCACGATTGCGCTGGGAGCCGTAACGCCGAACCAGTGGAATCTATTTGAGGTTCCGATGTCAACGTTGGAGCCGAACGGCTACGCCTTCCGCGGTATATACCTCAGCCCTTCCGGCCCCGCTACTTTCTATATGGACTCCATCGGCTTCTTGGCCGCGACGAGCACTCCCGGGCCGAGCATAGCCATCACTGCACCTGTCGCGGGCTCTGTTGTTTCATCCACCATAACCGTGACGGCGTCCTCTTCAGGAAGCGCCGCCGTTCAAAACGTCCAATTTGAATTGAACGGCCTGGATCTTGGCAGTGCCGTCACGTCATCCAACTCAATTTATTCAACGTCTTGGGACACCAGCGCAACGGCTAATGGTACTTCTACCCTCACGGCCATCGCCACGGACGCGAACGGCAACCAGGCCTCTTCCTCCGTCACCGTCACGGTGGATAACCCGGATAACACCCCGCCCAGCGTTCAAATTACCTCTCCCGCAAGCGGCGCGACCGTCTCCAGCACCATTACCATCACCGCCTCCTCCACGGATAACGTGGCCGTCTCCAGCACCCAGTTCCAGATAGACGGCGTTGACCTGGGGAGCGCGGTCACTTCCACGAACGACATCTATTCGGTGTCATTCAATACCGATCTTTATTCAAACGCCACGCACACCATTACGGCCATTGCGACCGACACTTCTGGCAATCAGGCCTCAACGACCGAAACGGTGACCGTCGCTAACAACACGACCGTTTGGGTCTACCAGAACGGAGCGTTGAACTCGGGATGGTCCAACGACAGTTATGGCACGAGTACGGTGACCTACAACGCGACCTCCACGGTCTACTCCACCAGCACTTCTTCCCTGGAGGACGACTTCACTTCCGGCGACCTGGGCCTGGTCCACAGCGCCTCGCCCAATCTGCTGTATCCGGACAACTACCTCTCGTTCCAATTCGCCGTCTACACCACGTCCACATCGTTCACTTTATCCGCCCAACTAGGCAGCTATTTTTCTCTCGCCACTTCGGGCCCGACCTATGACATCGGCACAATCACGCCGAACCAATGGAACTTGATAACCATTCCCATATCCACGCTTGAGCCGAACGGATATCCATTTGACTCGGTGTTTTTCGGCCCGTCTAACAACGCGACATTCTATATGGATGCCATCGCATTCAACGGCAAGACCGATCTGACCCCGCCCGTGGTCGCCATAACCTATCCCGCAAGCGGCGCCACGGTTTCCAGCACCGTCACCCTCACTGCCTCCTCCACCGACAACGTAGCCGTCCAAAGCGTCCAATTCCAGGTGAACGGCGTTGATTTAGGAAGCGCAGTTACATCCACGAACAGTACTTACACGGCATCCTGGAATACCCTGCCTTATGCTAACGGCACGACGACCATTAAGGCCATCGCGACAGATACGTCGGGGAACACCGCGAGCACGTCCGTCGCCGTTACGGTTTATAATCCGCCCGACACCACCCCGCCCAGCGTTCAAATTACCTCTCCCGCAAGCGGCGCGACCGTCTCCAGCACCATTACCATCACCGCCTCCTCCACGGATAACGTGGCCGTCTCCAGCACCCAGTTCCAGATAGACGGCGTTGACCTGGGGAGCGCGGTCACTTCCACGAACGGCATCTATTCCGCTTCTTGGGGGACGCTTGCCGCGTCTAACGGCTCTCATACCATTAAGGTCATCGCGACCGACACCTCGGGGAACCAAGCCTCAACGACCGAAACGGTGACCGTCAGCAATTCGTCGTCCACGGTATCTTTGGTCGGCACCGCCGCGGAATGTTTCGGAAAGGCCGGATGCCCGGTGACGGCTTATGTCGCCACAACCTCGTTGTCTTTCCCGAGCGGCGGCGTGCAGCGCAGCGGCGACCTGCTGTTCGCCTGGTCGGCTTGGAACAATTGGCAGGGGACTGCGGCCGTTTCCGATACGGCCGGCAATGCGTGGCACGCGATATTCTCAACGGAATACGACTCGGCTAACGGAACTTACTATCAGGCCTGGTACGCGGTCGCGACTAGCACCGGCGCCGATTCGGTTACCGTCCAATTTCCCGGCACGATGTACGGCGCATTCGGCATCAGCGAGTTTTATGCTCCGAGCTTGGCGTCCATCGTCCCTCTGGATGCCACCGGTTTCAATTTTGGCACCAGCACCGGGACATCCACGCTTTCGGCGTCAACCACCGCCGCGGTTAGCGGATCGCCGGAGCTTTTGATAGGCTTCGGCGGCAGCGTCAACGCGACCAGTTCTGCGTTCACTGCGGGGAGCGGATTTTCCACCTCCGCCAGCGAACAAGGCGTCGGCTCCACTATCTCCGGCGCGATGGAATGGCAGTTCGCCACTTCCACTTCCGGAGTCGCTTCCGCCACAATGACCGCCATGCTGCCCGCTTGGGGAATGGGCATAGTCACTTTCAAGACCGACGGAATTCCGCCCGCGGTCAGTATTGCTTCCCCGGCGGCGAGTTCGTCTTTGTCCGGTACCGTTACTCTCACGGCTTCCTCCACGGACAATGTGGGAGTTCAGAGCGTCCAATTCCAGGTAGACGGCGTTAACTTCGGAAGCGCCGTGACGTCCACCGGCAGCACCTATTCCGTCTCTTTAAACATCGGCGCTTACGCGTACGGCACGCATACCTTGACCGCTATCGCGACCGATGATTCGGGCAATGTTTCCAGCACTTCGGAGAGCGTCCTTTTCGCAAATAACGTTGATAATCCGATATATGTCGGCGGCGCGCTGGGGAGCGAATGGTCCAGCAGCAGCACGGCCGGCAACGTTTTCAATTACAACAACACGAGCACGGTCTATACCGGCAGCACAAGTTCTTTAGAAATGGATTATTCCGCGGGGACCATCGCTTTTACCGAGGACCCGAACTGTTCCGGGGCCAACCTGAGCGCCGGCAACTATCAGTCGCTCCAAATCGCGCTCTACGCCACGTCATCCGCTACGGTGGACATGCAGACCTACAGCGCTTGCGATTCTTCCGTCAGTCCCGGGCAGATGTATTACCTGACCGTCACGCCGAACCAGTGGAATTTTTTCAACGTGCCGGTCCTCACGCTGGATTATTTCAGCTCTCCCTTTGACACCGTTTCCTTAACGCCGGAGGCGGCCGGGACGGTGTACGTGGACGATTTCAAACTGGCGGCCAAATCGGAGTTCACGCCGCCATCCGTTTCCATTACTTCGCTCTCGGACGGGGCGACCGTGAAGGGAACCACCACTCTCTCCGCCGTCGCGACAGACAATGCGGCCGTCCAAAATGTCCAATTCCAATTTAACGGAGCCGATATCGGCTCGGCCGTCACGTCCTCCAATTCCACGTATTCAGCGACTTGGAACACCGAAGCCTATATGGATGCCACGGGCACCCTTTCCGCGGTCGCGGTGGATGCTTCGGGAAACCAAGCATCAAGCTCCATCACCGTCACCGTCGGCAATCCGTCAACGGCCAGCGATTTCGTTTCTGTGAGCAGCACCCAGTTCTATCTGGGCGGACATCCGTTCTATTTCAACGGTTCTAACGCCTACTATCTCCAGACCTACGAGGGCCTATCCCCGTCATACGTGACGCAGATGATGAACTATTTCGTCCAGAACAACGTCCGGGTCATCCGCATTGACGGTTTCTATAACGGCACCTTTTGTTCCGCCGGCGGCGCGACCGATCCGGTTATCCAAACCGCCCCCGGCGTTTACAACGAAACCTCTTTGGAAGACCTGGACGAAGTGCTCAAGGAGGCCAAGGACCGCGGCATCAAGGTGATAATCACGCTGGGCAACGAATGGAACCAGCTGGGCGGAATTTGCCAGTACGACGAATGGGCGGGCTTGAGCGGCGTGAGTTCCACGAGCACCCCCACCGATGCGCAGATAGAGTATTTCATGACTGCGACGACGACCATCACGATGTACAAGAATTACATCTCCATGCTCTTGAACCGCGTGAACGTCTATACCAACCTGGCGTACAAGAACGATCCGACAATTATGGCGTGGGACATCATCAATGAAGGGCGCAACCCCGCTCAAAACACCACCTCCACCGAGATGGTCGCCTGGTACACGCAAATGGCCGAGTTCATCCGGAACATTGACGCGAACCATTTGATTAGCACCGGCGAGGAGGGGTTTGACGAAAACAGCCCTGCGCAATACGGCACCGATTACACGAACACTTATTTCATGCGGAGCGGAACGGGTTCCAGCTTCATCCAAGACATGCAGATACCCGACATCAGTTACGCCAATATCCACATTTACCCGGACGCCATGGGTTTCTCGTACGCTTCCTGGGAGCATGACATGGCTCTCTACATTAATACGCACGCGGCCATAGCCGCCGCCGCCGGGAAACCGCTCCTCGTGGGCGAGTACGGCGACGGACCCACCAACGCCTGGATTGCGGACAGCCCCAGCAAGATAGTCCTGTATCAAGGCCTTTGGAGTAACGACGAATCCAATTCCACGGTGGCAGGGGACCTGGTATGGCAATTCACGACCGGCGCCAAATGCGTAGAGGCCGGAGGCAATATCTGCGTTACGAGGGATCCTTATTTGACCCATTTATTCTCGGAGCATAGCGCCAGCATGTCGGCGGAGGGCGGTGTTTACTCCGTCGCTTCAAGCACCAACTCTTCGTCTCCTATTATCACCTCCGGCGGCGGTGGAGGAGGCGGAGATGCCTGGTGGTATGTATCGGCCACTACTACCAGCGCGACCTCTTCCGGCAGCGCCGCCGTACCTTCCGGTTCCGGCATTGGAACATCCGAAAGCGTCGTGCCATCTTTCGCTCGCATTACATCAATCCTCGGGTTCAGCGAGCGGGGGACGGAGGTCAAAAATCTCCAAGATTTTCTCGCTGCCCAGGGAATTTTCCCCGCTAATC
>VFSW01002707.1_pt1 | contig 26719 bp, 23 predicted proteins | sample 5358111 | NCBI WGS metagenome assembly VFSW01 (sample SAMN11554181, study PRJNA540505) | mine drainage metagenome | isolation source: sediment from site ElyBrook_90M | place: USA: Ely Copper Mine, Vershire, VT | collected 2017 | reverse complement strand
CCGTGCCAATCGGCGCTTAAGTTCCAAACAGAATGAAGCACTACACTAGGTCCGCAAACCCCTGACGACAAGGGGCCGGCGATATGGAGGAAGGTGAGCCTTACCCATAGGCGAAATCCGCCACCGTGACGTTAGCTTCATCGGCCGTGACAGCCCGATCCTGGATGCGGCTCAGCTCATGCGCCAACATCATGTGGGTGACCTCAGGTCGCAGAAGACAGCGCGGGTTGCACGTGCCGGAATGCTCACTGACCGCGACCTGGTTGCGAAGTGCTGGCCGCCTGTATCAGGACTGAATCTGGAAGTAATTATCGCCGTCGACGACCTGCCGGGCCTCCTGGCCGAAGAAATCATGCGGTTGGCCAGGCCCTCGCACGCGAGCACACTATCCGGCGCCGGCATGGTACGGATTGGCAACCTTTAATGGCATAATATCGCAAAATCGAACGGATACTCGGGTTGCTGCTCACTATATTAGTTACAACTGCACAACTGCAAAGATTGACGCTGTCTCCCCGAAGCTAACGGCGCGCCCACTCACCGCCGCGCAGTACATGCTTCTATGACATCGGTCCAGGTTTTCTGAATTCACAAAATTGAGAGTAAAGGTAAAAACAGCATGTCAAAGAAACATCCGATTATCGCAGTAACGGGTTCCTCGGGGGCCGGTACCACCACCGTCAAGCACGCATTCGGCGACATATTCCGCCGCGAAGGTGTCAATGCATCGGTCGTTGAGGGCGACAGCTTCCACCGTTATAACCGCGCCGAGATGAAGGAAGCGATCAAGGCTGCATCGGCCAAGGGCAGGAATCTCAGCCATTTCGGCCCGGATGCCAATCTCTTCGACAAGCTCGAGCAGCTATTCCGCGAATACGGGGAGACCGGAGCCGGCCAGACGCGTCTGTACCTGCATGATAGCAATGAGGCTGCCCCCTACAAGCAGGAACCGGGAACCTTCACGCCCTGGTCGGCAATGGCGCCCGGGTCGGACCTCCTTTTCTATGAAGGGTTGCACGGTGGCGTTTCCGATGGCGCGGTCGATGTGGCCAATTGGGTAGATCTGCTGATCGGGGTCGTGCCGATCGTGAATCTCGAGTGGATTCAAAAGATCCATCGCGATACCGCACAGCGCGGCTACACGGCCGAAGCGGTCACCGACACGATACTGCGGCGCATGCATGATTACGTGCACTTCATCACGCCACAGTTCTCGCGTACGCACATCAATTTCCAACGCGTGCCTCTGGTTGATACATCGAACCCGTTCATCGCACGCGACATTCCGACGCCGACCGAGAGTCTCATCGTCATCCGCTTTCGCGATCCGCACAAGCAGAATTTCCCGTACCTTCTGCAGATGATCGACGGATCCTTCATGTCGCGGCCCAACACTATCGTGGTTCCGGGCGGCAAAATGGGCTTCGCCATGGAGATCATCCTGACTCCGATCATCCATGTGATGCTGGAGGCGAAGCGTCACGGCAAGTGATTCCCGCTGGGGAATGAAGTCGGCGTGATGTGGCGCAGGTGTTAACCGGCTGCGCACTTGCGGCAATGCGAGGCTACAGCAAGGACATCTGACCGCCGGCGGCGGGCGGCCGGAACTGGCTCGTATCAAAACTGAGATCGCGTTCGTTGAGCCCGAAACGCCGGCATGCGGTGGAAAAACGCCGGGCGATCAGATCAGCCAGCACCCCGCTCCCATGCATGCGCGATCCGAATCCGGCATCGTAGTCCTTCCCGCCGCGCGACTGGCGCAGCAGGCTCACGACATGGCCGGCCTTTTGCGGATAATGCCGGGTCAGCCATTCATGGAACAGGTCCCTGACTTCGTGCGGCAGGCGTAGCAGCACATACCCGGCCTCGCGGCAGCCCGCGGCCCGCGCGGCTTCCAGAATCCGTTCAAGTTCAGAATCATTCAGCGCTGGTATGACCGGCGCGACCAGCACGCCCACAGGAATTCCGGCCGCGGCGAGAGCGCCAAGTGTCATCAGACGGCGCTGCGGCGCAGCAGCACGCGGTTCCATGCGCCGTGCGAGCTCGCGATCCAGGGTGGTTATGGACACAAAAACCTTCACCAGGCGTTTTGCAGCCATGGACTGAAGCAAATCGAGATCCCGCTCCACCAGGGATGACTTGGTCACAATCGTGCATGGATGATTGCACTGTGCGAGTACCTCGAGAATCTGCCGCGTGATTCGCCAGTCGCGCTCGATGGGCTGGTAGGGATCGGTATTGGCGCCGAGAGCGATCACCTCGCAGCGATAACCCGGACGTGTGAACTCGTGGCGCAATACCTCGGCCACATTACCTTTCGCAAAAAGACGACTTTCGAAATCGAGTCCCGCAGAAAGCCCGAGATAGCTGTGGGTCGGACGCGCATAGCAGTATATGCAGCCGTGCTCGCAACCACGATAGGGATTGACGGATTGCGAAAATGGCACGTCGGGCGAATTGTTGTGCGCAATGGCCGTGCGTGCGTGCTCTGTCGACACCGTCGTGCGCAGCACCGGTATCTCCTCGTCCAGCACTCCCCACCCGTCGTCGACTGCCGTATGCATCACGGAGCCAAAGCGCCCGTCGCGGTTGCTGCACGCACCGCGTCCGCGCCGCAGTACCGGATTTTCGGGGCCTGAATTCTTCTGCCTTTTCACCATCACTCCTCGCTTGATCCGGCAGGTACTGCGTTTCGGCGGCCCCGGTGCGTGGCTTAATACCACATGAGACTACATGCAAACCCGCGCTATCCGCCAGCGCCCGGCGCGAGCCACAGTGCGGCCCGGCCAGTGACTATTGTGCCAATACCCGCTGAATACGGACAACTGCACAGGACTTTACGCGCTGCCCGCGGGATTCCGCCAGTCGGCGGCGCAGATTCTTGTAATAGTAATGCGAATCATTGCCATTCAGATAATACTTACACAACCGGAGTCGGCATGCATTTCTGGACACTGCTGTTATTGGGCCTGATTACCGGCGGCACCCTTCTCCTAGGGGCTACCGATCGCGCGCCTGCGCGGCTTCAGCGCTACCGCGCGCGCCTCCTTAAGCATGCTCGCCGCCGGCATACTGGTATTCCTGCTGGTCGAGATTCTGGGCGAGGCCGGCGGACAGGCTTCGCTCGCGTTGCGTTCGGCCTTGCTCGGCGCCGGGAGCGGCAATCTGGCAACATTGCTTGTGTTGCTTCTGCTAGGCGGGTTTTTCGCCGGCTTTGTCGGGCTCGTGGCCATCGAACACAGGGTGATCCGGCCAGGTGCCGGGCTCGACCCCAGGCGCCTGTCACCCATGATCGCTGTCGGCATCGGCCTGCACAATCTGAGCGAAGGGCTCGCGATCGGTCAGGCCTTTATCCAGGGCATGCATGGTCTCACCGCCGGACTCGTAATCGGTTTCGCGCTGCACAACGCGACCGAGGGTTTCGGCATCGTCGGTCCAATGGTGCGCAATGGCGAGCAGATCGGATGGCACCGGATCTTCCAGCTCGCAGCAATTGGCGGCGGACCGACCTTCATCGGCACGTTGCTCGGCGGCATCTGGACCTCGACCACCCTGTCCGTGCTGGTGCTCGCCATGGCCGGGGGTGCCCTGCTTTATGTGCTGAAGGAGCTGTTCTCCGCGGCGCGCCACGAGACTGCCCAGATTGCGATCATGATCGCACTTGTCGTCGGGTTCGGCATCGGCTGGGGCACCGAAGTCATTGCCGGCATCGCGCAGGTCCACGGGAATCACAGCGCCGCGCAAACCGGCGCAGGCATGACCGAGGCCGATGGCGACATGATCACGCAACCGTCCACGATCGCCGGGCCGCCGCTGTCTCAGTCGCAATCAGCGCGGGAGGACCGGATTGCCAATGCGGAACTGCAGGAACAGCCGCTTGCCGAAATGCTGCTGCCAGACGGAACCAGGCGCTTTAATCTGACTGCTTCCGTCTTCCCATGGCAGCTTTATCCGGGAACGAGGATATCGGCCTGGGGCTTCAATGGCCGGGTGCCGGGACCGCTTATTCGCGTCAAAGTCGGTGACAGGGTCGAATTCGTTGTCAAAAATGGCCTGCCGCAGGCAACCACTCTGCACTGGCACGGCCTCGCCGTGCCAGACTCACAAGACGGTGTTCCGGGAGTGACCCAGGCGCCGATTGCGCCAGGCGCCACATACATCTACCACTTCACCGTCACGCGCCAGATGATCGAAACGCATTTCTATCATACCCACGTTAATGACGATTTTCAGATGGATCGCGGACTGCATGGGGTGTTGATCGTTGATCCTGCCACCCCCGGCAAGCCGCGTTATGACATTGATGCGCTCTACGAAATCGGCTCTTTCAAGGTCGGCGCCGCAAATTCGGAAAATGTTTTCACCCTGGACGGAAAGGCCTATCCGGAAGCACCTGTGTTGACGGTCCCGGAAGGCGCGCGGGTGCTTGTGCGGCTCGTCAATGCCAGCGCCGAGGAATCCCACGTGATGCACCTGCATGGCTGCACCTTCCGGATCGTGGCACGCGACGGCAATCGCCTGGCGCAACCGGTTGCCGCCAACACCATCATGCTCGGACCTTCACAGACCGCGGATATTGCCTTCACCGCTTCCAATCCCGGCAGGTGGATGTTTCACTGTCATATCCTGGACCACACGATCAATCCCGGCCCGGATAGTGAAGGCTCGGCAACCCGGATCCTGGCAATGGGCGGGCTCGTCACCTTCATTGACGTAGTCCGGCCAGGACTGGTCAGGCACAGATATGTCGCGGCAGGCGCGTTGATGCGCAAGATGCGGGCATCCACCATGGCGCCTGCAGGCTAAAAACACCGGACCAACAGGCTTGTTGCGATGGGCAGCTGCGTATTTCGGGTCAGGCTGTCCCGATGCCGGTTTGTGAAAAGTCTGTAATCACTGCGAATACGGGCAATAAGCTGCATCGGATAATCTCATCGATTGCAACTGCCGGCAATGCCATGGCTGTCCCGAACAATACACTCGGGAGATCTGATACATTTCAGGAAAATCGATATTCGCGCAAAGCTAAACGGATGCCATGCCACCTACCATCGCGTCCGGTACTTTGAACAAGGAGACCAAGCATGTCCCGCTACACCCCGCAGCGCATGGCTTCGACGCACCTGGCGATCCTGGCTGCGGCCGCTGTATTACTCGGCGTTTTTTATGAGCCTGCGTACGCTGACGGGAATCTGACCCCTGACGCTGTCAGCAGCAAGACAACCACGCCAGAAGACCAACAGCCGGCTGCCACTGGCGGAGCGCAGCTCTGGATTCCGATGCTGTTAGCGGCGCAGTACAACGGCACCCGCCAACGCCTGCAGCCTTTCACGGCCAGATACTCGGGCCCGCTGAGTCTGACTCCGGATGGCGACACGGCCACCAGCCAGGTATTCGGGGCGTATTTCGGGATGAAGATGACGCCCGCGCTCCAGGCCTATCTCGACATCGAGCAATTTATCGGCACAGGAGTTGGCAATGCCACGGGCCTCGGCAGCCCCTCCAACGGCGACGTGGTGCGGGGCGGAAGCGGCCTGCCCCAGGAGGCCTATATTGCGCGCGCCTACCTCGAATATCTCGCGCCGCTTTCTGGCCCGACTAGCACGGTTGATCGTGGCCAGGACCAGCTGCCCGGTGTCGTTCCGGTCAGTGCCGTGCTTCTCAAAATCGGTAAACTTGCGGCGACCGATGATTTCGATCAGAACCGTTATGCGAACTCGACGCGAACCCAGTTTGAATCCTGGACGCTGATCAACAACGGCGCCTGGGATTACGCCGCCGATACCCGTGGTTACACGGACGGTCTGGTAATCGGCTATCTTGAGCCTGATTGGTCGCTCAAATTCGGATTCTATCGTATGCCGCGGCACGCCAACCAGGAGGCCCTCGACTGGCCGATCACACGTGCCAACGGCGACAATCTGGAGCTCGACCTGATGCCGAACAGCTTCGGCACCGTAATTCGCCTGCTGGCCTACCGCAATGTGGCCGACATGGGCATCTATCAGAACGCGATTGACCTGGCATTGGCCACCGGAACGGTGCCAGACGTGGCGGCTGACGACGCAGAGGGCCGGACGAAGTACGGCTATGGCATTAATCTCGAACAGCCTCTCGCCGACAATGGCGACACCGGTGTGTTTTTGCGCGCCGGCTGGAACAATGGCAAGACTGAAACTTTTGCATTTACCGAAGTCGACCGCAATTTGAGCTTCGGCACTCAGATATCGGGCGTGCATTGGGGCCGCAGGGAAGACTGTCTCGGTGTCGGCGTCTCAATTGACGGTTTGTCGCCCGAACACCGGCGCTATCTTGAATTGGGCGGGAGCGGATTTGAGCTGGGAGACGGTGCCTTGAACTACGGCTTGGAGCAGGTGTTCGAGACCTATTACCGCATCCAGGTCGGCAAGTACCTAGCGTTGAGCCCGGATTACCAGTTTTACCGAAATCCGGGTTACAACCGGGATCGAGGTCCGGTGCATATATATGGCCTGCGTGTCCATCTCCAGTACTGAACATTTACGAACATTGCGTCATGAAAAAGCCCATTTTCAGAACGACCAAACCGGCTGACCACGAAAAGAGAGGCCGGATGGGGCCGACGCTAGGGCGCGTCGGCGCGATTCCACCAGCCACCGCCAAGGGCCAGAAAGAGGGCTGCACTATCGGTGTAACGATTGGTCTCAGCCTGAATGAGGTTGATCGCGGCCTGCTGATAGGCCTGTTCCGCGCCTAGCAAGGCAAGCTCCGCGCCATCACCTGTCTCCATCTGTTGCTGTGCGAGACCAAGCATGACTCGCGCGGCATCCGCGGCGACGGCCGCGGCTTGCAAGGTGTCGGCATCCTGCCGCAGCGCATTCAGTGTGTCGGCGACATTCTGGAAGGCGATGAGAACGGTGCTGCGATATTGTTCCTGTGCCTGCGTATATGCAGCCTTCGCAGCGCGCTCTCGATGAAGCAGCATACCTCCTTCGAATATGGGCTGCGCCACGCTTGCACCCAGATTCCAGAAACTCGAGTCGCCGGCAAATATCTGTCCGAAAGAAAGCGCCATCGCGCCGCTATCCGCCGTCAGCGCAAAACTCGGCAAGCGATTCGCGACCGCGATCCCGATCTGGGCACTGGCCGCGTGCAAATTCTCCTCGGCCTGGCGCACATCCGGGCGTTGCCGCACGAGTTCGGAAGGCAAACTCACCGGCAGCTGCTGCGGCAGCCGCAGGCCTGAAAGTTCAAATCTTTCCGTCACGTCCCGGTTCGGGTATGCACCGGACAACACTGTCAGCAGGTCGCGCTGCTGAGCCAGTTGTTTAAGCAGTGGCGGCAGGCTGGCATCAACCTGCGCGAGCTGCGATTCCTGCGCCGCGACATCAAGTCTGCTCGCAGATCCATTGGCGTAGTGCTCGCGCAGAACCTGAACCATGTTCGAGTTGATACCAATGAGTTCCCGTGTCGCATCAATCTGGGCCCGCAAGGACGCTTCCTGGATCGCGGCAGCAACAACATTGGCACTCAGGGTAATCTGCGTTGCGGCCAGCTGGAAGCGCGCCGCCTGCTCCTGCGCCTTCAGGGACTCCACCACTCGCCGGTTGAGTCCGAAAACGTCAGGCACATAGGAAACGCTGACCTGCGGCGTATACAGGCTGAAATACATCGCACCCGAAGCGGGCGTGGGCGAAATCCCGGCCGCTGTCTTCTGTCGGCTCATCGAAAAGCCCGCGGTCACACTGGGATAAAAGGCACCGCGCTGGGCCAATATGTCTTCCCTTGCAACCAACAGTGCCGCCTGCGCCGCCTTGATGTCGGGGTTGGCCTTGAGAGAACGTTCGATCAATTCGTCGAGAGGCCTGGAGTGAAATAGCGTCCACCAGTTACCGGGGATACCGCGCCCATAAACAAAGTGCTGTGTCTCCCCGCCCGCGACGTTCGAGACACCCGTTGTGGTCGAAAGCGGAGTAACCGTATAGCCGGTCACCTCTGGTGGCGCAGGTTTCCTGAAGTCCGGGCCCACTGCGCAACCGCTGACGAGCAGCAGGGCCAGCGGGGCCGCGATAGAACGCATGACGCGAGTTTTGCGAATTGAATTCATATTGAATGATTCAATGCGTGGTCTTCATGCAGATCCAGTTGGTCTGCGCCGTGATGCTCGCTAAAGAAAGTAACGCTGATTTTCACTTCGGATCGACCTTGGGTGCCGGTACGTGGTCGCGACCGAGAAACACCATTTTCAGCGCAGGCACTACGATGAGCAGCATGATTGATCCCGCCAACATGCCACCCACCACCACAGTCGCCAGCGGACGCTGTACCTCGCTTCCGATTCCGGTGGAAATCGCTGCGGGAAAGAGGCCGATGGCGGCGGACAGACTCATCATCAGCACCGGCCGCATGAGGTTTGACGCGGCTTCGTGCATGGCATCCAAAGGCGTGCCACCACGAAGCCTGGCCTGGTTGTAATGGGTGATCAAAAGGATGCCAATCATAACTGAAACGCCAAATAACGAGATAAAGCCGATGGCGGCGGAGATACTGAAATTGAGACCGGCAACATAGAGCGCCAATACCCCGCCGGCGACCGTGAAGGGAATCCCGGTGAGCGTCAGGAGGCACTCGCGAATCGAATTGAACAGGCTGTACAGCAACCCAAGGATAAGAACGAGACTGATCGGCACGATGATTTCCAGGCGTCTCTTGGCCGCCTGAAGTTCTCCGAACTCACCGGACCAGACCATTCGGTATCCGGGCGGGAGCTTGACGTTTTGCGCGATGCGCGCCTGCGCCTCGGCCACCGTACTCGCGAGATCGCGCCCGCGTACGCTGAACTTCACCGGGATAAACCGTTCGCCGCTTTCATGATAGATCCACGACACGCCCGTATTCAGTGAAATTGTCGCCACTTCACTCAACGGTATGTAGGCATTCGCGCCGCTGCTCGTCTGGTACGCGACTTTGATATTGCGGATCTTTTCGATGCTGTCGCGGTATTGGCGCGGGTAGCGAACGGTAACATCGAATTGCCGGTCGCCTTCAAAAACCCTCGTCGCCACCGTCCCGCCAATCGCCGCCTGGATGACTGAATTGACGTCGCCGGTGTTGAGGCCGAAGCGTGCCGCCTTCGCACGATCCACCGTGATGTCCAGGTTCGGCTGTCCGAGAACCGGGAAGATGCCAAGGTCGCTGATACCGCGAACCTGGCTCATCTGGTCTCGAACCTGTCCGGCCAGCATAGTCAGAGTTTCAAGGTTGGGGCCGAGGATTTTGACCGAATTGGCGCCCTTGACGCCCGAAATCCCCTCTTCGATGTTGTCCTGAACGTATTGCGAGAAATTGAATGTCACCCCTGGTAACTTGCTCTGAAACTCGGCCAGGACCGAATTGATCAGCTTTGCCTTGGTCATGCCCGCCGGCCATTGGTCATAGGGCTTGAGAGGCACGAAAAGTTCGACGTTGGAGAACGGCGAGGCATCGCTGCCGTCGTCGGGCCGGCCATGCTGGGAGACCACGGTAACGATCTCCGGATATTTCAGGAGAATCAGGCGCATCCTTCGGGTTACCCCCTCGCCGTCCTGCAGCGAGGTCGTCATCGGCAGTTCGGCGCGAATCCACAGATTGCCTTCGTCAAGGTGCGGCAGGAATTCGCTGCCAAGCAGCGACCCGAAGAACGCCGCTCCCGCCAGAAAGACAACTCCGATCCCGATCACGAGGGTCCGGTGAGCCAGCGCAAAACGCAGCGCTGGATCGTAAAGACGGTGCAGCCCGCGCACGATGATGGTTTCGGTTTCCTTTACATGCTCCGGGAGCAGCAGGGATGCCAGTACCGGCGTGACGGTGAACGTTGCGATCAGAGCCCCCGCCAGCGCATAGGCATAGGTACGCGCCATCGGGCCGAATATCGCTCCTTCGACTCCCTGCATAGTGAAAAGCGGAACGAAGGCGGCCACGATGATCAGGATCGAGAAAAAAACTGCCTTATCGATCTGCATCGTGCTGATCAGAATCAGCCGCAGTCGGTCCGTCCATCCGAGCGCCGGCAACGCGTGGTGCGAGATTGTCGTAGGGTCCGTTCCCCAGGACCCGTTGGCCAGACGCTGGAGCAGACCCTGCCTTTCTTCCGGATGCATCTGGAAATTCCGAAAGATATTTTCGACCAGGATCACTGCCGAATCCACAATGATCCCGAAATCCACTGCGCCGAGCGAGAGCAGGTTTGCGCTCTCGCCGCGGGCCACGAGAATGATGATGGCGAAAAAGAGCGCAATCGGGATATTAAGCCCGACGATAATTGCGCTGCGAAGATCGCCAAGAAAGATCCACTGGATCAGAAAGATCAGCAGGCATCCGAAAATCAGATTGTGCAAAACGGTGTGGGTGGTGACCGATACGAGCGAGCCGCGATCATAGAATGGAACAACTCTGACACCCGCTGGCAGGCTGCCATCATGGTTCATTTTTGTAATTTCAGCCATCACTGCGGGCAAAACCTTGTCGGTCTGGAAGGTGCGACCCATCACCACGATCCCAAACACGACGTCGTCATCCTTGTCTCGACCCGCGATACCGAGCCTCGGCACATGACCCACTATCACCTTCGCGACATCCTTCACCCGCACTGGCACGCCGTTCGACTGGGCCAGAACGACATCCTCGATGTCATTGACCTTGTAGCCCTGAGTCAGATCATCATCACCACCATCATTGATCAACCCGATCCCGCGGATGTTGATGGACTGCTGGCCGATGCGGATTTCGCGTCCACCGACGTTGATATTCGCATTGCCCAGTGCCGTCAGGATCTGCGGCACGGTAACGTTATAGGCCTCCAGTTTGTGCGGATCGACCTCGACTTCGAATTCCTTGGTTGGGCCGCCCCAGCTGTTCACGGCTACGACGCCGTGAACCGTCAGGAGTCGCCGGCGCACAATCCAGTCTTCGACCGTGCGGAGGTTGGTTAGCCCGAAATGTTCCGGCCCGACCACCTGGTAGCGAACGATCTCCCCAGTGCCACTGTTCTGCTGGATATTGGGGGACACGCCGCCAGGCAGGCTGACGTTTTGCTGCAGCGCAATCGCTGTCTGGGCATAGGCAAAATTGTAATCCACGCCGTATTTGAAGACGACGCGGGTAAAGGACAGACCGTAGAATGAGGTGGAGCGAATGACCTGAACACCGGGAACTGTATAAAGTCCGTTCTCGATGGGAGTCGTGAAATATCGCTCCATCTCTCCGGCGGACAGGCCTGGCGCCTGCGCGGTGATCTCCAGGATTACCGGTGTTGGATTCGGATATGCCTCAATATTGAGCTGCCGGTAGGCGATGAGCCCGGCGCCGGCAAACAGCAGCAATCCGAAAACAACGATCGCGCGCCGGCTCAGGCAAAACGCGATGATGGAATTCAACATGGAATTGTCTTTATCGGGATGCTGGGCTTATGAGGCTAATCGGAAGGTGGCGCTTGCAGCATGTTGTCAAGGAATATCGCCCCATCAGTAACGACCAGTTCGCCGCGGCGCAAACCGGCGAGAATCTGAACCCGCCCATTGCTCCGCAGTCCCGTCTTGACGATTCTTTGCACAAAGCGGCGGCGATCAACGGTCACCCAGGCCGTCATGGTGCCATCCCCTTCGCGGACCACACCGTCGGCAGGAATGGCGATGGACTCCACCGGTCTACGCACCTTAATTGCAAACTCGGCCAGCATGCCGGAACGCAGCTCGTTTCCGGGATCGGCAATCTCCGAGCGAATCGTGACCCGATGCGTATTCGGATCGACAGCCGGATAGATTTTGGAAACTTTGCCCGTGAATGTCCGGTCGGGATATTCGTCGACCGTAACTTTGACCCGCTGCCCGACGCGATAGAACGGGATGTCGCTCTCGGCAACTTTTGCCAGCATCCATTTGGTCGAAACGTCGGCGACCGAGCAGGGCGCCGGCGCCATCGCCGGCTGAACCAGAAGACCCGGCGATGCACTCACCGCCGTGATCTGACCGGCAATCGGACTGTGCACGACCAGCTCCGGGTCAACCTTGTGCGCAGCGAGGATCTGATCAATGTCCGCCTGCGGCTCGCCAAGGGCATGAACTGCCTCGCGTGCTGCCTTGAAAGCGCGTTCGGCAGCATGTTGGTCAGCAACTGCCTGTTCCAGCTCCTTTTCCGGATAACCACTGGCGATCGCGCGTGTGTGCGCCTTGCTGGCGAGGTCGCGAGTCTCCTGAGCGCCGATCAGCATAGTCTCGGCCCCGACTAGATCCGGGCTATCAATGACATAGAGCGGCTGTCCCGTTTTTACCTCGTCACCCAGCTCAACCAGGATCTTTACGATTGTTCCCTGGCGGGGCGGAAAGACCGGAACCGACCGGTTGCTGTTGAAAAAAACGTTATTGTCGAAATCAATGTTGCCGATTCCCTGTCTTTCTACCGCGAAATCGTAGCTTCCAACCTGCCCGATTCTGATCATGGCGAGCTGGCTCGGCTCCAACTCCACAGCCGCCTCGGATTGGGCAGAATTCGAAGGTAAGACTGATATCTGCGGTGTAGCAGCGCTTGCAGGCCGGCCAATGCCGGATTTCATTAAAACAGATGCGAAAATTAGGGTGGCGATTACCGCCGCCACCGCTGTTGCTGTGCTGTTAAGGCGAAGGAAGTTTTTCATCATGATTGAGGCGATTCTGCTCCCTCGTGTCGGCTCCGAACAAACTGGCCGATGAAAGCGCTAACTGGAAAAAGCGCTCTTTCGCTTATCACTTCGCGTGCGCACAGCCGTTTGCACGTTGTCGAAAAACCGCCATGAATCTCAGCGCGAACGATTGAGCTTTCCACCACGCAAATAGTAATGAACGCGCACGGAAACGTCTGCGCGGCACGGTCTTGAATTGATGCGAGGCGGAACCCTACACGCGCCGACCGGAATCTTCCCGGCTCTCGTGCCAGCGCACGGCTTCGCGCAACAGCTGGGTGGCAGTGGTCAGACCGAGCTTCACCTTGATGCGCGCGGAATAACCCTGAATCGTCTTGAACTTAACGCGCAGATGCTGGGCAATTTGCCGGGTGTTGTAGCCACGCCCCAGCAATTCAAACACTTCCAGCTCCCGGTCGCTTAACTGCCCTATCGGGGAATCGCTTTTCCCGGACTTCGCACCGACAAATTTCTTGGTCATCAGCGCGGCAACTGCTTCACTCACATAGATCTCTCCCTCCAGTACGTTATGAATAGCCTGAAAAATCTTCTGGGTGGCCTCACTTTTCATGACATAGCCGCCCGCGCCCGCGCGCAGGGCGCGTTCAGCGTAAATCAATTCGTCGTGCATGGAGAGAACCAGCACCGCTACTTCGAACTGCCTGGCCTTGATACTTTTTATCAACTCGATTCCCGAACCGCTGACCAGCGAAATATCTACAACCGCGATATCAGGTTTGACCAATTCAATCAGTTGCAACGCTTCGAGCGCACTGCCGGTCTCGCCACAGACCTGGAAATCCGGGCGCTGGCTGATCAGCGTGGCAAGCCACTCGCGCACGAGCGGATGGTCATCGACCAGCAGAATTTTAATTATTGACGCCATTATCTTCGAAAAGAACCGCATTGCTGGCAGGAATCCTGCAGGTGACACGCGTGCCGGATTCGGTCCGCCGCTCGATGCTGAATGTCCCGCCAATCATATTGGCGCGATAGGCCATGATTCGCAACCCCATGCCCTGACTCCTGGAAACGCCACCGGACAGGCCGATTCCATTGTCGGCGACAGTCATCGTGACGGTGCCATTTTTTTCCTCGAGGCCGATGCTGATGTGGGTGGCTTTACCATGCTTGATGGCGTTGGTGATGGCCTCTTGTGCAATCCGGTACAAGTGAGTGCGACTCGCCGCATCATGCAACAGTACTGGTTCGGGGCATTCAAATTCGCAGGACATTTTGAAGCGCTCGGCGATGTTACGAGCCAGCTCCTGAAAGCCGTCCATAAGCCCTTCGCTTTCCAACTCAACCGGCTGAAGTCCGTGCGCCAGTGTACGGGTAAGAACAATCGCCTCTTCAACCATTTTCACCAAATGCCTCGCCGACCCGATTTCAGGCAAGGATTTCAATTGTTCCGCAAGAACCTGGCTGGCAAATGCTGTGGCGGTAAGATGCTGACCGAGGCTGTCATGCAAATCGTGGCCAATTTGTCTTTGCTCCCGCTCGCTGATTTCCAAAAGTTCCTTTTCCAGGCGCATCCGTTCCTGAATTTCGTTTGTCAACGCGGCGGTTCGCTGACGTACGCGTTTCTCCAGTTCCTGATGTGACCTTCGCAGACTTGCCAGAGCTCTCACTACGACGAGATAAACCGTCAAGACAATCGCGCCGTTCCACATTGGCACAAGCCAGCTGGAATACTTCGCACCTGCGGCAAAATCTCCCGCCAGCCATGCCGCTACGCTCAAAATTGAAATCGTAGTGCCAAAAGCATTTCCGATGAACCACGCGGCCAAAGCCACCGGAATCAAATAGAACGCGGAAAAGAAAATGGCGTAACCGGTGATGTAATCCACAAGACCGACAAAAGCTACAAGCAGCAGAGTTGTCGCTATGATCGACGGCTTCGACCAGCAATCAAGGGATTTAATCCGCGCGTCCACGTTGCAATTAGAAGAAGTTTGATTGCATTCATCAATCATGCCGCGTCGCCAACCCTACGGCAAGTGGCCGACTTTCCGTACCTGGCCATGCACGCCAAGTGCCGTCGTATGCTCAAATTGAGAATAGTTAGAATGCGTCAATCGTAATAACAATGATTGCGCCGGCACAGTCGTTTGTCATTAGAAATCCCGGTATAATCCGAAAAACACTCCTCGATACAGATAATCCTGTGCATACATGCAACTGACCTTCCACGTCGACATCGTCAGCTCGGAGCGAGAAATTTTCTCGGGCACTGTCCATGAGATTTCTGCTCCAACCGAAATGGGTGAGATCGGAATTCTGGCGAGGCACGCACCATTACTGGCGCGTCTGCGGCCCGGACTGGTACAAGTCGCGCGCAATCCGGACTTCGCCGAGTCATTCTTCGTCTCCGGAGGTTTTCTCGAAGTGCAGCCTCATGTCGTGACGATACTCGCCGACACCGTCCTGCGCACGCCGGATCTGGACCAGGCGGCGGCACGCGCGGCCATCGCGCGCAAGGAGCAGGAGCTGAAAGTCAGCGTTTCCGAAACCGATTACGCCCTCTACAAGGCCGAACTGCAGATTGAGACTGCTCTCCTGCGTTCTATTGAACATTTGCGCGGCCGCAAACGCGGACGCTGACCACCTTCCGCGACAAACACAGGCCGCGCAAACTGCGTCAATCGCGGCAAGTTGCGCTTCGACCTGCCCTGTGGCCTTTTGACTTTTAATATGGCGGTGCCCGCGTTGCCGGCTACCGCTGCCGGTCCGCTCCAACTTCGGCAAATCCACGTACTTTGGCACCTACAACGCGATATACGAGGCAATCGTTCGTCAAAACCGATCGCATTTACCTGATCTGCGTCATTGTCTGGTCCAGCGCGTGGCTTATAAGGTGTCAAATACAAGGCAACTTCAACGAAATGGCTAGGAGAGCTCAATCATGGCTATGCTCAAGATAACCGCGATTCTTGCAATGCTCGTTACTATCGGCATGCTCGTAATGGGCATTGGTTCAATGGCCCACGGCGGCAGTTTTGATCAGAAACACAGTGGTCAGTGGATGGCCGCGCGCGTTGTGGCGCAGGCCGTCGCATTCGCGCTGGTGCTGGTGGCCATTTATCTGGCAGTCGCTGCCTGATTCAGGCCCGACGCATCGAGAAATATCCGGAATACCCGGCGCGTTTTATCGCCCGTCCCGGTTCCTTAGAGGTTTGGTGCAGAAGGAAAGCCGGGCCTGCATGGGCTGTTATGTAGTGATTCAGCGCCAGTCGAACAACCGGAAGACGCGGATCTTGAGAATATCCACCAGCGCCAGATAGCCCAGTACCAGGACGAAAAGCCCAAGAATCAGGACCGGTGAAATCGCGGCCATGAGAATGCCGCGCGTTGCCAGAATGCTCACGATCACAATGTCGGCCGCAGAACTCAGCAGCAGCCAGTGACCCGGGCGCGAGCGCCAAAAATGGCGGCGCTCACGCACCAGATAGACCGTGCCCTGGCCGGAAAACACCAGCATCAGGAAGATCAGGGTCTGAAGCTCGGCCAAAGGCAGATGCAGCCAGTCGCGCGCCGCGAAAAAGACGGCGAAGGACAGCACCAGAATAAGGCTCGCCATTGCGCCACCAGTCAGCATCAGCGCCTTAATGCGCCAGCGGTCGGGCACGCGTGAAAACGAGACCTGGTCGGTGGCAATTGACATGGTCACAAAATCGTTGGTAAAGAGCAACAGCACGATCAATAGCGGCGTGATGATAAAGGTACCGGTCAGCATGACGCCGATACTCAGGAAAACCGCGATTTCGATGGTTTTTATGATCTTGTTGAGCGTGTAGGTGAGCATGCGCTGGTAGATGCGCCGGCTGGTTTCGACAGCAGCAACCGCGTCGCTCAATCCCTGATTGGTCAGCACGAGGCTGGCTGAAGCCTTGGCGACGTCTGTGGCACTGGCAACGGCGATCCCCACCTCCGCCTGCTTCAGCGCCGGCGCGTCGTTGACGCCATCGCCCGTCATCCCGACGATGTGACCGGCATGCTGCAGCGCCTGCACAAGCCGGAACTTGTCCTCCGGGAACACGCGCGCAAAGACATCACAATTTGACAGGTCGGCGCCGATATCACCGCGCAGCACCTCGGGCGTGTCCGCCCGATCTCCGAGACCGACCTGTGCGGCCACGGCGCGTGCCGTGGCAAGGCCGTCTCCGGTTACCATAACAACACGTACACCGAGGGCACGCAGACTGTCGATCATGTTTTTCGAGTCCGGTCGTGGTGGGTCCTGGAGTGCCACGAGACCTGCAAGTGCTAGCTTGTCGCCGCTGCCGGTCGCCACCGCGAGCACACGGTAGCCTTGCGCCGCCATGCTCGCTGTATCGGCATCAACATCCGGCAGCTCGCTGCAAAGTGCCGCGACGGTCTGCACGGCGCCCTTGATCACGCGCAGGTCTGCGCCGTCCACAAGGAACACCGCTTCGGAACGCTTGGTCGCTGGATCGAAGGGGATGAAATTGAGCCGGCGAGGCAAGTCCACGAGCAACTTTTGTGCGTGTGCCGCCCCAAGAATGGCAAGGTCTATTGGATCCTGGGTGGCTTCATCACAGGCAAGCGCAGCAAAGCGCAAAAGCTCTTCCTCGCTGCGCGGCGGGCGGGGTCGCAGCGTTGCCAAGGCCAGCTGGTTTGCGGTGATGGTACCGGTCTTGTCGCTCGCCAGTATGTCCATCGCAGCCGCCTCCTCGATCGCGGACAGGCGCGTCACCAGCACACCGCGCTGCGCGAGTTCGCGCGCGCCCACGGCTGTAGCGAGTGTAAATGTTGCCGGCAGTGCGGCCGGCACGGAAGCCACGAGCAAAATGAGAACAAACGGCGCAACGTCGGCGAGAGGCATGTGGGTTGCCAGGGCGTAGACCACAAGCGCAGCCACCAGCACTGCATCGAGAGCGATCAGGTATTTCACGATCGTGAAAATGAGGGTTTGCAGGTGGCTGACGGTTTTGGCTGTGCGCACCAGTTCGGCGGTCTTGCCGAAATAGGTGCGGGCACCGGTGGCAGTGACTACGCCTGTTGCTTCACCGCGCTTAATAACCGCACCGGCATAGGCCAGGGCACCCGCGCCGGCGTCCACCGGCAGGGATTCTCCGGTCAGCGCCGACTGGTCGAGCAGCACCTGCCCTTCCCCCAGACGTACATCAGCCGGCGCAAGATCGCCCATGCGCAGATGGATCACATCGCCCGGCACCAGCACTTCGGCGCCAACCTGCTGCCAGCTGCCGTCGCGGCGCACGCGCGCGCGCACCGCAAGCTGGTTCTTGAGCAGCGCGAGCGCCTGGTTCGCCCGGCTTTCCTGGACGAAGCTCAAAATCGCGTTGACCATAAGCAGCGCCCCTATGACGAGCGCTTCATCGATCTTGCCCAGGACAAACTGCAAAACGACCGCTGCCTCGAGCATCCACGGTACCGGCGACCAGAATTTTCCGAAAAAGGCAAGCCACGGATGGCGCTGCTCCTCAGAGACCGCATTGGCACCGAACTGCTGCAGGCGTCGGCGCGCCTCATCGCTGCTCAGACCCTGCAGATCCAGTCCTGACATTGGTGCATGCGCATTCATCTGAAAGGATGTCCTTGTCGAGAATCGGCATTACACACTGGATGTTTGTGCGCAAGCAAGCATATCTATCCGGGGCATCGATAGCAGCTGTCGAGCCGGTCATAGGCGGGTAACCGATAACGGCAATGGCCTGTGGGAAAGATACGATCCAAAATCACAGGATTTCGCGGTCGAGTGCCTGCGCAATAAAGTCGACGAAGCTTCGGACTTTCACCGAGAGATACTTGCGATGCGGGTAGACGGCGAAAATGCCGAGCTCGCCTGCGTGGAAACCCGGAAGCAGGCGCGTCAGGCGGCCGGTTTCGATATCCTTCCCGACCAGAAAATCCGGTTGCAGCATGATTCCCTGGCCGGCCAGCGCCAAGGTTCGGGCGACGTCGCCGTTGTTGACACGGATTACCGGTTTGATGCGGATCGCACGGATCTGACCGGACTTTTGCGTGAAGCGCCATTCATCACCCGTTCCCCAATACGTATAGCTCAGACAATCGTGCTGGACCAGATCTTCCGGTTTACGCGGAACACCGCGGCGCGTGAGGTAGCGCGGTGCGGCGCACAGCACCATGCGCGTGACTGCGAGCTGTCTTGCCACCAGGGTCGAGTCGGGCAGGCGCGCGATGCGTATCGCCAGGTCGAACCCCTCCTCCACCAGATCGATCATGCGGTCATTCAGCACCAGGTCCAGATTCACGTCCGGGTAGCGCTCCCGGTACGCGGCTATGAACGGTCCGAGATGCGAAATACCGAAGGGCACCGGGGCAGTAAGGCGCAAGGTCCCGATTGGCTTTTGTACCAGTTCGCCGACCGACGATTCGAGTCCGTCGAGGTCGGCCAAAAGCGCATTGCAGCGATCCAGATAGGCCGTTCCCGCTTCGGTAAGACTTATTCTGCGAGTAGTCCGGTTAAGCAGGAGTACCCCGAGCCGCGCCTCCAGCGCCACCACATGCTTGGTCACAGCTGAAGGAGCCATGTCGAGCCGCTCTGCGGCCGCTGTGAAGCTGCCAAGATCGGTGACGGTCGAGAACACGCGCATGCTGCCCAGGGTATCCATGATTATTTCCAATATATGAATAATTAATTCCCATTTTTACACTTTATTTACTCAATGTTAAATCGCATGCTGCTTCTCAAGGCAGATGCGCGGGAGTGTAAGGCTACTGGCATCCGGTCTGAAAGCTGATTTCAACAATGGAGGCAACATGAGAATTGCGATTATCGGTGCAGGAAGTATAGGTTCGGGTCTGGCCACGGTACTTGCCAGGGCCGGAATCAAGGTCACCCTCGGCGGGCGCGATGTCGGCAAGACCAAGGCGGTAGCCAAGGCGATTGGCGCCAATGTTTCGGCCGCCACGCTTAAGGAGGCGGCGGCAAGCGCGCAAACCGTGTTTCTCGCAGTACCGTACCTGGAAGCCGGTTCGGCATTGAGTGCGGCGGGAGATCTCGGCGGCAAGGTCATTGTTGATGTGACCAATCCGCTGACACCCGATTACATGGGACTCACGCTTGGGCATTCAACGTCGGCGGCGGAAGAGATCCAGAAACTGGTGCCGGACGCGAAGGTGGTAAAGGCATTCAACACCGTTTTTGCCCAGATCTATGCTGCCGGCGCGCGCATCAATGGCACTGCGGTGCCGGTTTTCATTGCCGGAGACGACGCAGCAGCGACACACGACGTCGAACTCATCGCCAGGCAGGCGGGATTCGCACCAGTTCAGGTTGGCGCGCTGCGGCTCGCTCGCTACCTGGAGCCGCTGGCAGGCCTCAACATCGCGCTCGGTTATGGGCGCGGCATGGGCACAGCAATCGCACCCATGTGGCTCAAATAGCGCGCTGACAAACACGCGCGCGCCGCAGGGCGCACGTGCCATTTTCGCTTAACTCAAGGAGATACATCATGATTGATTCAAGAACTGCTCCCTACGCTGCCCTGCTGTTGCGAGTTGCACTCGGGGTCATGTTTATTGCCCACGGCCTGCTCAAGGTGCTGGTCTTCACCCTTCCCGGTACCATTCAGTTCTTTGCTTCGGTCGGTTTTCCGGGCTGGCTCGCCTATCCGGTCACTGCCGCCGAACTCACTGCCGGCACCATGCTGATACTCGGCATCTACGCCCGCCCGGTGGCGGCCGTGATGGCCGTCGAATTGCTGGTTGCGGCAAGCGTGCACTTCGGCAACGGCTGGTTCTTTGCCGCGCCCAAAGGCGGCTGGGAGTATCCCGTATTCCTTGCGGTCAGCGCAGTCGTAGTAGCGCTGCTCGGCGACGGAGCCTATGCGGTCCGATCTGCCCGTGAGCGAACATCCCGCTAGATGACCTCAAATTTCGTCACAAAAAGCGGCCGCTTCGGGAAGAAAACTATCCTCCCCGAAGCGGCTGCACTACCCGGACTTAGCCGAACTTGGCCGGCTACTTCGCCTTGTGAATATCGGCCTTATTAAGCGCGCTGAACGGGGATGTCGGCACGGTCGCACCAGGTTCGATCACGCCGTAGCCTTTGGCCTGCCAGTAGGCAAGCGCATAGGGTCCTGCCGGAATAACGGTGATGAAGCCGTAGAGATCCTTGGGCTTAAGTCCAAGCGCCTTCGCGTCGTTGTTACACACTTCGAAGCGCACGCCCTGCTGGGCGAAACTCGCGGCACGATCGACGATGTCCTTGTACTTGGCATAATTGCGCCGGTCCCAGACGACTACTTCCGGCCCATGCGACAGGACGATCACCTTGAGCGGATCGATTTCCTTCGGACCGTAATCATTCACGGCACGGATGAGGGCCGCAAGATTATTAAACACCATGCCGACCGCTTTCGGATCGACGAAGTTGAAATCCCAGATGACCTTGAGCTGCTTGACGCTATCGATGTCCTTGAACGCAGCAAATTTTGCAGTCCCGTAAGGCGCTTCCTTCGGCGCCGCGTGGGCAAGCGGGGCGAAAGCGAACAGCGAAACGAGTGCAGCGGATAACAGGCCTTTCCTTGCTTCAGTCATTGAAAATCTCCTGTGGATTATGAGACAACTGGGCGTCGGGTTGCGTGCCGTACCGTTTGTCCGCGTCGTCCTCACCGAACGCGCAAATGTGCCTACGGTCTTCTGTGTCAGAACGCAAACCGGATTCATGATAACCGGACACTGAAAAAACCGCCAAGCCCGATGAAATCTTCTGACGGAACCGAACGGCCCTGGCGGATGAAAATGCGCACCGCGGGATTCGCCAATGCTGGCACATAGCGTGTCGACGGCTGGAGACAGTCACGGAATTGACGAGGTCCCTTGCGGATCCGAAATACATCGCCCGGCGCCGCGCGCGATGAACGCAGATTATGTGAGCGCCTTTGTTGTTCAGCCGACATCCTCCAGCGCCTTTATCCAGCTATCGACCGAGATCGGCAGGTAACCGGTAACATCGAGGCTGCGGTCTTCAAACACGTCTACTCCCGGGTGCCCCTGTTGCCAGGTCTCGATCACGACATCCCGATGGCGCACAAGAATCTCGACATGGGGCCGGAACAACCGGATCACGGCTGTGATCCAGCGATTCACCGGCCATGACGGCCACGCATGGTCGATGCTGAAAGACGGTATCATGCGGATGACTGTCTGCGCCGGATACCAGGTTTCATTGGTGACCCAGCGGTTGGTGGTGAACAGACCGGTCGGATAACCCCAGTCGTCCATTGAAATGCCGGCGATGTGCGCTATCGCTTCATCACCCCGCGGCCAAGTCTCGCTTGCAAGCGCGTAGACAAGGGGTTCGGCGCCAGGCGGCATCGCGCCGCTGCGCACGAAGCTGTGGAAATGGCCATGCTCGGTCACTTCGGTTCGATGCGCGTGATAGTAGTACTGTCCATGAGTGTCATGGTCAAACACATCGCTTTTCGGATAGTGCTCAAGCTCAATGAATTCTCCCTGGCAGCGCAGGACTTCACCGACGATATTGAGCCCCGCCTTTTCGAGTACCCGATAACATTCGCGTATCTCCTGACCCGCGGCGAGCATTTCAGCTCGCGCCGGCGCGCTGAAATCGCCGGGATCCGGCGCGGCAGGGGGCGGCGGTGAGTAAATGCTGTTTGCGCGCGTCATCGGGATTGTTTCCCGGGCGGAAAGACGAGGTGGCGGAAATAACCGGCTCCGGCTACCTCCGGGATCCCTATTGCTTCATCGGCGCACAGGGATTCTTGGCCGCACATGGCTTCTTCGCAGCGCAGGGATTGGCCTTTTTCATTTTGGCCGCACACGGATTCTTCGCAGCGCAGGGATTGGCCTTTTTCATTTTCGCGGCGCAGGAATTCATTGCGGCACAAGGATTCTTTGCGGCACAGGGATTGGCCTTGTGCACAGGGCGCGATTTCGGGGCGCTGGGATTGCAGGGACCGGCAGCAAGCGCAGGTGTGGCGCCCATGGCAAGGGTCAGCAGACCGCCGCAAATGACGCCGGACACGGCTTTGCGGTTGGTGGATTTTTTCATGCTTCAGTTCCTCGTTCGGGTTAAATTTAAGTCTCTTTGGCACCGCCTTCGCGGATGATGGCTGGTGGTGCTGTCCTGTTGGTCGGTGCCACAGTGCGATTCCTTACACCTATTATGAGACCGGCGAAATAACCGATCCCATACCTATCCACAGAAATCCCCTCATCGATCCCGACGCGGCCGACTTCTGCTATCCATAATACTGTATACGCCTGACATGTTTTACCATGTCATGGCAGGTCTATGCGTTAAAAATTCCCTGGTTAACCCCAATTTTGGCAAAATCACGCCGCAATCTATTACTTTCGTATGATTTCTATGTCTTTCAGGGGATAGGCCGAGAGTTTCCTGTTCACTGTCGTGGTCCAAATCAAGTGGTCGCTGCTGCTATCGATGTCCGGATCGCTCTTTCCGCCGTAGCACCAAAGACGCAGTCACACCAACCAGTCCCTTCCCGGTAAAAATCAATGGTTCGATGCCGCAGTCGCCGAGGTGCGCATGGTTGCGGGTGAATTGCTGCTTCATGCATAGATACTGCGCGTATCGGGAGTATTTTTCTGCCCAACCGGAAAAGGGAAATCCTCGATCATGCCGCGAGTTTCGCGCAGGAGGAGCGTACGCCTCGAGCTGTGCAACAACGACGCGAAGGCGCTTCGACTCGGGCCCAAGAATCTCTACCGCTTCATCACCGTTATTCCGGCAGGACCCTGTGCGCTTGCCTGCTGGCAGGCCAAAGTATGGTGTGATCGAAACCGGCGCGACCATGCCGGCGTTTCCGTTCAGCGCGCCCGGCAGGCCAGATTGCCGCAGGAACAATCGGGCTTCGCGGCAGCCAACGGATTGCCGGGCCGGTCATTTCAATGAGGCGCGGTCTTTGCCTGACATGCTCCAATTCTCCCGATCGTCGCGCGACCAGGTCATGAATACCAATTCCGCAATGGAAGTGCTTTTTTTCCTGCGCAATAGGCACCCATGCGTGGGTAGGATATAATTTCCGTCCTTCCGAATGATTTCAAGGCATGGCAAACACACCCGGACGCAATGACCCCTGCCCCTGCGGCAGCGGCAAGAAATACAAGCACTGCTGCCTGGTGGCGGCAGATCGGCAGGCGGCTGCGCAAAGCCCAAGCCATGCGGGCGCGGTTGCGCGCGTGCTTTCCTGGCTCACCCAGCGCCATAAGAAGGCCATCAAGGTCGCGATGGATCAGTGCATGCTGCGCCTGGTCGATGACAGGGAGTTCTTGGACCTGGGGAGTCTGGATGAGGCAATTCTGCAGGGTATTCACCTCAATCTGACGGAGTGGCTCCTGGCCGAAGGCAGTCTGCAGATCCATGGCACTGAACAGCAAACCTTGAGTTACGCGCTTGGCCCGAGCGGCCCCCTGCTCTCGCTGGATCAGCGCGCCTGGTTGCAGCAACTGACCGAAAGACCGCTGCGGCTTTATGTCGTGACCGAGGTCGTTCCGGGAGTGCAGATGACGTTATGCGATGCACTCGACATGCAGGCGCCGCCCGTCACAGTGCGCGAGCGCGCAGGAAGCCAAGCCGACCTGGTCGGCGTCCAGCTAGGCGCCCGCATCATGACCGTTGATGACCACTTCGAATTATCGGGCGCACTGTATGTGTTCTCGCCTCTGACCGGGAACATGGTAATCACCCAATTGCGGGAGGCCGGAAATCCGCAAAGCGGGTCATCGAAGAATCAGGTTTCGCCGATGAGCATGGTGATCATGCGTGCCTGGCTTGCTCAATACCTTGATCCGCCGCCGATGCCGGAATTCGTGGATGCTCGCTCTGGGGAGCCGATTCTGCTCATCACCGACCACTACTGCGTCAATGACTGGGATGGCCTGGCACGGGCGCTCAAGGATTGCCCAGATGTTGAGGGCGACAGGCGCAGCAGCTGGTCTCGATTCATCGAGGGCGCCGACGGGCACAGGCGACCCATGGTAAGCATCAATACCGGCAAGGACGCTGATGCACTCGAACTTTTTTACCGAACCCAAGGCAATGCAGACGCCGGTCGCCCCTGGTTTGAGGCTCTGGCGGGACAGGCCGCGCGCTTCATGGCCCGCGAAATCACTGACCCCAAAGGGGCCTTGTCGCAATCGACTCGCCCGACAAAAGCCATGAAACCGCCTGATATTCCACCCGAGACATTGGCGCAGATGATTGAACAGGTAATCCGGCGCTCCTATGCCCGCTGGGCCGACGAACCGATTCCGGCCCTGGAGCTCCAGACACCGCGTCAGGCCATTCAAACGCCCGCGGGACTCGAGCGCGTCAAGGGCCTCATCCGCAGCTATGAGGCCGGTGAAATGCGCCAGGCTGCGGAGCAGAATCGACCGTTGATATCGTATCAATTCCTCTGGGATGCTTTGGGGATTTCACGATAATTTGAGCGAACCCCCGTAGCGGCCGGCACTGACTCTGCTCAAGATGACTGTCTACAACTCCCTCAACCGAAGTCCGCACTTCGAAGTGAACTCCGCAGCACTGGCAGATCAAAGACTCGAGACATCATCGCTTGTGAAGACGGCAGCATAAAAGCGATCCAGCTTCGTGACTCTTTATTCAAAGACGCCGTTGCAGAAAGCGCTTTTACTGAACTTGTAGTTTGGCAGATCACCAAAGCCCTGCCGGACAGCAAGCAGAAATTCAAGTACAGGCTGGTCTTCCTGGTACAGGAATTGGCGGTCATGGCTTCTCAATCACATCGAGCATCGGCTGCGCCACATATCGCCCCCTTACTGGCGGCCGGACGCCTGATCGAGTACGCGGTGTTTCTGCAAAAGTGCAACCCCATGGTGGCCCCTGGGATCGAAACCCTGGGCGAGCGCTCCACGCGGGCGATGATGACACGGGGACTCGGAAATATTTCTTCCAGGTGCGCCAGCGCGCGGCGTATCGGCAAGCGCTTGCGGAATTTTTTCGCGCAATTCCAATTAGTTCGCGGGCGTGGCGCAGGGCGTCCTGCGCCAACTCGGCCATGCCTTTATAGCAGGGGCCATAACCACACATTCCATTCACCGTGAGTGCGTGTACATTGGAGCAGGTCGCAACAGCCAAGTCGATGGTCATCGATGCAGGCAGAAAAATGGAGCGACGGCTGCGAAAGACACCGGCGTTCGATGAGAAACAGGACGATAAACAGTAAGCGTTCTATTAACCCCACCCTATCCCGCAGCGCACTTCCGCTTTAATGTCGGCCATCTTTTCCACAGGACGGCAAACCCATGAAGATCCGGTCACACGCGCAATGGCATCAGTTGTTTCAGGAACAGATAACCAGCGGACAGGACGAGGCGGCGTTCTGCGCCGAGCAGGACATCAGTCGCCAGTACTTCCGGCTGCGCCGCCGGGAACTGGCTCTTCAGCGACAGTGTCCGAGGCGTCAAGGCGAGTGCGAATCTGTACTCCTTGATTGAATCTGCGAAAGCCAACGGACTCGAACCCTACGCGACCCTGCGGCGGGTCTTTACCTAACTGCCGCAGGCGGACACCGTTGAGGCCTTTGAGGCGTTGCTGCCGGGGAACCTCCGTCCGGATCAGATCAACCTGGCATGGCCGGTGGCAGAACTGCGGCGCTAGGCAACCCTGCTGTTGCTGGAGCGCTGACGATCCAGTTCACAGGCTCAAAGAGCGGCGTATGTGTTAAATCGTACAGACCGGCGAAGAAGAATCGAATAACAACGCATAAATGAAACCAACTGCGCAGGAGCGTCCCCTGAACACCCCGATCCCACGACGCCGTTTCCTGATGATCATGCCGGCAGTGCTGGCGGTGTTTTTGGTGGCCTGTGGGGGTAGCGGAAGCAGGGGTGGCGGAGGCGGGAGTGGCGGTGGCGGCAGTAGCCCGACCACCATTGTCCCGTTCGGGACCAAACAGATGGGTGTGGCCGGGGTGGTCACCGACGGCAATTCGGTCGCCACAGACTAATACGGATATGACTAACTAGCCGGCTAAACCGAGGGGGGTCTCGAGGGGAACACGATGAAATGGAAGAAAGAGTTCTTCCTGG
>VFSW01002706.1_pt1 | contig 26722 bp, 25 predicted proteins | sample 5358111 | NCBI WGS metagenome assembly VFSW01 (sample SAMN11554181, study PRJNA540505) | mine drainage metagenome | isolation source: sediment from site ElyBrook_90M | place: USA: Ely Copper Mine, Vershire, VT | collected 2017 | reverse complement strand
AAATAGATTTGGCTTGCAAACTAGAAATGCAGCCCTGAATTAAAATGGATTAAGACGCTCGTGCATCATCAAATACCTTGGCGTTGCTAACTAGAAATGCAGCCCTGAATTAAAAGGGATTAAGACAAATGACAGCGTTGTTGTATACGACGGCATCGCCATCTAGAAATGCAGCCCTGAATTAAAAGGGATTAAGACTGCCGGTGATGCTAGCATCATCAAAGATTTGTGCGTCTAGAAATGCAGCCCTGAATTAAAAGGGATTAAGACTGTTTTTTGAATTAACATTGCAGTGATTGGAATGTCTGGGTAAGACTCTTTGTCAGATTACTTCGGAAGTAATATTACGTGGTGAAATACGGTAAAACTGTCGACGGGTATTGAGAGCTTATAGCTAACCATGTTAAGTGCCCATTACAATAGGGGTATCATATGTCTTTTAACTATTGAACTTTAACTATTCAGAGTGTCTATTTTTATTTGAGAAGAGAGAATCTATGACAACACCCAAGCCTCCCGTTCCGCCCTTTAATGAAGAAACTGCTAAACAAAAAGTCAGAATGGCGGAAGATGCCTGGAACAGTCGTGACCCTGATCGCGTTGTTCAGGTTTATACAGAGGACACGCTATGGCGCAATCGTGCTGAGTTCCCCAAAGGACGAACTGAGGTTCATGGATTCTTAACACGCAAATGGGCGCGCGAGATTGATTACCGATTGATTAAAGAATTATGGGCCTTTACCCATCACCGCATTGCAGTGCGTTTTGCTTACGAATGGCGTGATGACTCGGGTCAATGGTTTCGCAGCTATGGCAATGAAAACTGGGAATTTAATGAATGGGGTTTGATGCAGCGCCGTTTTGCAAGTATTAATGATTTACCAATCCATGACGTAGATCGATTATTTCATTGGCCCTTAGGGCGCCGCCCTGACGAGCATCCTGGCCTTTCTGATTTAGGGTTGTAGTCTTGAGTGATTCTTATTGTGTTAGGCACGAGTTAATTCTGCCTCTGCCTTCAGGTTACCGAATTGCTGATATTTTGCCCTATCATCAGCGAGATGAGGAGGCCTTAGCAGAAGTAGTCAGCGGTCAGAGTTTACGCAAGGGGGTCGTTTGGTACGGATCAATTGCTGAGCTAATGCTGAATTTTCAGAATCATCAAGTGACAGCTAGTATTCAATACGGCGGCCATCCTCAGCGCGATTCAAATGCTGCATTCTTACGTTGTGTTCAAAGAATGTGTGGCCTGACCCAACCCATTCATGCCTTTGCTCAAGAATGGGGAAGTAGTGAGCTATTAGAGCCGTTGTTTACTATGGGCACTGATTTAAGGTTTGCCTTAACTCCCAGTGTGTTTGAGGCGCTAAGTTGGGCGGTGGTATCGCAACAAATCAGCGTTAAGGCAGCTGTTAAATTACGTCACCGAATGATTAAGCTTTGTGATCTAACTACTCCTAGTGGTTTGTATTGTTATCCAGATGCTGTGGCCTTGTCAGCCATATCTGTAGCTGATTTATCAGCCATTGGTTTTCCAAAAGCCAAGGCTGAAACACTTAAACGATTATGTGATTTTGCTCAAGGTCACTCTTTAGATGAGTTAGATGGTAATAACCCTAGGCACATGCACGAACTCAGTCATCAGTTATTAAGTGTTAAGGGCATAGGTCCTTGGACTGCCAATTATGGACTACTTCGTGGTTATGGTTATCTTGATGGTTCCTTACATGGTGATATTGCCCTGCGCCGTGCTCTGCAAATCATGTGGCAACATCCTGATGATGTGTCAGACAAACAAACGGAACATTGGCTAGCCCAATTTAGCCCTTGGCGCGCTCTCGTGGCCGCTTATCTTTGGCAATATACGGGGGCCTAGGTTTAAGATAACTAAGTAGTCTTGAGTCTCCTTCCTCCGCACATGTTAAACTAGGCCAATGAGTAAATCACTAGAACATCTATTTCATAATAATCGTCAGTGGGTCAGTGAGGTATTAGCCCAAGACCCTGATTTTTTTAGTCATTTGGCCACCCAGCAGGCACCAGAGTATTTATGGATCGGCTGTTCAGATTCGAGAGTTCCTGCCAATCAAATTACGGGTCTTGATCCGGGTGAGGTATTTGTTCACCGTAATGTGGCTAATGTAGTGGTGCATACGGACTTAAATTCCTTATCGGTCATTCAGTTTGCTGTGGACGTGTTAAAAGTGAAGCATATTATCGTTGTGGGTCATTATGGTTGCTCCGGTGTTCATGCTGCACTGCTTGGTCAGCGTATTGGGATAGCTGACAATTGGTTGCGTCACGTCCGTGATGTGCATGACAAGCACCAGTCGTTTATCGACGCAGTGAGTTGCGAGCATGAACGCTACGACCGATTATGTGAATATAATGCTATTGAACAGGCGCTCAATGTTTGTCAAACTACTATGGTTCAAGACGCCTGGAACAGTGGCCAAGAGGTGAATGTGCATGCTTGGGTTTACGGTGTTAAAGATGGTTTAATTCGTGATCTGGGCTTTACCGTATCTAACAACCAAGAATTAAACGAGCTTTACCCAAAAACTATTGCCGCGATCCATAGCGAGTAGTTATCTAGGGTATGATGTTAAATACTTTGTTCAACCATACGGGCGAACTCCAAGTCTCGCTGAGTAATCCCTGTCACATCGTGACTATATAGTTCTAGAATAACTTCCCCATACTTGATAGTAAGATTCGGGTGATGGTCTAAGCGTTCAGCAATGGCACTAATTTTAAGGGCTAGATCCATGGACTGTTGCCAGTTATGGGTAGACCATTTGCGCCATAGGGCAGGGGGATGATAGCTCCAATGTGTTAAGTGTTGAGCTAAGGCACGGGCAATATCCAGATCGCTTAAGAGGGTAATAGGTGAGGTCATATCATATTATCGTTGACATTGAGGACAATAAAAAGTGGAGCGTTGCGCTTGGCGGATGCGGCGAATGGGGGTGTGACAGACGTAACAAGGTTGTTCAGCCCGGTCATAGACTTGATGATGGATTTGAAAGTAGCCCTGTTGCGCAGCTCCATGCTGAAAGTCTTTTAGCGTACTGCCACCCAGTTCAATGGCCTCATGCAGAGTCTCTCGAATGGTTGCGGCAAGAGTGTGATAGCGCTCTTTAGCGATTCGTTTAGCGCTTCTTTGAGGTAGAATACCGGCTTTAAATAAGGCCTCGCTGGCGTAAATGTTACCTACCCCCACCACTATTTCCCCACTTAATAATAAAGGTTTAATGGCTTGGGTTCGCGTATGAGCATGACGCCATAAATAGTCACCGTTAAACAATGTAGCAAAGGGTTCAATGCCTAATTTCTTAAAAAATGGTGAAAAACGCTTTTCTTCTTCATTAGGCTCTGCCCAAATTAACGCACCAAAACGACGGGGATCGTTATAGATTAAAGTATGTTGTCCAATCGTAAATGAGGCATGATCGTGTTTTTTTAAAGGGGTCCCTGGAGCGTTGATGGTGAGAGTCCCCGTCATACCAAGGTGCACCATTAAGCTTCCTTGGGTAGTTTTAATGGTGAGATACTTTGCACGTCGCTCAATATCGGTGATGGTGGCGCCCACTATTTTGTTACTGAGTTCGCTATCTATAGGATAGCGTAATGCTGGAACGAGGATTTGTGCTCTCTCCACCTGATGATTGATGAGATGGGGCAGTAGTGATAAACGCGTGACTTCAACTTCAGGTAATTCAGGCACTTTTATACATCCAAAGAAAAGGGTGTGAAAGGCGTATCGCGGTCAAAGTAATCCTCTTTTTCAGCCGCCTTCAACCGATTAACTAACCAGTAAGTAAGAGGGGTGGCAAGAATTTCCCAGAGTGTTTTAAGAGTATATTCTAACAACGCAATCTGGACTAAGTCATGGGTGGTCCAAACGCCATAAAAGGCTAGGGCGTAGAACAGTAAAGAGTCAATCAGTTCGCCCACAGCGGTGGAGCCAATGGTTCTCATCCATAACCATTGCCCATTAGTGGCAACCTTCATTTTAGCGAGGACAATGCTGTTAGAGAAACTGCCACACCAATACGCCACAATAGAGGCAACGGCTATGCGCCAAGCATTATCAAAAACTCCTTCCAGTTGCCCTTGGAAAGTAGCCATGAAAGCATTATGTGCAGGAGGGAGGTGAACTATAATCATGGCCATGAGGGAGGCGAATAATAACGCCACAAAGCCCGCCCACACCACTCTGCGATCTCGGGCGTAACCGTAGACTTCGGTGAGGATGTCACCAAAGAAATAGGAGATCGGAAAAAATAGTACCCCCGCCCCCACGGTGAGAGTTCCTATCCACGGTAAGGTGATATAGGTTTGCTTGGCAGCACCAATTAAATTAGAGCACAGTAAAATGCACACAAAGGCAGCCATGATGAGATCATAGTAGCGGTAGTGGCGTGGAGTGTGAGCTGGCAGGGAGGAGGTATTTGGCATGGCGTTAGGATGAGCAACTGACACTGATCTCGCTCGCCCATGAGGGAGGTAGCGCGGCCCAATCCTCATGCTCTGGGTGCTCGTCAAAGGGAGTGTCCAACACACTTTTTAATTCTTTTACCATGGTAAAGTCCCCCTCCATAGACTGCTCAATAGCTTGTTGTGCGAGGTAGTTACGCAATATAAAGCGTGGGTTAGTGCGCTTCATTTGAGGCTGACGTAGATGATCTATAGACTCCTCTTGATGCAACCGTTGGCGGTAGCGGGCAAGCCACAGGTTAAAGAGGCTAATTGATCTATTAAGGGGAGCAAAAAGCGAGCTATCCAGCTCAGGGCGGGCCAGCGTCAGGTCACTTAATAGGCGAAAGAATAGAGTGAAATCTACCTGATGAGCATGTAATGAATCGAGTAGATCTTTGATTAATGTAGCGTCATCTTTTTGCTCCTGACGTAACCCTAGCTTCTTTCTAAACAATTGCAAATAACTCCATTGGTAGCGTTCATGAAAGCGTTCTAGTCTATCCGCCAGGAGGTTTTCATCGGCAATTAAGGGCCAAAAGGCAGAGGCTAAGGCAGCACAATTCCAGTAGCCCGCTTGGGGTTGTTGATCATAAGCATAGCGACCCTGTTGGTCCGTATGATTGCAACGGTGTTGCCAATCGAAATGATCTAAAAAACCAAAGGGACCATAATCAAGGGTGATACCCAGTACGGACATATTGTCTGTATTCATCACGCCATGACAAAACCCGACCGCTTGCCACTGGGCCATAAGTCGGGCGGTGTGACTTACGATTTGTTCAAATAAATCAATATAAGGGGTATCACTGTCTAACACTTGTGGATAGTGATGTTGTATCACAAAATCCAGTAACTTCACGAGTTCAGCCATACGGCCGCGATGGGCAAAATGCTCAAGGTGGCCAAAACGAATAAAACTGGGGGCAAGACGGGTGAGTACCGCTGCAGTCTCTAAGCGCTCACGACGCACGGTTAGGTTTGAGCCCACCAATGCCAGAGCGCGAGTGGTGGGAATGTGTAGGGCTGCCATGGCTTCACTGGCTAAATATTCGCGAATACTTGAACGCAGCACTGCACGCCCATCACCCATGCGTGAGAAGGGAGTGAGTCCAGCTCCTTTTATTTGAATCTCTAAAGGATGACCCTGGGCACCTTGAACAGAACCTAAGAGGTGAGCTCTGCCATCGCCTAACTGTCCCGCCCACACTCCAAATTGGTGTCCTGAATACACACTGCACCAAGCTTGATCTATATGTCCTGCGCAGACATTCAGCCACTGGTGAGTGGGGGTCAGAGATAAATGTAATGACTGGGCAAGGCGACTATTCCAAGTGATCCAATAAGGTTGCGGGAGTGGCTGTGTGGTGACTTTTTCAACAAAGGGTTGAGACAGTTGTATAAAGGGTGTCTCAGATTGAAAAAAAAGAGTTTCAGAAGGAGCATTCATAGCTTATTCTATCCTGTTTGAGGAGGATTCATGCAGGGCAATGACGAAATTGTTTGGGACGCCGTGGTGGTGGGCGCGGGGGCTGCGGGATTGTTTTGCGCAGGTCAAGCGGGGTTGCGTCACAAACGGGTATTGCTCTTGGATCACGCTCGTAAAATCGGAGAAAAAATTCGAATTAGTGGTGGGGGGTTTTGTAACTTTACTAACCGTTATTCTAGCGCACAACATTTTTTATCCAGTAATCCTCATTTTGTTAAAAGTGCCCTGTCACGTTACCGCCCTTCGGATTTTGAAGACTGGTTAACGCAAGCGGGTATCGCTTACCATGAAAAACATCGTGGGCAATTATTTTGCGATCACTCTGCCCAAGATATTATCGATCTACTGCTACAACAATGCCTTAATCATTCAGTTGCTCTTCGCTTCCCTGTGAGTGTGGAAAACTGTCAGTTCATCAAAGACCAATGGCACATTAAAACCACTCAAGGCTCGGTCAAGAGCCATGCTCTGGTATGGGCGACGGGTGGTTTGCCTGTGCCTAAAATTGGTGCTAGCGATAGAGCCCTTCGCTTTGCTCAGCAGTGGGGGCAGGAGGTTGTCACGCCAAGGCCTGCTTTAGTTCCCCTTTCTTTGACTGATCAGTCGGAGAGTTCGTTCACTCAACTCTCAGGATTAAGCGTACCCGTTAGCATCGCCGCAGGCCGACCCGAGGAACATTATGGGGTGGCTCGGTTTAATGAAGACTTGTTATTCACCCATCGAGGGTTATCAGGCCCGGCTGTATTGCAAGCCAGCAGCTATTGGCGTGAGAATGAACTGCTTGAGGTGTCATTTTTAGAGGAGCATCACTGGCAGGAAATGATGGAGTCGGCAGGAGGCAAATGGGTAGAGAACGTCTTAGCGCAATATCTGCCGCAACGCTTAGCAAAACATTTAACCAGCCTATGTCAACTAGAGCAACGTCGCTTTGCTGAATTAACTCGCACAGAGCGCAGTTCATTGAAAGAGTTGCTGTTACATATGATCTTCCACCCCAAGGCCACCCTGGGATGGAATAAAGCTGAGGTGATGCTTGGGGGGGTTAATACCCATCAGATGGATAGTAAAACCATGGCCTCCACGGTAATTCCTCAATGTTATTTTATTGGAGAATGCGTGGACGTGACAGGTCATTTAGGCGGACATAACTTCCAATGGGCTTGGTCAAGCGCTTATGCTTGCGCTCAGTCACTTAAGTGAGAGCGCCGTTCGATAAACTCAATCTTGTAACCATCCGGGTCTTCCACAAAGGCAATCACGGTAGAACCATGTTTCATGGGTCCTGCCTCACGAACAACCTTACCGCCACGAGCGCGAACTTTGTTACAGGTTTCCTCGGCGTTTTCCACCTCCAAGGCGATGTGGCCGTAGCCGTTACCGAGATCATAAAAGTGGGTATCCCAGTTATAGGTGAGTTCAATGACTGCGCCCTCTGATTCAGGCTGATAGCCCATGAAAACCAAGGTGAACTTCCCTTCAGGGTAATCCCGGCGGCGTAACTCTTGCATGCCTAATACATCGCGATAGAAGGCAATGGATTGTTCTAGATGTCCTACTCGTAGCATGGTATGTAAAATTCGCATTATCTTTAAACCTTATAAAATTGTGTTAAATAACCCCTTGTGTGGACGCCTTATGGGTTCCATCACAAAACGGACTATTAAAGGTTTCCCCACAACCACAAATATAAACAGTTTCATTTTTTGTCGCGATAAAGTGATGGGGCGTTTTGTCTGTGACCTGATGGGCGCCATTACAGAGTCCAGTGCCACTTTTACCACAGGTACAAAACCAATATTCTTTCCCTGCTTCAAGATCGATTGCGTAGGGCATTTAAAACTCCTTATAATGTACGTATTCGTACCATTTTAACTAAAAAGATGATTTTTTGCTATGAGTCAATTTCTTCCTACACTTCGTGCCTTAGTGAGAACTTATCAAGCCTTTGATAACTTTTCTGAGCGCCATATAAAAAGCCTTGGTTTAACAACTGGACAATTTGATGTGATCGCAACCTTAGGTAATACAGCAGGCATGAGCTGTGGTGAGATTGGTGAAAAAACCTTAATGGTCAAGGGTACCTTAACGGGAGTGTTAGATCGCCTCGAGGTAAAGGGGATGATTGTGCGCGTGGAAAATCCAAAAGATAAGCGAAGCACCTTAATTAAGCTGACAGAGCTTGGTGAAAAAACTTTTAACACGACCTTTCAGCCGCATCTTGAGTATTTATCACAGGTCTTTGGTCAATTGTCCGATAAAGAGTTGCAGGAAATCGAGATACAACTCAACAAGCTGCAGCAACTGTTTTAGAATAACAAGCCGTTAACTTTCCCGGCTGGAAGGTCAGAGTTTTCAACTTCAACAACTGACGCTTTTGGGCCTTATTGTCCGTAACGGATACCCGCGGCTACGCCCTAATTAATCTTGAGAAGCTGATGCAGATCCTATTTCGCAGACCTGAGTTGGGCGAATCTGAACTCTGCCTCTTGCTTGACACACCATCGCTACTCGTATGGGCGTCGAACTGGTGGTAACTGGATTTTCCCCATTGGAATCCAAGAAGATTCCCTACGGTGAGCCTTCGCGAAGGTCTGCCAACTTGGTTTGTACATTATGGTGAATAAATGTCCCCTCCATCTTGCCCGGTGGTGATAATCTGCCAATCAAATAAAAAAGCCCCGCTAGCAATGTTTCTAGCGGGGCTCGATTAACGTGTTAATTAGAACAATTTGGCTGCTTTTTGAATAGCGATGAATACACCGATTAAAAAGGGAATTCCCACGGCAGCCCAGGCGATGACACCGCCTAAGCCTAGTGAACCCCTAGCCGTGTCTTCAACGGCAACTTTTCCTGCTGTTTGCTCATGAGCTTTTGAGCGTTCTGCCTTTAATTCTTCTTCCGTCATGTGGTATTTAGGATCCACAGGACGAACCAGTAAATTACACACCATACCAGCTAGTAGGAGTACAGCTAAGATATAGAGAGTACGGTCATAGACCAAGTTATGGGGAACCCCAGCATCAATTTGAGCCTGACGCAAACTGGCAATTAATGTAGGTCCCACAATTCCAGCCACGGACCAAGCGGTGAGTAAGCGACCATGGATAGCCCCCACCATTTGAGTGCCAAATAAATCCGCGAGGTAAGCTGGTACTGTAGAAAACCCTCCACCATACATGGATAAAACCACACATACTGCTACTATAAAGAGACCGGCACTGCCATGGTGACCCATGGAAGGCATGGCTATATAAAGAGCGATACCTAAAATAAAGAACACCGCATAGGTGGATTTACGACCTAAGAAGTCAGACATTGACGCCCAGAATAAACGACCTAAGCTGTTGAATAAGCTGATTAAACCAACCAAACCAGCGGCGGAGGCTGCAATAGCTGCTTTTTGCGCTGGTGAGACCGCATCAAATGAAATATCTAAGCCAAGTAAATGTGGACCAAATACATCCTGCAACATAGGACTTGCCATAGAAATGACCCCAATCCCTGCCGTCACATTTAAGCACAGAACCCCCCATACCAACCAAAACTGGGGTGTTTTCCAAGCTTTGTCTAAATGCACATGATTTTGGGTGATCATGTATTTTTTACCACCATCATCTTTGGGGGTCCAACCTAAGGGTTTCCATCCTGTTGGTGCAATTCTGAAACCAAAAGCACCCAAGGACATGATGATAAAGTAAAGAATACCCATGGTAATCAGAGTTAAACCCACGTTGTTAATGCCAGGGATGGCTGCGTAGTGTTTCATCAGGGCAACGGCCAGAGGAGCGCCAATCATGGCTCCACCACCATACCCCATAATTGCAAAACCCGTAGCTAAGCCACGGCGATCGGGGAACCACTTAATTAAGGTAGAAACGGGGCTAATGTAACCTAATCCTTGCCCTATCCCTCCAACAATGCCGCTTAGCCAAAGAAGCCAGAGTTGGTGGTTAATGACACCAATTCCACCTAAAACCAAGCCTCCACCCCAAGTTATGGCAGCAATAAAACCAGCTTTACGAGGACCAGCATGCTCCAACCATCCGCCCCAAATAAACGCAGCAATGCCTAATACCGCGATAAATAGTTCAAAAATGGGAGTTACCATGGGAATGGTCCAATTACAAGTGGTGGTAAACAACATGTCCCACGTACTTAGGTTTTTGCAGGCCAGAGCATCTGCGTTAGGTAATAGATTTACCATGGGTTTCCAAAATACGGAAAAACCATAGGACATACCAATACAAAGGTGAATTGCTAAGGCCGCTGGCGGTACAAGCCATCGGTTGAATTTAGGACCAGCAATGGTATTTTCTCTATTCAGAGCGCTCCAAGTCATCTTTTACCTCCAAATTACTATTTAATATTGCGTTATAAAATTTGTGACACCTGACTAAAGGTTAGTCGCGGACCACGGGGGTGGGTGGCTAAATGATCAGCGTAACCCAAATTTAATAAAAAGTTAGCTTTAAAGCGGCCGTCAGCAAAAAAAGTACTGTCCACTGCTTCAGCATTAAAACCTGACATAGGCCCCGCATCAAGACCAAGCGCTCTCGCAGCCATGATTAAATAGGCTCCTTGTAAGCTACTATTGCGAAAAGCGACCTGTTCAGCGAGTGTCGGGTTCTTGTCATAGAGTGCTTTGGCATCATAGGCTGGAAATAATTCAGGTAAATTGTCAAAAAATTTTGTGTCATAAGCCACAATCACTGTCACTGGTGCTGAGCGTACCTGAGCAACGTTTCCCGCCGAGAGGGCTGGAATCAGTTTTTCACGAGCCTTCTCTGAAGTAATAAAAACAAATCGGGCAGGGCATGAGTTAAAAGCTGTGGGCGCCCACTGTGTGAGACTAATGAGCTGTTCAAATATTCCCTCAGGTAAAGGGTCTGCTTTAAAAGCATGAGCTGTTCTAGCTGTGATAAACAGTTGATCTAGAGATTCTTTGGGTAGTTCAAAACTAGTCATTGTATGCTCCAAAATGAATCTAACTGATTACGTTACCTCACTTTTTTGACTGATTCAAGAGGATTTTCATGGACAAGGTCTGTTAATATAATAAAAACTTAAACTTTATGATAAAAACATATTGAGGAATGAATGACTTACGATCTGTATTATTGGACCACACCGAATGGCCACAAGGTCACCATGTTTCTAGAAGAAACAGGTTTAAACTACCAATTGGTTCCCGTTAACATCAGTATTGGAGATCAATTTAAGGCTGATTTTTTAAAAATTGCACCCAATAATCGTATTCCGGCTTTGGTGGATCATGCCCCTCAAGGCGGAGGAGAGCCGATTTCAATTTTTGAGTCCGGTGCTATTTTATGGTATCTGGGTGAAAAAACAGGTTACTTTTTAAGTAAAGATATTCGTCAGCGCACGGAAACCTTACAGTGGTTGTTCTGGCAAATGGGCGGCTTGGGTCCTATGGCGGGACAAAACCATCATTTTGTTCAATACGCCCCAGAAAAGATTCCCTATGCTATGACGCGTTATATCAATGAAACCAACCGCCTCTATGGGGTCCTTAACAAACGACTTGCTGATCGCCAATTTGTGGCGGGTAACGATTATACGATTGCTGATATGGCTATTTACCCTTGGATTGTGCCCCATGAGCGACAACAGCAAAACTTAGCCGATTTTCCTCATTTACAGCGTTGGTTTAAGGAGATTGCTGCGCGTCCTGCCACTGTCAACGCTTATGCAAGAGCCAAAGACATTAACAGCGCTCCAACGGTTACGGAAGAGTCCAAAAAGATACTCTTTGGACAACGGGCTAATTAGTAGGTGAGGTTTTTTTAAAGGGGGCGTGCTCATTGAGTTCTGAATGGTAATGCTCAATGTGTTTGCCCTCTCTAATCAGAAAATCTTCCACGGCCTGTTGAAATCGTTGATCGCGTAAATGGTGCAGGGACTGGGTTCGCACAGGGGATAAGCCCCGAGCTAGTTTGTGCTCTCCTTGAGCGCCGCCTTCAAAAACTCCTATAGCATGATGAATGCAAAACTCAATACTTTGATAATAACACGTTTCAAAATGTAGTCCTGGCACATACTTGATGGCTCCCCAGTAACGCCCAAAGGCTCGTTCCTGGTTAAAGAGATTCAGGGCGCAGGCAATCATCTGCCCCGCTTCATAGGCCACAATTAAACAGCACTCTGGCAAGCCGCTTTGATGGTAGTGAGTAAAAAAATCATGGTTTAAATAAGGCGTTGAGCTATGCGCTTGATAGGTGTGTCGATAGCATTGGGCAAAGAACCGCCAATGTTCTTCAGTAATCTCTCGACCTGTTAACCAATTAAAGGTAATACCCTGTGCCTGAACTTTTTTCCTTTCTTGTTTGATTTTCTTACGTTTGTCATGACTCATGGTGGCTAGAAAGTCATCAAAGTTTTGGTACTGCTGATTATGCCAATGAAACTGTACGCCCTCTCTGGTTAAAAAACCTTTATGCAAGAGAAGATCGCAATCCTCCTCGCGGGGGAACAGGCAGTGGATTGAAGAGAGATTTGAATCCGACTCCAGGGCCAGTAAGCGATCTACCAGTTGCTGGCGAATAGTGTTTTCTCGTCCTAAAATTCGGGGTCCTGTTACAGGAGTGAAAGGAATGGCCATCAGTAGCTTGGGGTAGTAGGGTTGGCCGATTTGTTCATAAGCTTCCGCCCAAGCCCAGTCAAACACATACTCTCCATAGGAATGACTTTTTAGATAGCAGGGAATAGCACCAACACAACGCTGGTCAGCCCAAGCGCTCAGGTAGAGCATAGCCCAACCTGTTTTGGGACTCACGCTGCCACTGTCATGCATGGCTTTTAGAAAGTCATAGTTAAGTGTGGGGTGATCCTCACTGAGTATTTGCCAGTCCTCCCGCGTAATGCTATTTAAGGACTGGGTGATATCGTATTTAATGATTGTCATGGCCGAAGGTGTCTTTTGTTTGTGTGATTCGCCCGGTGTATTGGGCGCTATAGCCGGTTAACTGGCCCATGGCTTGCAAAAAGTCAGCATCGTACAAAGTTGATAGGATAGGAGTGAAGCGGCTATCATTTAACAAGGATTCGTTACAAACATAAAAATAACGCTCTGCATATAAGGGAATAAAATCTAGACCAAACAGCTTGGCGGCAGTTTCAACACCAAGGCCCACGTCGGCTTTACCGCTAGCAATGTAGGCTCCCACTGCAGCATGGGTGTACTCTATATTGCCATATCCTTGGATGGAATTAACGGCCAGTTGATGTTTATCCAATAGCATGTCCAAGATGAGTCGTGTGCCCGAACTGGGTTGTCGATTAACGAATAACACGTCAGGTCTAGACAAATCCTCAATGTGGCGAATGGATTTAGGATTGTTTTTGGCTACGATCAGTCCTTGATTACGTCTTGCGAGTTCTATATAGCGAATGTCTTCTGGTAATGGGACGTTGATGAGGTCTAAGTAAGGTTGTTCAAGTTCACCTAAGGGGACGTGAAAGCCGGCAATATCACAAATTTGTCGGTTAAAGGCATCAAGGGACTCTCGGCTTCCTCGGTAGTTAAAGTCTAATTCAATACCCCGTTGATTTAAATAGTCATTTAGTAGAGCTACGGCAAAGCCATGGCTGGCAAAAAGACGTAGCACTCGTCTAGAGCGTCTCGTTAAAGCTTCAATATCCTCGCTGATCTCAGAACTAATGCTCTCTAACAATGGCCCTAAACGGGCTTCAGTGAGTTTGTCCGCCCAAACCAGTTTTTTCCCTAGCTCAGTGAGCCTTGAACCGCGACCAGGGACGCTCTCTAAAATAGGACCGCCAAAGAGTTCTTGCGCTTGCTCAAGCAAATTCCAGGCGTGTCGGTAGGAGAGCCCCACGGATTGACTGGCCTCTTTCATGTTATTTAAGGTTTCAATAGCTCGTAAAAGCTTTAAAGTACGGGACAAGGGAAAATGATCAATGCCATTATTAGAGGATAAATGGAACTCAGGAAGGATATTGATCCTCAAAGTGTGTCACTCCTTATAAAACAATCGTTTTAAAATTGAAATAAGTTGCGATTATAGCTAGGATAAGTTTTTCTTTAATTGCAATTGACTTCTAGATTTATTAGGGATAACCTAGAAAACATTACGTTATTGTTGTATTTGGTGTCAAGATATATTTGCAATTATATGCAACAACTTATCATTTATTGTGGGAGGAATCCTTGGATACCGTCGAATTTCAATATGAATCAGTAATACGCCAAGCGGCGGAGCACTACCATGATGTGCCAGGGGCGCTTTTACCTATTTTGCATCATATCCAAGACAGTCTTGGTTTTATTCCAAGTCAAACTGCCACAGAGTTGTCTCCCCTACTCAATTTATCGCGAGCCGAGATTCACGGGGTGATCACTTATTATCACCATTTTAAAAAGACCCCACCAGCTAAGCATACTCTAGCGATATGTCAGGCAGAGGCTTGTCAAGCTCGGGGGTGTCGCGCACTTACCAAAGAAATGACAGACCTGTTGGCTGATGACCATGATTGGCATGTGGAACATGCTTTTTGTTTAGGGCTTTGTGCTACAGGGCCTGCTGTGGAGATTGATGGTCAATTAAAAGTTCATGCTACCACTGAGAAACTGGAGAAGTGGATCAAGCAAGCCAAGGAGAGCCTATGAAACATACTGTTTACGTACCCTGTGATTCGGCGGCCTTAGCAGCTGGCGCTGACGAGGTAGCAAAAGAGATCGCTCGTTTAGCGGAGGACTCTGGTGTGGATCTCGATATAAAACGCAATGGCTCGCGCGGAATGTTTTGGCTAGAGCCCTTAGTGGAAGTGGTTGTGGAAGGGGTAAGACATGCTTACGGCCCCATTAGCGTAGAAGATGTTGCTGATTTGTTTTCAACAAACTTCCTTCACGCTGGAGAGCATCCTTTGTATCAAGGGGTCACTGAGGATATTGATTATTTAAAGAACCAAGAAAGACTCACTTTCGCTCGTATTGGGGTGACCGAGCCTTTGTCACTTGAGGATTATGAGACACATCAAGGATGGTTAGGGCTTAAGAAGGCCATAACACTCAAGCCCTCTGACATTGTGCAAGAAGTATTAGACTCGGGATTGCGTGGTCGCGGTGGTGCTGGGTTTCCTGCAGGCATTAAATGGCGTACAGTGATGCAAGCTCAAGCAGAGCAGAAATATATAGTGATCAACGCTGACGAAGGAGACTCTGGCACTTTTGCAGACCGTATGGTCATGGAAGATGACCCTTACATGCTCATTGAAGGCATGATCATCGCTGGAATTGCGGTGGGGGCAACCAAGGGTTATGTTTATATTCGCTCAGAGTATCCCCATGCAGTGGCTACTATGAATGAGGCGGTAGAACGCGCCTTGGCTGCTAATTATCTTGGTTCAAATATTCTTGGCTCTTCTTTTACTTTTGACATAGAGATTCGTAAGGCGGCCGGTTCATATGTGTGCGGTGAAGAGACGGCGCTGTTAGAGAGTTTAGAAGGAAAGCGTGGTATTGTTCGCGCCAAACCTCCTTTGCCAGCCCTTGAGGGATTGTTCGGCCGTCCTACTATTATTAATAACGTGTTAACCATGGCTGCTGTTCCCTATGTACTAGCCCAGGGAGCTAAAGCTTATGCGGATTTTGGTATGGGGCGTTCAAGAGGAACGCTCCCTTTTCAATTGGCGGGTAACATTGCTCGTGGTGGACTTGTTGAAAAAGCCTTTGGTGTGACGGCTCGAGAATTAATTGATGTGTATGGCGGCGGCACTTACTCAAAACGCCCTATCAAAGCCGTTCAAATAGGTGGGCCATTAGGGGCTTATATTCCTGCTGATAAGCTGGATATTCCCATGGACTATGAGGCCTTGGCTCAAAAAGGGGCAGTCTTAGGTCATGGCGGAGTAGTGGTCTTTGATGATACTGTGGATATGGCTGAACAAGCAAAATATGCCATGGAGTTCTGTGCGTTGGAATCCTGTGGTAAATGTACTCCTTGCCGCATTGGCTCAACCCGTGGTGCGGAAGTCATTGCTAAGATTCAAGCCCACCCAGAACAGGCTGAGACGCAAACTATATTATTAAGAGATTTGTGTGACACCATGCTCAATGGGTCATTGTGTGCCATGGGTGGCATGACTCCTTTCCCAGTTTTGTCAGCTCTGGATAATTTTCCAGAGGATTTTAATGTAGCAAAAACCGAACAGCATGCAGCTTAAGTTGGAGGCGAAATGGATACAGTATCAGTACATGACATAGATTTTGGTACCCCAGAAGTTAACTCTCAAGAACAAGTGACTCTGACCATTGATGGTTTTCCCATTACAGTGGCGAAGGGCACTTCAATTATGCGTGCGGCGATGGAGCTTGGCACGCAAATTCCTAAACTCTGTGCCACAGATAGTTTGGAGCCCTTCGGTTCCTGTCGTTTGTGCCTCGTTGAAGTTGAAGGAAGACGTGGCTTTCCAGCTTCTTGTACTACCCCCGCTGAAAGTGGCATGGTGGTTCGTACACAATCCCCCAAATTAGGTCAGTTACGGCGCGGGGTGATGGAGCTTTATATCTCCGATCATCCCCTTGATTGCTTGACCTGTGCCAGTAACGGTGATTGTGAATTACAGGATATGTCAGGGGCAGTGGGCCTACGTGAAGTGCGCTATGGCTATGAGGGAAAAAATCATATTCATTCGGATAAAGATATCTCTAACCCTTATTTTCAATATGATCCATCAAAATGTATTGTATGTAATCGTTGCGTGCGGGCCTGCGAAGAAACTCAAGGGACCTTTGCTTTAACTATTTCTGGGAGAGGGTTTGAGTCACGCGTCTCACCAGGTGAAAGTCAAGCTTTTATGGATTCCGAGTGTGTTTCTTGCGGTGCTTGTGTGGATGCCTGTCCAACCGCCACCTTGGTTGAAAAAACAATCCTTGCCCAAGGACAGCCAGAGCATAGTGTCATTACAACCTGCGCATACTGTGGGGTAGGTTGTGGTTTTAAAGCGGACATGAAAGGCTCTGAAGTGGTTCGTATGACTCCCTGGAAAGACGGTAAAGCTAACGAAGGTCATGCTTGCATTAAAGGGCGCTTTGCTTGGGGTTATGCCACTCATAAAGACCGTATGTTGCAACCCATGGTTCGTGAACACATCACTGACCCATGGAAAGAAGTAAGTTTTGATGAAGCCATTCAATTCGCTGCTAAAAAATTGCGTGGCATTCAAGAGAAATACGGTGTTGATTCCATTGGAGGTATCACCTCATCACGGTGTACCAACGAAGAAACTTACCTAGTGCAAAAATTGGTTAGAGCGGTATTTCACAACAACAACGTGGATACCTGCGCTAGAGTTTGTCATTCCCCCACAGGTTTTGGTTTAGGACAAACCTATGGAACTTCTGCTGGGACACAAACTTTTAAATCCATCGAGCATTCTGATGTAGTTTTAGTCATGGGTGCCAACCCAACCGATGCTCATCCGGTATTTGGTTCACGTATGAAAAAACGTTTACGCGAAGGGGCAAAGTTAATTGTTATTGACCCTCGAGCCATTGAGCTCGTGAGTACCACCCATATTAAAGCCGATTATCACTTACAGTTAAGACCCGGTACCAATGTGGCTATTGTTTCAGCTCTAGCTCACGTGATTATCACGGAAGGTCTGGTTAAAGAAGATTTTGTCGGCGAACGTTGTGATATGGAGTCTTTCAATCTTTGGCGTAATTGGGTTGCTAAGGAAGAAAACAGTCCTGAAGCTTTGGAAATTACCACCGGAGTTCCTGCAGGTTTAGTACGTCAAGCCGCAAGATTATATGCCACGGGTGGTAATGCTGCTATCTATTATGGCTTGGGTGTTACCGAGCATGCTCAGGGCTCTACGGCCGTTATCGGTATTGCAAACCTTGCCATGGTCACGGGTAATATCGGTCGTGAAGGGGTGGGGGTTAATCCTTTACGCGGTCAAAATAACGTACAGGGATCCTGTGATATGGGTTCGTTCCCCCATGAGTTCCCAGGCTATCGTCATGTGTCTGACAACACAACCCGTGGACTGTTTGAACAAGATTGGGGAGTCTCCTTAAGAGGAGATCCTGGTTTACGAATTCCCAATATGTTTGACGCGGCTCTCGAGGGATCATTCAAGGGCTTGTATTGCCAAGGTGAGGACATTGTTCAGTCAGACCCTGATACACAACACGTCACAGCTGCCCTTGAAGCCATGGATTGTGTGATCGTTCAGGATATCTTCTTGAATGAGACGGCAAAATATGCCCATGTTTTCCTACCTGGCTCAAGCTTTTTAGAAAAAGATGGTACTTTTACCAATGCAGAGCGTCGTATTTCACGGGTTAGAAAGGTGATGGAACCCAAGGCAGGTCTTGCTGACTGGCAAGTCACGGTGGCTCTTGCTAAAGCCTTAGGTTACGAAATGAACTATCATCATCCAAGTGAAATTATGGCTGAGATTGCACGCTTAACACCCACCTTCTCAGGCGTTAACTACGCAAAGTTGGATCGTTTGGGTAGCGTACAGTGGCCCTGCAATGATGATCATCCTGAGGGGACTCCCTTAATGCATGTGGATCATTTTGTCCGCGGTAAAGGTCGTTTCATCATTACTCAGTATGTGCCAACGGAAGAACGCGTTACTAAACGATTCCCTTTGATTTTGACCACGGGACGTATTTTGTCTCAATACAACGTGGGGGCGCAAACCAGACGTACAGAAAATGTTCATTTCCATGATGAAGACCGTTTAGAGATTCATCCCGATGATGCTAAAGAGCGAGGAATCGTCTCTGGTGACTGGGTGGGTATTGCTTCACGCTCAGGTGAGACAGTGTTACGGGCCCTCGTTTCTGAAAGAATGCAGCCTGGTGTCATTTACACCACGTTCCACTTTCCAGAGTCAGGAGCCAACGTCATTACCACTGACAACTCTGATTGGGCCACAAACTGTCCTGAATATAAGGTCACTGCAGTTCAGGTAATGAAAGTGAAACAGCCCTCTGAGTGGCAAAAACAATACAAAGAGTTTAATGACAACCAATTGCGTTTATTGCGTGAGCGTAAACAAGCTGACAGCTTAGTGGGTGCTAAATAATGGATAGTTTATCCCCCCTTCTTGAACAAACTCACACCACTGAGTCCGTGGCAGTGATCCGTTTGCGCGGGCAGCAGGTTGAAAAAACCGAGGATATTGTCGCTGAAGAAACGCCCATTGGTATTGAATACAATGGCGTTCCCTTTGTGGTGATGTTAGCGTCGCCGCAGGATTTGGAAGACTTTGCTATTGGTTTTTCCTTAACAGAGGGTATTGTTAAAAGCGTTGATCAGATTAAATCAGTGGCCATTGAGGAATTGGAGGCTGGAATTCGCGTGGCTGTGAATATTGATGAAAAGCGCTTTGCTATTTTGGATAGCCGTCGTCAAAACTTGGCTGGTAGGACTGGGTGTGGGTTGTGTGGTACCGAGCGTATTGCCCAGGTATTTAAACCCATGTCAGAAGTTAATACTACTTTTACTCTGGCCCATGATCATTTGCAAAGAGCGTTAGAGGAAATGAGGCACTTTCAACCTCTGCAGCAAATAACTGGAGCTACCCACGCAGCGTTCTGGGTCAATGCCAGAGGGCAAATCATGTTGGCACGTGAGGATGTGGGTCGCCATAACGCACTGGATAAACTCTTTGGCGCCATGGCTCAACAAGCCTATGATTTTGAACATGGTGCAGTATTGGTTACGAGCCGAGCAAGTTATGAGATGGTTCAAAAAAGTATTCAAATGGGAGTTGGCATTTTAGTAGCGGTTTCAGGCCCAACTGCCCTAGCGATTAGAATGGCTGATGAATACCAGTTAACTTTAGTGGGTTTTAGTCGTAGTCATTCACAGGTTATTTATACACACCCACAGCGTATCACAGAGGAACAAGGAGTAAAGTTATCATGATGAACCCGCACCATTTAATTAAAATGGCTAATGCCATTGGCGACTTTTTCTCTTCCATGCCAGACCAGGAACAAGCTGCCCGCGATGCGGCAAGTCACATTAAGCGTTTTTGGGAAAAACGTATGCAACAATCCTTTTTTGATTACATCAAAGAGCATGGTGATGAGGAGTTAAAACCTATTATGAAGCATGCTCTTACCTTCATGAATGAAGAGTTGGGTGCCTATCACGGTTAGTTTCACAAGGCCGGGGATCCCTTCTCCCTCTTTTGTCCTCGGTCTTTTCTCTTCCATCACTCGTTAATTTATCCCCTTAATTTTCTTGACTACTGTTAATTTATATCAAGGACTTATTTTTTTGAGTAAGTCATGCTATGTTGATAAAGCATCATTAACGCACTGATCTATAAACCTCATAATAAGAAAAAATTTGCGAGAAGGAAATGGGTGATGATGGATCGTTTCTTGGCAACAAGTAGCCCACACCAACCTGCGTTGCATAATCGCTGGATGCAATTGTTGTTTGGCGTCATTTGCATGGCAATGATCGCTAATCTCCAGTATGGTTGGACCCTTTTTGTTAACCCCATTGACAATAAATACCATTGGGGTAAGGCTGCTATTCAAGTATCTTTTACGATTTTTGTACTGGTTGAAACCTGGCTTGTTCCTGTTGAGGGATGGCTTGTGGATCGTTTTGGGCCTCGACCGGTGATTGCTGCAGGAGGAGTATTAGCGGCTATAGGTTGGGTGATGAACGCCCATGGTAATTCACTCACAGCTTTTTATGTGGCGGCTGTGGTTTCTGGTATCGGTGCAGGATGCGTCTATGGCACTGCCGTGGGTAATGCTTTGAAATGGTTTCCTGATAAGAGAGGCCTCGCTGCTGGCTTGACGGCGGCAGGCTTTGGCGCGGGAGCGGCAATCACGGTTATTCCCATTGCTAATATGATTCAACGTTCAGGCTATGAACATACCTTTCAGTTTTTTGGTATTGCCCAAGGCGTAGTGATTTTTGTGTTGGCTTTATTACTTGTTCGCCCCCGGCCACCACAGGGCACAGTGGCTTCTCGGAGAGTGGCTTCGGTGAAGCAAGACTTTACTACTTCAGAGATGATTAAAACCCCTGTTTTCTGGGTGATCTATGCTTTGTTTGTTGCCGTTGCGGCAGGGGGGTTGATGGCCACTGCACAAATGAAACCTATTGCCGCAGATTATGGTATCGCTAAGCTACCCATTTCTACGCTCTTTGGTGGCACCTTACCCTTATTAACGGTGGTCTTATCCTTGGATAGTCTGTGTAATGGATTTACGCGACCTATTACGGGCTTTATTTCTGATTTCATCGGTCGAGAAAATACCATGTTCGTGGTCTTTGTGGGGGAGGGCCTCGCTTTGTTAGGACTCCTGAACTTTGGCCATGAACCTGTGATGTTTATGATATTTGCGCCAATGGTATTTTTATTCTGGGGCGAGATTTTCTCCATCTTTCCAGCAACCTGCGCTGATACTTTCGGCATACAAAACGCGGCGGGGAATGCTGGCGCACTCTATACAGCTAAAGGTACCGCCGCACTGATTGTCCCCATTGCCTCCCTTCTCTCCCAAGGCGGCAATTGGAATCGGGTTTTTCTGGTCTCAGCCATCATAGCCATAGGCGCAGGATTTGCCGCTAAATTTATTCTAGCGCCTATGCGAAGCCACTTTATTGATCAAACAAATCAACACCAAGACTAGTGGGTTTGAGGGTATTGTCAAAGTTAACTGATTTTGGACAAAATAGACTTCTTACGGATCTCCTCAGGCTGCTTCCAGTGCATAAACATCACGCCAATCTGCAAAACGCCACTCCCATCACCTCGCTGTAATGCACTGTTTTAGCCGATGCAGGCTAGAGTGAAAAGGATTGCTCATGACAGGAAACGTGGGCAGAATGCGCTGTGCCTCACCAGGGGACTTGAAACGACGACTTCGACATTTACCTTCTCGTGTTGGCTGATGAGAATTTGCAACCCAGTTGGAGGTGCACTTATTCCGAATACGCGCAACACTTGGCAGCACTTCCACATTGGTTACTGTATAGCCCACCAGTTTATCGGTTACGATGCATCGGGGGGTACTTTCTTCTTCCCCGCAAGCTGTTTTCGGAAAAACGTGAGAGCGACTGCCTTGTTTCGCCATGTCTGCACCACAAGGTCGATGACTTCTCCCTCTTGGTCAACGGCTCGTCAGAGGTATTGCAGTTGATCACCAATACGAAGAGAGACTTCATCTTTGATCTTATCTCGGTACTGAGCACTCATTGATTTCTATTGATTATTTTTTGTGTAATTGATTTGTGTCAATGACCCTGGAGCCTCTTCAATTTACTCTCATTTTATTATCCTTACATATCAGTCAATGACAGGAGGCGTGATGAGAGTCGTCATCATAGGGCAACAAGACTTTGGCAAGGGTGTTCTCGACGCTTTTTTAGGACGTGGTGATGAGGTGTTAGGGGTATTTTGCGCGCCAGAGAAGGAAGGAACAAAGGCCGATTCCCTCCGTCTTGCTGCACAGAATAATAGTATTCCTGTATATCAGTTTGCTTCACTCAAAAGTGAAGAAGCTACCATGACTATGCGTCGTTTATACCCTGACCTAGGTATCATGGCCTATGTTGTGCAATTCGCTCCTCCTGATTTTGTGTCAATTCCTCAGCACGGTACCATTCAATATCATCCCTCCTTATTACCTAAGCATCGTGGACCGAGCTCCATTAATTGGGCAATTATTAATGGGGATAAGGAAACGGGTTTCACTATTTTTAGACCTACCGACGGCTTAGATGAGGGGCCGATTATTCTTCAACAACATGTGGCTATCGGTGATCATGATACGGTGGGCAGTCTTTATTTTAATGCCCTATTCCCACTTGGAGTGGCTGCCATGGTGGAGGCCGCTGATCTGATCTTTGAGGGGAGGCATAAAGAAGTTATACAAGATGAGGGTGAAGCAAGTTATGAGGGCTGGTGTCGAACTATGGAGGCCAGGATTAATTGGTATAGTCATGTGGATTACTTATACAACTTAATTCGCGGCTGCAATCCTGCCCCGGGTGCCTGGACGCTCTTGGGAGATAAAAAAATTCAGTTGTTTGATGTTAAAAAACAGGTTTTTAGAACCTTTGGTGCTGTGCATGGCCGAATCGGTGAGATAACAGAGGTCGGCCCTGTGAGTTTTAAAATTACAGCACAGGGAGGATACATTGAAGTGTTTAAACTCAAGCATGAGGAGGGTAAAAAAATAACGGCTAATGAATTCATCAAGACTTATGCCATTCAAGAGGGTATGGTCATGAATTCTTGATGAGAGTCAATGGCTATTATCAATAGGGTGAAAAATTGACTTTAGTCAATGAGGTTAAATGAAAAATACCGAATACTTAAAAAACTAATCACATATTTTTTTAAAATGCGTCGGTGATGAAAATGATTCCTGAGGCGGTAGTAACTAATATTAAAGGGCAAGTGAGCGCTGACAATGATGAACTCATTGATGGTTTTCATTTGGTGATTCAAGCGCTTCAATTAAACGATATTCATACCATTTACGACGTCCCAGGTATCCCCATTACTGATCTAGCGCGTCAAGCTCAAGCTCAAGGAATACGGGTCATCTCTTTTCGTCACGAACAACATGCTGGTAATGCCGCTGCCATTGCTGGATTTTTAAATGCTAAGCCTGGTGTATGTTTAACGGTATCTGCCCCGGGCTTTTTGAATGGCTTAACCGCTTTAGCCAATGCCACCACTAACTGTTTCCCAATGATTTTAATTTCTGGCTCCTCCGAGAGAGAGGTGGTGGATCTCGCCCAAGGAGATTATGAGGAAATGGATCAGCTCGCCATAGCTAAACCCTTGTGTAAAAGCGCCTTTCGTATTTTACATATCGAAGATGTCGGTGTGGGAATTGCGCGTGCCCTTCGAGCTGCCCTGTCGGGCCGCCCAGGAGGAGTTTATTTAGATTTACCCGGTAAGCTCCTTATCCAAACTATGGATAAGGAAGCGGCACGAAAATCACTCATTAAAGTGGTGGATCCAGCGCCCAAGCAAATACCAGATCACACAGCTCTTGCGCGAGCTATACATTTATTACAATCCGCACAAAGACCTTTAATTGTATTAGGTAAAGGGGCTGCGTACGCGAGGTGTGATGAGGAGATTAAACGGTTGATTGAAACCACGGGGATTCCTTATTTACCGATGTCTATGGCTAAGGGAATACTGCCTGATGATCATCCACAGTCAGCACAAGCTGCTCGTTCTTATGTGTTGCCTGAAGCTGATGTGGTGTTATTAATTGGTGCTAGACTGAATTGGTTACTCTCCCATGGCAAAGGCAAAACCTGGGGAGGGAGTTCGCTTAAGGAGTGGGGCGGGCAACGCTTTATTCAAATTGATATTGCCGCCACTGAAATGGATAGTAATGTGGCGATTGAAGCCCCTTTGGTGGGCGATATCGAATCCTGTGTCAAGGGATTATTGGCTCATATTGATACCAATTGGCCGACGCCTCCCACAGCATGGCTTAATGCGGTACAAGAGAAGAAAAATAAAAATATACAAAAAATGGCTGATACCTTAGCTAATAATCCAACGCCAATGACTTTTCATAGTGCATTGAGAGTGGTACGCGATATTGTTAAAGAGAATCCCCAGATAATCCTTGTTAATGAGGGAGCCAATGCCTTAGATTTTACTCGCTCCATTGTGAATATGTACCAGCCAAGAAAACGCTTAGATGTGGGGACTTGGGGTGTCATGGGTATTGGTATGGGTTTTTCTGTGGCCGCCGCCATTGAGACGGGGGAGCAGGTGATAGCGATAGAAGGAGATAGCGCCTTTGGATTTAGTGGGATGGAGGTGGAAACCATTTGTCGTTATCAATTGCCAATATGCGTGATTGTGTTAAATAATAATGGGGTATATCGCGGCACCGATGTGAATGCGGGTGGTGGCAGTGATGTGGCTCCTACGGTATTTGTCAAAGACGCTCGTTATGAGAAACTGATGGAGGCCTTTGGTGGAGTAGGCGCTTATGTTAAAACCCCAGAAGAGCTGATGCAAGCTATTCAACGTGCCGTGACAAGCAAAGCTCCCACGCTTATCAACGCCATTATTGATGAAGCCGCAGGCACAGAAAGCGGTCGTATTGCAAACCTGAATCCTACCGCTAATTTAAAAACATAGACAGTTCATTCTTGGTGTAGCAAACGACTTAGCGTTTCCGGTGAAATATTGAGATGAAGGGCTAAATCCTTTTTAGGGATTAACGTAGCGAGTTCAGGATGTTTTCTTTGAAAACGTTTCATTCTGCCTGTGGCATCCAACAAATGTAGCGTAATAGTATGCGCCATAATCTCACTCATCAGGCGCATGACTTCATACTCAAAATCGTGTTTAAGCTGTGGGTGGCGACTCATCAACTCTGCCCATTGGGGCATTGGGCACTTGGCAACACGCACTTTAGTGACGGCTCGGATGCTGTAGGGGGCAGGGGTTTCTAGGCGCCAAGCGGCATAACTTGTTTCAATGTCTTTAGCGCCAGCAAAACGCAAGATCATTTCTTTTCCTTCAGGATTTGCTACTACTCGTTTAAGGAGTCCCTCAAGAATAAAGTACTGTTCCATTTCAACAGAGCCTTGTGCTAATAAGAGGTCCTCTTTTTTAACTTCAGCGATGACCAACAACGATTCTAGTTCACCTAGCTCTTCATCGTTCAAACAATCTAAAACAGTATTTTGGCGCAATGCATTGCTTAACATCAGACGCAAAGGATGTTGAATAAGAGGAATGTCTGTAATCGGAGTTGTGCTCTGAACCATAGGCCCTTAAAAATGAATGTCAGTGATAAATCATAGAATGAATAAGCTTATACTAACATAGCCATTGGTGTTGACGGTATTGTCAAGTTAACTGATCTTGGACGAAATAGCCCCATCATTCGGTCACCTCAGGCTGCTTCCAGTGCACAAATATCACGCCAATCTGCAAAACGTCGCCCCATCACCTCACGGTAATGTACTTTTTTCAGTAGATGCAGGCCAGGGCGAAAATGATTGTTAATGACAGAAAACGTGGAAAGAAACCACTGTGCCTCACCAGGGGACTTAAAACGACGTCTCCGTCGCTCCCGTTCTCGTGTTGGCTGATGAGAATTCTCAGCCCGCTGGTTATTGGCGTTATTTGACCCAGTGCCGGAAAAATCTTGGATTGCGGCTTATGTGGGTTCCCAGTTCTATTGCGCCGATAGCGTCTAAAATAGAAGGATTTCGGACAGGGCGAGCAGGTATTGTCATGTTAACCAGAATCTGATGCAAAGGTTGTCACGATTACAGACTGCTGCTCCCCCCGTCATCGCTTTCCCCTTGACTCATCGGCTAATGCGTCTTGCTGTATTTCCGGTTTTACCTCCGCTACCGTGATGTTGAGAAGAGGATGTCTGAGTGAGGCGTGGTGGTCAACGATGAAATCCTTCGTAGCTGGTGATACCTGGCATCTGGATGAGGTCTATTTGGACTTCATTAATAAATCCAGCATCTGGACTTGTATCACTTCTGGTTGACTCATGGATTTATCTAACTTCAAAATAATAGCTACTGTTTTTAACAGCGTGAGTTTACCGACCAGGGGACATGTCTATTTGGGAGAAGCTGGATATGACCATGTTGTGATAACAGCTTTGGAGAGGAATATATACGATTTTTTTTGGCTGTGATAGAATAGTATTCTTTGCGCCCGTAGCTCAGTTGGATAGAGTACTTGGCTACGAACCAAGGGGTCGTG
>VFSW01002705.1_pt1 | contig 26728 bp, 23 predicted proteins | sample 5358111 | NCBI WGS metagenome assembly VFSW01 (sample SAMN11554181, study PRJNA540505) | mine drainage metagenome | isolation source: sediment from site ElyBrook_90M | place: USA: Ely Copper Mine, Vershire, VT | collected 2017 | reverse complement strand
CCCCCGCGGGCGCCACCCCCCCCCCCCCCCCCCGACCCGGGGGTGGGGGGCTCAGCCCCCCGGGGGGGGGCGCCGGGGGGGCGGCGCGGGCGGCGCGGGCGTCGCCCGCGAAACGACTTCGTAGAAAGTCTCGTTGTCGCCGATCATGCCGAGTTCACTGCGGGCGCGCTCCTCCAGCGCTGCGAATCCGACTTTGAGGTTTTGCACTTCGGCGGCAAGCCGGGCGTTGCGCTGGGATTGCTCGGCATTGGCCGCCGATTGCGCATCGATCGCCGCTTGCAGGCGCGCAACTTCCCGATAGCCCTGGTCCGAGAACCAGAGCCGATATTGCAGCAGCAGCAGGGCAAGGCCCAAGGATATAGCGAAAATCCTCATGGGCACAGGAGCTTAGCATGGTTTCTTAAGAAATTGGTACCGATAACGCACCTAAGCCCGCGAACGAAGCTTTGGAGCCGAGTTCTGCCTCGATGCGCAACAGCTGGTTGTACTTCGCGACCCGGTCGGAGCGCGACATGGACCCGGTCTTGATTTGCGTTGCGGTGGTCGCGACCGCGATGTCGGCGATCGTCACATCCTCGGTTTCGCCGGAGCGATGCGACACGATCGCGGCGTACTTGGCGCCCGCGGCCATGGTGATCGCGGCGAGCGTCTCGGTCAGCGTGCCGATCTGATTGGGCTTGATCAATATCGCGTTGGCGACCTTGTCGCGTATGCCTTCGGCGAAGATCCTGGTGTTCGTCACGAACAGATCGTCGCCGACGAGCTGCACCCTGTGGCCCAACTTTCGCGTCAATATCGCCCAGCCGTCCCAATCATCCTCGCTCATGCCGTCTTCGATCGTGACGATCGGATATTTGTCCACGAGGCCGGACAAATAGTCGGCGAATTCGCCCGCCGTGAACTTGCGCCCCTCGGACGCCAGATCGTAGATGCCGTCCTGGTAGAATTCCGTGCTCGCCGCGTCGAGCCCCAGATAAATGTCCTTGCCGGCCCGGTATCCGGCCTTGTCGATCGCCTCCAGTATCGTCGTGATCGCCGCTTCGTTCGACGGCAAATCCGGAGCGAAGCCGCCCTCGTCGCCGACCGCCGTGGAAAGGCCGCGCCCGTGCAGCACTTTCTTCAAGCTGTGAAACACCTCGGCGCCGTAGCGCAGCGCCTCGGAGATCGACGGCGCGCCGAGCGGCAGAATCATGAACTCCTGGATATCGATGCTGTTGTCGGCATGCGCGCCGCCGTTGATGATGTTCATCATCGGCACCGGCAGCGTGAATTCGCCGGCGCCTCCGAGATGCCGGTACAGCGGCAGCTTGCGCTCGCGCGCGGCCGCATGCGCCGCCGCGAGGGACGCGGCCAACAGCGCGTTGGCGCCGAGATTCGACTTGGTCTCCGTGCCGTCGAGCGCGATCAAGCTCTCGTCGAGACCGCGCTGATCGCCGGCATCCCGGCCTTGCAGCAGATTCCTGATCGGACCGTTGAGGTTCGCAACCGCCTTGAGCACGCCCTTGCCGCCGAATCGGCGCGGATCACCGTCGCGCAGCTCCACCGCCTCGCGCGTACCGGTCGAGGCGCCCGCGGGCACGGCCGCGCGGCCGAGCGACCCCGATTCCAAGATCACGTCCGCTTCCACGGTGGGGTTGCCGCGCGAATCGATGATTTCCCGGCCGCGCACTTCGGCGATTCGACTCATAGCAAAGACTCCTCGAACGGCTGTTTCTTAACGGTACGATCGATTTCCACCAAGGTCGCGAGCAGCGCCGCCATGCGGTCGAGCGGCCACGCGTTCGGCCCGTCGGAGAGCGCCTTGTCCGGTTGCGGATGCGTTTCCATGAACACGCCCGCCACCCCGGCCGCGACCGCCGCGCGCGCGAGCACCGGCACGAACTCGCGCTGTCCGCCGGACGCATCGCCCTTGCCGCCGGGCAGCTGTACCGAATGCGTCGCGTCGAACACCACGGGGCAGCCGGTCGCGCGCATCACCGCGAGCGCACGCATGTCGGCGACCAGATTGTTGTAGCCGAACGAAAAGCCCCGCTCGCACACCATGATCTGCGTATTGCCGGTGGACCTCGCCTTGTCGACGACGTTTTGCATTTCCCAGGGCGACAGGAACTGCCCCTTCTTGATGTTGACGGGCTTGCCTTGCGCGGCGACCGCCAGGATGAAATTCGTCTGCCGGCACAGAAACGCCGGCGTTTGCAGAACGTCCACGACGCTCGCGACTTCCGCGAGCGGTGTATCCTCGTGCACGTCGGTGAGAACCGGAACGCCGACTTCTGCGCGCACGCGCGCGAGCGCCTTCAACCCCGCTTCGATGCCCGGACCGCGAAAGCTGTTGCGGGACGTGCGATTCGCCTTGTCGAACGAGGCCTTGAAGATGAACGGCAGGCCGAGCGAGGCCGTGATCTCGCGCAGCCGTCCGGCGACGTCGAGCACCATGGCCTCGCTTTCGATCACGCAGGGCCCCGCGATCAGCATCAGCGGACGGTCGGCGCCGATCTCGAACGCGCCGAGTCTCATGCGCGCGCGCGCGCCGGCCGCTGCGCGCTGCGGTACTCGCGCGCCGCGCGCACGAAGCCGGTGAACAACGGGTGGCCGTCGCGCGGAGTCGAGGTGAATTCCGGATGGAACTGGCTGGCGACGAACCAGGGGTGATTCGGCAACTCGATGAATTCGACCAGGCCGTCGACCGAGAACCCCGAAAAGCGCAAGCCCCCCGCGCTCAACTCGTCGAGGTAGTGGTTGTTGAACTCATAGCGATGGCGATGCCGCTCGTAGATCGACTCCTTGCCGTACACCGAGTGCGCCAACGACCCCGGAACCAGCCTCGCCTCCTGTGCTCCGAGCCGCATGCTGCCGCCCAGACTGGATTTCTCGTCGCGCACCTGCTGGCCACGCGCCAGATCCTGCCATTCGGTGATCAGCGCGATGACCGGATGGTTGGTCGCGCGATCGAATTCCGTGCTGTTCGCGCCTTTCAGCGCCATGACGTCGCGCGCGTACTCGATTATCGCCAATTGCATCCCGAGGCAGATGCCGAGGTATGGAATGCCGCTTTCGCGCGCGAACCGAATCGCCTGTATCTTCCCCTCGATGCCGCGGTCGCCGAAACCGCCGGGAACCAGGATCGCATCCATGTTGCGCAGCGCATCGGTCCCGGAGCGCTCGATGTCCTGCGATTCGAAATAATGAATATTGACGCACGTGCGCGTTTTGATGCCTCCATGCATCAACGCCTCGTTCAGCGAGATGTAGGAATCGCGGATCTGCACGTACTTGCCGACCATCGCGATGTCGACGCTGGCTTCCGGACTTTGCTTCGCGGCGACGACCGCGCGCCAATCCGCGAGCTCGTTCGGCGGCGCCTCGAGATGCAGCTTGTCGACGACGATGTCGTCCAGATTCTGTTCGTGCAGCAACAGCGGTATCTTGTAGATATCGTCGGAATCGACCGCGGAGATCACGGCGCGCTCCTCGACATTCGTGAACAAGGCGATCTTGCGGCGCTGTTCGTCCGGCAGCGTGTGTGCGCAGCGGCACAAGAGAACGTCCGGCTGGATGCCGATACCGCGCAGCTCCTTGACCGAATGCTGGGTCGGCTTCGTCTTGATTTCCCGCGAACCGCCGACGATCGGCACGAGCGTCAAATGCATGTACAGGACGCAGTTGCGGCCGAGTTCCACGCCCATCTGGCGAATCGCCTCGAGAAACGGCAAGGACTCGATGTCGCCGACGGTGCCGCCGATTTCCACCATGCAGACGTCGGCGTTGTCGGCGCCCATGCGGATGCGATATTTGATTTCGTCGGTGATGTGCGGGATGACCTGCACGGTCGCGCCGAGATAATCGCCGCGCCGCTCCTTGGCGATCACGCGCTCGTAGATGCGCCCGGTGGTGAAGTTGCTGTTGCGCCCGGTCGTCGTGCGCACGAACCGCTCGTAATGGCCGAGATCGAGATCCGCCTCGGTGCCGTCGGCCGTGACGAACACCTCGCCGTGCTGGAATGGGCTCATCGTGCCCGGATCCACGTTGATGTAGGGGTCGAGCTTGACCATGCTGACCTTGAGACCGCGAGCCTCGAGAATCGCGCCTAAAGAAGCCGATGCGATGCCCTTACCGAGCGAGGAGACCACCCCGCCGGTGACGAAAACGAACTTAGTCATGATGCGCCACCGCCGATAATAACGCTCGCTCCGCGCGCCACCTGTATTTAGGTACGCTAAAGCCGGCTTTTAGTTGGGAACAACGAGAATTCGACGGGAATTCAGGCTACCAGATTGCACGTGCGCCGACAATCGAGTCAAAGCAAAACCGGCGCATTCTCCCATTCGAAGCCCAAGCCCGGCGCGCGCCGCCCGACGCAATGGCGCGACTCGAGCCACAAATCGCCGACCGCGATCAATTCCGGGCCTGCAAACACGAACGGCAGGGCGGCACGCATCCACGGCAGGAGCCCGTACGCCTGACAGAGGTGCTGTACGCTTTGCGTCGCCGCATGCGGCGCGGGCTTGATTTTTTCCCCGCCCGCGCGGCGCTGCACGCGCAGCGCCGCGGGCAGCCGCGCGCCGTCCAAACCGCCCGCGAGCGGCACGCAGCGCAGCTTGCCCAAGCCCGGCCCTAGATCGAGCGCCGCCCCCGATCCGCGATCCCAGCTGTATTGCTCGGCCAGGCGTGGGACTTGAGCCGCGGTCAAATGAATGCGGTCGCGGTAGCGGCGCAGCGCGTGCGCGCCCCACGCGATCGACGGCAATTGGCCGCCGCCGGCATTCAGCATCTGCCGCAGCGCCTCGCGCAGGCGCGCGGCCGGCGGCGGCGGCACGTTCGCGCGGGCGAGCCAGCGGCGCACCGCATTGAACCTGCGGGGGGAATCGAGCGCGCGCAGGCGCGCCACCGACAGCGCATCCCCGTCGCAAAGCGCCGCCAAATCCGCATCGGCGGCGAAGTCCAGCACTTCTTGCGCCTCGGCCGCATGTTCGGCGCTGCGCACGAGCGCCTTGACCGCGCCCGGCCACCGGCTCTCGATCAGCGGCCACACTCGATGCCGCAAATAGGCGCGGTCGAAGCGCAAGTCCTCGTTCATCGGGTCTTCCACCGTGGCCAAGCAGAGCGCTGCCGCATAGCGCGTAAGCTCGCCGCGCGTGACCTCGATCAGCGGCCGCAGATGCCAGCCGCGGCCGAACGGCCGGCAGAGCGGCATGCTGGAGAGCCCTTTGAGGCCCGCGCCGCGCAAGCTCTGCAGCAGGAAGGTCTCCGCCTGGTCCTCGGCGTGGTGCGCGGTCAGCAAGCACTCCCCGGGCTCGAGCAGCGCGGCGAGCATGCCGTAACGCGCCTCGCGGGCCGCCTCCTCCACGGAAACGCCCACGGCCGCATCCACCTGCGCCGCGGCGATCGTCAAGGGCACGTGCAGGCTGTCGCAAAGCGCGCTGCAGACGCGCCGAAACGTCGCCGCGGCGCTTTGCAGGCCATGGTCGATGTGGATCGCACGCACCGGCAGGGAATTCTCCGTGCGGCGCCACTCGGCCGCGGCGGCGAGCAGGCTCGCGGAATCCACGCCGCCGCTGACGGCGACGACGAGGCCCGTCGCCCGCGGCGGCAGCCGCGTCTTCAACACCGCGCCGAACGAAGCCGCGGAGAAATTCATCGCGGCTCAAGCTTCGTGGAACACACCGAAGGAACGCAAGCGCGCCTGCCTCGCATCCAACAGCTGCGTGACGGGCAAGCTGCGCAATTCCGTCAGATGCTTGACGATGCTCGCCTTGACCGCTTCGGCCATCGCCAGCGGGTCGCGGTGCGCGCCGCCGTGCGGCTCCTTCAGGACTTCGTCGACCAGGCCCAGTTTCTTGAGCCGTTCCGCGGTGCCGCCCATCGCATCCGCGGCGATCTCCTTCTTGTCGGTGCTCTTCCACAGTATCGAGGCGCAGCTCTCCGGAGAAATGACCGAATAGACGCTGAATTGGAGCATGACGAGCCGGTCGCAGACGCCGATCGCCAACGCGCCGCCGGATCCGCCTTCACCGATGACGACCGACAAAACCGGCGCCGCCAGCTGCGACATCTCGAACAGGTTGCGCGCGATGGCCTCGCTCTGGCCGCGCTCCTCGGAGCCGATTCCGGGATAGGCTCCCGGCGTATCGATCAACGTGACCACGGGCATGCGGAAGCGCTCGGCCATCATCATCAGGCGCAGCGCCTTGCGGTAGCCTTCGGGCTTGGGCATGCCATAATTTCGCCGGACGCGTTCCTTGGTATCGCGCCCCTTTTGCTGGCCGATCACGACGACCGGCGTGCCCTCGATGCGCGCGAGACCGCCGACGATCGCGAGGTCATCGCCGTACATCCGGTCGCCGTGCAGCTCCTGCCAGTCGGTGAAGATCATCGCGATGTAATCCAGCGTGTATGGCCGCTGCGGGTGGCGCGCGAGCTGGGTGATCTGCCACGGGGTGAGATTCTGAAAAATCGACGTGGTCAACGCGCGGCTCTTGGCCTGAAGCCGCTTTATTTCCTCGGAAATATTGACGCTCGAATCGGCTCCGAGGAATTTCAGCTCCTCGATCTTCGCCTCGATCTCCGCGATCGGCTGTTCAAACTCCAGAAAATTCATTGCCATGAAGAGGTTTCCTCGCCCCGCGCATCGGTCCGCGGGCCATAAACTAAATGCCAACCGTCGCGTCCGACGATGCCGGTGAGTTGATCGAGCAGGTTGCGCGATGGCCGCACCGACCAGGCGTCCGCCAGGTTCACGCGGCCGGAATAACCGGTGCGCGCGATCGCGACGCTCACGCCGCACGCGCCGCGCAAATGCGGCTTCAACAGCTCCTCGAAACGATTCATACCGGCGGGACCATCGAATTCCTCGGGCCACCGAATCCACAAGCGCCGCGCGTAGCGCTCGCGCGCGCGATCGATGTCGATCAGCGATTTTGCCTGAAGTCTCCAAGCTTCGATGAATTCGTCGAATCGCAGCGCGCCGTCGACGATCAGGATCGCATCCTTGACGATGATATCGCGGTATTGCTGGTAGGTTTCCTCGAACAGGCTGACCTCGAGCCGGCCGCTGCGGTCATCGAGCATCAGCGTGACCCTGTTGGGGCGCCGCCGGATCTCCAGAACCAGGCCGCCGACGGTCGCCGGCTTGCCGGCTACCCAGGCGCGCGGCCCTTCCGCCGGTGCCGGCTTCGGCCCGCCGACGTCGGCCAAGCGCGCGCCGACCAGAAACTTCAAGTCCGGTTCGTAGGGCGTAATCGGGTGTCCGCTCAGGAACAGACCGAGCGTCTCGCGCTCTGCGGCCAGACGGGCCGCATCGCTCCATTCGGGCAACGCCGCGTCGGCTGCGGCACTCAAGCCGAACAGGTCCACCTGGCCGGTGCTCTGCGCGCGCGAATTCTGTTCCCCGAGGTGCATCGCGCGGTCCAGCTCCGCACTCATCGTCGCGCGGTTCAGCCCGATCCGGTCGAGGCATCCGGATTTGATCAACGCCTCCAGCACGCGCCGATTGACCCGCTGCAGATCGATGCGCCGGCACAGGTCCGGGAGATTTTCGAACGGTCCGCGCCGCTCCCGGTCCGCGACGATCGCCTCGACCGCCGACTGGCCCACGCCTTTGACGGCGCCGAGGCCATAGCGAATGCGGTCCGCGCCCGCGACCTTGAATTTATGGACCGATTCATTCACGTCGGGCGGCAGGATTTCGAGGCGCATGCTCGCGCACTCGTCGATCAGAGTGACCACCTTGTCGGTCTTGTCCATGTCCGAGGACAGCACGGCCGCCATGAACGCGGCCGGATAGTGCGCCTTGAGCCACGCCGTCTGGTATGACAAGAGCGCGTATGCGGCCGAATGCGATTTGTTGAACCCGTAGCCGGAGAATTTCTCCATCAAATCGAAGATATGCGTCGCTTGCGCCTCGCGCACGCCGCGCGCGACCGCACCGCCGACGAACACGGTGCGCTGTTTCGCCATCTCCTCGGGCTTCTTCTTGCCCATCGCGCGGCGCAGCAGATCGGCGCCGCCCAAGGTATAGCCGGCGAGGATCTGTGCGATTTGCATGACCTGCTCCTGGTACAGGATCACGCCGTAGGTCGCCGCCAGCACCGGCTGCAACTCCGGATGCAGATAATCGATCGTCGCGCCGCTCTTGTCGTGCTTGCGCGCGATGAAGTCCTCGACCATGCCCGACTGCAGCGGCCCCGGCCGGAACAGCGCGACCAAGGCGACGATGTCGCCGAATCGATCCGGCTGGAGCCTGCGGATCAGGTCCTTCATGCCGCGCGATTCGAGCTGAAAGACCGCCGTCGTCCTGCAGCTCTTGAGGAGCTGGAACGTCGCCTCGTCTTGCATCGGCAGCGCATTGATCGCGAGCGGCGGCTCGCCGCCGCGGGCGCGTTCGGCGTTTATGTCGCGCACCGCCCAATCGATGATCGTCAGCGTGCGCAGGCCGAGAAAGTCGAACTTGACGAGGCCCGCGGCCTCGACGTCGTCCTTGTCGAACTGGGTGACGGGGGCGTTGCCGCCCTCTTCGCAAAAGAGCGGCGTGAAGTCCGTCAGCACGGAGGGCGCGATGACGACGCCGCCGGCGTGCGTGCCCGCGTTGCGCACGAGGCCCTCCAGTGCGCGCGCGAGGTCGATCAATTCGCGCACGTCGCCGTCGCTCGCGTAGAGCTGCGCGAGTTCCTCCTCTTGCTCGATGGCCTTGTCGAGCGTGATGCCGATCTCGAACGGAATCAGCTTCGCGATCTTGTCTACGTAGCCGTAGTTGTGGCCGAGCACGCGGCCGACGTCGCGCACCACGGCCTTCGCCGCCAAGGTGCCGTAGGTGATGATCTGCGAGACGCGCTCGCGGCCGTACTTGTGCGCCACATATTCGATGACCCGGTCGCGGCCTTCCATGCAGAAATCGATGTCGAAATCCGGCATCGACACGCGTTCCGGATTCAGGAATCGCTCGAACAGGAGGTCGTGCTCGATCGGATCGAGATCCGTGATGCCGAGCGCATAGGCGGCCAAGGAGCCCGCGCCCGAGCCGCGGCCCGGGCCGACCGGCACGCCGTTGCCGCGCGCCCAGCGGATGAAGTCGGCGACGATCAAGAAATAACCCGCGAACCCCATTTTGCAGATCACGTCGAGTTCCAGGTCGAGGCGCCGCTCGTAGTCGCCGCGCGCGCGCGGCGGCGCGTCGGCAGAGAAGACGGCGAGCCTCCCTGCAAGCCCCGCGAGCGACTCCTCGCGCAGGAATTCCTCGGTCGTCCGCCCGGCCGGGACCGGGTAGGCCGGCAGCATCGAGCTGCCGAGCTTTACCTCCAAAGAGCAGCGTTTGGCGATCTCGACGGCGTTCTCGAGGAGTTCGGGAGCGTCCGCGAACAGTTCGGCCATTTCCGCGGGCGCCTTCAGGTATTGCTCCTCGGTATAGCGGCGCACGCGATTCGGATCGGTGAGCAAGGCGCCGTCATGAATGCATACGCGCGCCTCGTGCGCCTCGAACTCGGAGCGCGCCAGGAACCTGACGTCGTTGGTCGCGACCGCCGCTACGCCGCGCGCGCCCGCGAGCTGCAAAGCCGCGTCGGTGCATGCGCGCTCGCCGGGCCGTCCGGTGCGCTGCGCCTCGAGATAGAACCGGTCGCCGCACAAGTCGAGCCAGGCGTCCAGGCAGCGGAGCGCCTCGTCCTCGCGGCCGCGCGCGCGCGCGCGGCCGATGTCCCCGTCGGCGGCCCCCGCCAGGGCGCTGCGCCCGGAGCGCTGCTCGGCATCGCGCCCGCCGCGCGCCCGCCTCGCCACCCCGCGGCGCTGTCCCTCGAGGTAGGAGCGCGTCACGAGCTGGGTCAAATGGCGGTAGCCGACCAGATTCTGGCAGAGCAGCAGTACGCGCGAGGGCGGCGCGCGCTCCCCGACTTCGTGAATCCACGCATCCACGCCGATCAGCGGCTTGACGCCGGCGCGCTGCGCCTCCTTGTAGAATTTGACCATCGCAAACAAGTTGCTCTGGTCGGTCAGGGCCACGGCCGGCATTCCGGCGGCGGCGACCGCGGCCATCAAATCGGGCACCCGCAAAATGCCGTCGACGAGCGAGTACTCCGTGTGCACCGAAAGATGGACGAATCCGCTCACGCCGGCGGCCTCGCGGCTGCGGCGACCGGCGCGAACGAGCGGCGGTGCAGCGGACAGGGGCCGTAGAGGCGCAGGAGACGCCGGTGCTCGGCCGTCGCGTAGCCCTTGTGCCGCGCGAACCCGTATTCCGGGTAGAGTGCATCCACGCGCCGCATGTACGCGTCTCGCTCCGTCTTCGCGAGAATCGACGCCGCCCCGATCGCGCGCTCGCTCGCATCCCCGCGCACGATGGCGCGTGCGACGAGTCCCGCGCCGAGCCCGTGCAGCGAGGGAAGTCGATTGCCGTCGACCAGCAAGCGCTGCGGCGGGATTGCGAGCGCGAGCACGGCTCGGCGCATCGCGAGAAACGTCGCCTGCAGGATGTCCAGTGCGTCGATTTCCGCGGGGTCCGCCCAGCCGATACCGAAGCTCACGGCCTCACCGCGGATTTCGGCCGCGAGGCGCACGCGCGTCGCCTCGGAGAGCGTCTTGGAATCGGCGATGCCGGCGATGCGCGAATCGACGCGCAATATGACCGCCGCGGCCACCACCGGACCGGCGAGCGGCCCGCGCCCGGCTTCGTCGATACCGGCAACGCGCCGACTCACCGCGCCTCCGCCGGCCTCAACAGGAGCATGATCGCCCGGGCCGCGCTCGCGCTCGCGTCGCGGCGCAGATTCTCGTGCATGCGCAGAAACTCGCCTTCCAATTCCGCCCGCCGCTTCGCATCGTCCAGCCATGCCAAGAGCTCCGCTCCGATCGTCGCCGGATCTATTTCCTCCTGGAAATACTCGCCGACGAGGCGCCGATCCGCAAGTAGATTCGGTTGTGCGAAAAAGCGGGATTTGACGAGGTTCATGCGCCGCAGGACCCATGCGGTCAAGGCGCCGAGCCGGTAGACGACGACCATCGGACGCTTGCACAGCGCCGCCTCGAGGCTTGCGGTTCCCGAGGCGACGAGCGCCGCATCGGCGGCGATCAGAGCGGTCTGCGCCTGCCCGTCGATGAGGTCGAGCGCGAGCTGCGGCGCCGTCTCGGCGACGGCCCGCGAGAAGATTTCCCGCGCCGCGGCGCTCGCCATCGGCGCGACGAAGCGGATGCCGGCGCGCCGCTGTGCGAGCCAGCGCGCGGTCGCCGCGAAGTCATGGCTCAGCCGCGACACCTCGCCGCGGCGGCTGCCGGGAAGCAGCGCGATGACTTGCGCATCGCGGGGTATGCCGAGCGCGTCGCGCGCTTTGCCGCGATCGCCGTGCAGCGGAATCTGATCGGCGAGCGGATGCCCGACGAATTCGGCGCGCATTCCCTGCGCGTCGTAGAAGCGCTTTTCGAACGGCAGCAGGCACAGCACGAGGTCCACGGAAGAATGCATGCTGCGCACGCGGCCTTGCCGCCATGCCCACACCTGGGGACTCACGTACTGCACCGTCGGAATTCCGGCCGCGTGCAATTGGCGCGCCAGGCCGAGATTGAACTCCGGCGCATCGATGCCGACGAACACGTCCGGGCGTGCGCCCCCGACCTTAAGGCGGATGCGCCGGCGCAATCGCAGCAGCCGCGGCAGCTCCTGCAATATCTCGAACAAGCCCATGACGGCGAGCGACTCCGCGGGCTCCCACACCTCGCATCCTTGGGCGCGCATCTTGGGTCCCGCGACGCCGAAAAACCGTGCTCCGGGCGCGAGCTTGCCGAGCGCCTCGATCAACCCCGCGCCAAGCGCATCCCCTGACGCTTCTCCCGCCACCAGACCGACCCGCAATGGAACCGGCATATCGCTACCGAACGATGCTGCGCGAGCTTTGCTTGATGAAAGCGACGAACGGAACGAGCTCGGCCTGGTCCGCCGCGGCCTTTTCGAGTTGCGCGAGAGCCGCCGCCAGCTTCAGTCCCGACCGATAGAGAATCCTGTACGCGCGGCGGATGTTGCGGATCTGTTCGGGCGAGAAGCCGCGGCGCTTCAGCCCCTCCGAGTTCACGCTGTGCGGAACCGCGGGCTGGCCTATCGTCATCAGGTACGGCGGCACGTCGCGCGTGACCGCCGCGTTGTTGGCGATGAAGCAATGTGCGCCGACCTTGGTGTGCTGGTGCACCGCGGACAGTCCGCCCATGATGACCCAGTCGCCCAATTGTACGTGGCCGCCGAGAGTCGCGCAGTTGGACATGACGATCTTGTCGCCGATCTGGCAGTCGTGGGCGACGTGCGCATACGCCATCAGCAGATTATCGTTGCCGACCCGCGTCACGCCGCGATCGTGGGTCGTGCCGCGATTGACGGTCACGAACTCCCTGAACACGTTGCGGTCGCCGATTTCCAGCCGCGTCGGCTCTCCCCCGTATTTCTTGTCTTGCGGCGCATCGCCTATCGAGGCGAACTGAAATATCTTGTTGTCCTCGCCGATCCGCGTCGGACCGTTGATGACGGCGTGGGGTCCGATCCAGGTCCCTTTGCCGACGATCACGTCGGCGCCGATGATCGTGAACGGCCCGACATGCACGCCCGAGTCGATCTGCGCCTGCGGCGATATGACCGCACGCGAATCGATCACGGCGCATCCCCATTGATGCCCGGCACCTTGGTCTCGGGAGCCACCATGATTTCCGCGGTCGCGACTTCGGCCCCGTCGACTTCGGCGACGCATTGGAATTTCCAAATGCCCTTGAACGAGCGCACCAGCGTCGACTTCAGCATTACCTGGTCCCCGGGCTCCACCGGCTTGCGAAATCTGGCCTTGTCGATCGCGACGAAATAAAAGCGCGTGTCGTGGTCCGGCACGACCTCGGCCGTCCTGAATGCGAGGATGCCGGAGGCCTGCGCGAGCGCTTCGACGAGTATGACGCCGGGCATGACCGGCCGATGCGGGAAGTGTCCCGGGAAGAACGGCTCATTGTAGGTCACGTTCTTCAGCGCGAGGATGCGTTCGCCCGGCACGCACTCGAGCACGCGATCCACCAAGAGGAACGGATACCGGTGCGGCAATTGATTCATGATCGCTTCGATATCCAGCTTCTGCGGTTCGCTCATCGTCGCTCCTTAACCGATTCCCGTTCGAGACGCGCGCGTGGTTCTGCCGAGGCGCCGCAGTTGCGCGACGATTCGCCGCCAAACCCTGGTCTCCTCGATAGGTATGCCGCTCGAATAGCTTCCCGCCTTCCTGATCGAGGCGCTGACGAGACTCAATCCGGTCACCACGACATCGTCGGCGATCGACAGATGCCCGGCGAAACCCACCATGCCGGCGATCATGCAGCGCTTGCCGATGGTCGTGCTGCCGGATATTCCGGTGCATGCGGCGATCGCCGTGTGTTCGCCGATCGTCACGTTATGGGCCACCTGGATCTGGTTATCGAGTTTGACGCCGTCCTCGATCACCGTATCGCCGATCGCGCCGCGGTCGATCGTGGTGTTCGCGCCGATCTCGACGTCGTCGCCGATCAGCACGCCGCCGACTTGCGGCACCTTGACCCACGCCGCTCCGTCCCTGGCGAAGCCGAAGCCGTCGGAGCCGATCACGGCGCCCGCGTGCACGATACAGCGTCGCCCCATGCGCGTGTTCGAATACACGGTGACGCGGGCGTCGAGGCGCGAATCGGCGCCGATGCGCGCGTTGCGTTGGATCAGGCAACCCGGTCCGACGAAGACCCCGTCCCCGACCTCGGCGCCGTCCTCGATGACCGCCTGCGCCGACACCATCGCGGATGCCGCGACTTGCGCGGCCGCGCCGACGACCGCGCTCGGATGGATGCCGGGCAGGACAGCGGCGCCCGGGTGCAGGACGGCGGCGATGCGCGCGTACTCGAGGTATGGATTGAGGCCGACCAGCGCGGCGACCTTGCAGGAAGAGGCGTCTTCCTCGCTCAATACCACCGCGGCCGCGCGCGTCGATTCCAGGTTGCGCCGATAGCGGCTGTTCGCGAGAAAGCTGAGCGCGCCCGGGCCGGCATTCGACAGCGTCGCGACATGCGATACCCGCACGGCCGGATCCCCGCGCAACACCAGCCCGAAGCGTACGGCTATTTCACCCAGGCTGTGTTCACGGGTATGCACGCGAACCCCGATCCCACGCTCTCCCTCGAGCGTTATTTCTTGGCGGTGGGCTTATGCGCCGCCGGGCCCGAACTCGGCAGGGTCGCCGGCTTGGCCGTCAATTCGGCCAGCACGTTCGCGGTGATGTCGAGTTGCCCCTTGGCGTAGAAGACCCCGTCGCCCAGGACCAGATCATACCCCTTGGAGGTCGCGTAGCCCTGGATCTGTTGCAGCAAATAGCGCTGCACCTTGCCCAATTCCTCGTTGCGGCGCGCGGTCGCGTCGTCCTGGAACGCACTCGCCTTGCTCTGGAAGTCGCGTTGTTCGTCGCGCAATGCGTTCTGCGCCTTTACGCGATCAGCGTCCGCCATCATCGCGCCTTCGCGCTGCATCTTTTCGTCCTTGGCCTTGATGTCGTTCTGCATCTTCAGAAGATCGCGGCGCCGCGGCTCGAACTCCGTTTCCAAGGTCTGCATGGCCGCCTTGGTCTGGGGCGCCGCCTGCAGCAACTTTTGGAAATTGACCACGCCAATCTTGGTTTCCGCACTCGCGGTCTGGGCGGTGGCGAGGCCGCAGGCGCACAACAGCAGCATCGGTATAGCACGGGTAAAGGTCGACATACTGTCTTTAAGTCCTCAATTGAAAGATTGGATCAAAACGCTTGCCCGATCGAAAACTGAAAGCGCTCGGTCTCATCGGGGAACCTGACCGTGTTTCCGTGGAAGGGATTCAACGGTATGCCATACGAGAACCGGAACAATCCGAGCGGCGCAAGCCACTGCACCGCAAGGCCGGCGGAACGCTTCAGATTAGTATAGCTGAAATGATAATCGACCGGCGTAGTGTCGTCGACACCGTAGAATTTTACCTTATTGCCGGTCTGGAAGACGTTGCCGATATCGTAGAACAGGCTCACGCGCGCCTCGCTCTGCCATTTCTCCGGCACCGGAAACAGCAGTTCGAGCCGGTTGACGAGGCGGAAATTGCCGCCGTACGGATTGCCGAGGCCGATGTTGTCGCGCGGACCCAAGCGGCTCTCGCGATAGCCGCGCACGCTGTCCGGGCCTCCGGCGTAGTAGTTCAGGTAGGGCGGCAACGCCGTCGTACGGCCCATCGGCGAGGCATAGTCGATGGTCGCGTTGTCCGACAACACCCACTTGCGCCATAACGGCACGTACTTGATGAACGCGTAATTCAGCGCGTAATAGCGCACGTCGCTCAACGGCGCCGCGATGCGCGCCGACAGCGCGTTGCGCATGCCGCGATCCGCGAACAGGGCACGGTTCCTCGAGTCCATCGACCATCCGGCGCTCAGTTCGTAGGTATAGAAATCCGTGCCGAAGACCGTGTACGGATTATCGAGCGAGTTGATGAATCCGTCGCCATTCGTGTCGCCGATCACGCTGGAGAAGGTCTTGCCGTTCGTCCTCACCCAATCGACGGCCTGTTGCGCGCTGTACCCTTGCGAGGTCACGAGCGAGTTCTTGTTCGCGGACAAGCCGAGTTCGACGTACTGGTATTCGGTGATCGGGTACGAATACTGAACGGCCGCGGTGATCTGTTTGGTGCCGAACACCGACGAGGACGAAACGAACTGGGTGATGTCGCGGTAGGTCAGCGACGCGGTGCGCGCGACGCCGTCGATCGTCGTATACGGATTCGTCTGCGAGAACGAATAAGTCTTGCTGTACTTGCCCGCGTTGATCTCGAGCGCGATGCGGTCCCCGGTGCCCATGAAGTTGCTGTGCACGAAATTCCCGTTCAGGCTGAATTTCTGCGCGTCCGAATAGCCGATGCCGCCGCCGAACTGGCCGGGGAGCCCTTCGGTGATGTCGTAGTCGACGTCGACCATGTCCGCGCTGCCCGGCACCGGTTTGGTCTTGAAGTCGACCTTCTTCACGTACGGCAGCCGCTGAATGCGCTCCTTCGAGCGCTCCAGCGCGGAGTTCGACAGCCAGCCTCCCTCGAGTTGGCGCATCTCGCGCCGCAGCGTCTCGTCGTTGATCGCGGTTTCGTTGTCGAAATTGATGTGCCGCACATAAACGCGGTTGCCGGGCTCGATGTAGAAAGTCAGCGAGACCGTCTTTTTCTTGTTGTCGGCCGTCGGCACCGGGTCTATTTTCGAAAACGCGTAGCCGTCGGCGCCGAGCCTGTAGCTCATCAGCTCTTGGGAACTCGTGATCAACTTGCGCGAAAACGTGTCGCCCGGCTTGATCAACAGCAGCTTGCGCAAGTCCGCCTCCGGCACGACCATCGTGCCGGCGAGCTTGATGTCGGACACCCGGAAAACGTCGCCCTGATTGATGTTCACCGTGATGAACATGTCGTCTTTTTCCGGCGTTATCGCGACCTGCGTCGATTCGATCTGAAAATTCGCGTAGCCGCGATCCATGTAATAGGAGCGGATCTTCTCCAGATCGCCGCGCAGGGATTCGCGCGAGTAGCGGTCGTCCTGTTTGTACCAGGACAGCCAGTTCGGGGTCTTCAATTCGAGCGTCTCGAGGACGTCCTTTTCCTTGAACGCGGTATTGCCCACCAAATTGATCTGGCGGATGACGGCGCGCTTGCCTTCGGTGATGTTGACGAGCACGCTGACCTTGTTGCCCGGCAGATCCGTGACCTTCGCGTCGATGCGAACCGCGTATTTGCCGCGGCTGAAATACTGGTCGGTCAGGTATCGCTTGACCTCGTCGAGCACGGAGCGATCGAAGATCTTGCCGCGCGCCAGGCCCACGTTGCGCAGGCTCTTCTCCAGATCCGGCGTCTTGATGTCCTTATTGCCCTTGATTTCGAACTTCTCGATCGAAGGCCGTTCGATGACCACCACCAGCAGGGTGTTGCCGTCGCGCCGCATCTCGACGTCGCGGAAGAATCCGGTCGCGTACAGAGCCCGCATCGCCTCGCGGATGCGCGCGGCATCGAGATGGTCGCCGATGTTCACCGGCAGGTAATTGAATACGGTGCCCTCGGATATGCGCTGCAGGCCGATGACGCGGATATCGCCGACCGTGAACCGATCGGCGTCCGGAATCGCCTGGGCGTGCACCACCGCAGGCGGCTGGACGGCGAGCGCCGCGAGCCCCAGTAGGCCAACTCTAAACCGCACGCGCAAAGAACCGACTAATGTCCGAACGAATAGCTGAGCGCCCACGGCGCCCCGCACGAGCCTCGAATTTACGATTTGGCATGATTTCCCATCGGTTCAAAAATGTCTTGAAATGTCATTGTAGAAGGCGAGGCTCATCAGCAAGACCAGCAGCGCAATCCCGACCTGTTGACCGAACACCTGCATTCTCTCCGAAACAGGGCTGCCCTTCACGGCTTCGATCAATTGATAAAGCACCTGGCCGCCGTCCAGCAGCGGTATCGGCATCAAATTGAGCACGCCCAAGCTCACGCTGATCACCGCGAGGAACGACAGGTAGGCGCCGGCGCCGAGATAGGCGCTGACCCCCGCGAACTCCGCGATGCTGATCGGCCCGCTGATGTTCCTGGCGGAAACCTGTCCGGTCAGTATGCGCCACAACATTTCCACCGTCAGCGACGACATCTCCCAAGTCTTGTGGACTCCGGTCGCGACGGCCTCGCCAAAACTCTCGCGGCGCAGCTGCACGAGCCCGGCGGGCAATGACCTCTGCCCGTCGCCGATCATGATGCCGAGCCGTCCGACATTGCGGCCGTGGTCGAGGACGCCGGGCACCGTGGCGGTCAACTGCATGAGCGCGCCGCGGCGCTCGACCTCGATCGACACGTCGCGGTTCGCGGCCGCGCTGATCGCGTCGACGAATTCGGAGCTGTTCGCGAGTTTATTGCCGTCGACGGCGACGAGCCGATCCCCGGGCAAGAGGCCGGCGCGCGCGCCTGCGCTCGCCGGCGGCACCGACTTCACGAGCGCGGCGGCGTGAAAGCTCGCCAGATCGAAGCCCAAGCCCGGCAGGAGTCTTCCCGGCTCCGTCAATGCGAGCCGATTGCCGCCGACGCGAATCGTCACGGATTGGCGCGCACCGTCGCGCCGCACTTCGAGCGGAATCACGCCGTCGCGCGCCGAGAAGCGGCTGATCAGCGCGATCTGCAGCTCCTCGGTGCTGCGCGTGCGGCGCTCGCCGACACGCAGGATTTGGTCGTCGCGCCGCAAGCCGGCGAGCGCCGCCGGGCTCTCCGGGCGCACGAAACCGACGACCGGCTTGATGACCTGCGTGCCGAGCATCGCGATAACCGCGTACAGGATCGACGCGAACACGAAATTCATCGCCGGTCCCGCGAGCAGCACCGCGATGCGCGCGGCGATCGGGCGGCGCGTGAACGAGCGCGGCAGCTCGGCGGCGGCCACTGCGCCCTCGCGCTCGTCGAGCAGCTTGACATACCCGCCGAGCGGTATTGCCGCTATGCAATATTCGGTGCGGTCCGGATCCCGGCCGACCTTGGTCAGCAGCGGCTTGCCGAAACCGACGCTGAAACGCAGCACCTTGAACTTGAGCTTCTTGGCGACCCAATAGTGGCCGAATTCATGCACGGTCACCAGCACGCCGATGGCGGCGAGGAAAGCGCCAAGAAACATCAAAATTCTCATGCAGAAGCTCCCCGCGCAGGCTCGATGACCACAGCCGCCAGCCGCCGTGCCGCGGCATCCGCGTCCAGCACGTCACCCAGGGCCGTCACGGCGCAGGATTCAAGCCGCTGCAAGACTTCGTCAATGACCGCAGCAATGCCGGTAAAGTTCAAGCGGCCGTCAAGAAACGCTTGCACGGCGACCTCGTTGGCCGCGTTCAGCAGCGCGGCAGCCGTGCCGCCGGCGCGCGCCGCGGCGCGGGCGAGGCCCAAGCTCGGAAACCGCCCGTGGTCCGGCGCCTCGAAGTCCATGCGCGCAACGGCGGTCAGATCGAGCGATTGTACACCGGAGGCGATCCGATCAGGCCAGGCGAGCGCCTGGGCGATCGGCGTACGCATGTCCGGGGCGCCCAACTGGGCCAAAACCGATCCATCCGCATATTGCACGAGCGAATGCACGACGCTCTGCGGATGCACGACGACGTCGACCCGCGATTCGGGCAAGCCGAACAGCCACGTCGCCTCGATGATTTCCAATCCCTTGTTCATCAGCGTCGCCGAATCCACCGATATTTTGCGGCCCATGCTCCACTTGGGGTGTGCGCACGCCTGCTGCGGCGACACGTGCGCCAGCAAGGCCGCGTCGGTCGTGCGGAACGGGCCGCCGGAGGCGGTCAATATGACGTTGGTCACGCCGCGCGCGGCCTCGCCCGGGAGATATGAGGCCGGCATGCACTGAAATATGGCGTTGTGTTCGCTGTCGATCGGGATCAGTACCGCACCGGCGGCGTGCACCTCGTCCATCAACAGGCGCCCCGACATCACCAGCGACTCCTTGTTCGCGAGCAGCACGCGCTTGCCTGCGCGCACGGCCGCCAGCGTCGACATCAGGCCCGCCGCGCCGACGATCGCCGCCATCACCATGTCGACGCCGGGCTCCGCGACCGCCGCGGCGAGCGCGTCCACGCCGCTTTCGACGCGCGCGGCGAGACCGCAGGCGCGCAGCGCTTCGCGCGCTTTCGCAGCCGCGGCGGGGTCCGCGAGTATCACCGCATCCGGCCGGAATCGCTGCGCCTGCTCGACGATGGTTTCCCAGCTGCGCCAGGCTCCCAAGGAGCTGACGCGATAGCGGTCGGGGTGGCGCGCGATCACGTCGAGCGTGCTTCGGCCGATGCTGCCCGTGGATCCTAAAATCGCGACGCCGCGCACGCCGCTCATGCGAGATGCCTCATGCCGAACAGGCCGAGCGCATAGAGCGGCGCCGCGGCCGAAATGCTGTCGAGGCGGTCGAAGATGCCGCCGTGGCCGGGCAGCAGCGCGCCGCTGTCCTTGAGCCCGGCGGCGCGCTTGAACATGCTTTCCGTCAAATCACCGACGATCGAAAACAGGCCGACCGCGCAGCCGAAGCCGACCGCGGCGGCGAGCGGCACGCGAAAGCGCACGGCTCCGGCCGAGGCGATGGCGGCGACCACGAGCATGCCTCCGACCGCACCCTCCCAGGTCTTGCCCGGACTGACGCGCGGCGCGAGCTTCAAGCGGCCGAAGCTTCTGCCGGCGAAGTAGGCGCCGATGTCCGCGCCGAACACCAGGAGCATCAGCCACAGCACCGACTCCGGTCCGTCGACGGCACCGTGGCCGACGAACAGCCGCGCAAGCGCGACGAACGACGGCACCAGCACGGGCACCCCGCAGAGCAGCGTCAACGCGGGCTGATGCCGGGCCGGAGCGAGGCTAAGCCACAGGAAAGCGATGACCCACCACAGACAGGCCGCGAGCATCAGCCGCTGAAACCACGCCGGGTCGCCGCTCAACACCCAAGCGAACCAGAGCAGCGCCGCGATCAGGGCCGCGTAGGCGGCACGGGCGGCGGCGCCCTGCAGGCCGCCGAAGCGCGCCCACTCCGACGCGCCGAGGACATCGACCAGGCCGAGCAGCGCTAGCGTCAGCGCCGCGGGCAGCAGGAACAGCGCGGCCAGCAGCAGGCAAGCGAGCACCAAGGCCGTGGCCACGCGCACTTTAAGCATCGGAAGGAGCCGCAACTTGCGCCGAAGTCTTGCCGAAGCGGCGCTCGCGCCGCGCAAACAACTCGAACGCGGCGTCGAGGTGCGCCGGCGAGAACTCGGGCCACAGCACGTCGCTGAAGAAAAGCTCCGTGTAGGCGAGATTCCACAACAGAAAATTGCTGATCCGCTGTTCGCCGCCGGTGCGGATCATGAGATCCGGATCCGGAATGCCCGCGAGCGCCAGATGCGCGGCGATGTATTCCTCGTCGACTTGCTCGGGCCGCAACGCTCCGGCCGCCGCATCCGCGGCCGCAGCCCGGCATGCCTGGACGATGTCCCAGCGGCCGCCGTAAGCGACCGCGACCATCAGGTTGAGCCCTTGATTGCCGCGCGTCAGGGTCTCGGCCGCGAGCATGCGCTCGAGCAGTTCCTTGCCCAGGTTCGCCCGATCGCCGATGAAGCGCAGGCGCACGTCGTTGCGGTGCAAGTCGGCGATTTCGCGCACCAGCGCGTCGAGGAACAGATTCATCAGCATGCCGACTTCGTCGGGCGGACGCCGCCAATTCTCGCTGCTGAATGCGAACAGCGTGAGGTAGCGGACGCGCCGGTTGATGCACTCCTCGACGACGCGGCGCACGACTTTGAGGCTCGCACGGTGCCCGGCCGGACGCGGCAGGCCGCGCGACCGGGCCCAGCGGCCGTTGCCGTCCATGATGATCGCGACATGTTGCGGCGAGTGCGTCATCGTCAAACCTGCATCAATTCCTTTTCCTTCTCCGCCATCGCAAGATCGATGTCCACGACGTGCTTGTCGGTGAGCTTTTGCACCTCGTCGTGCGCACGCCGCTCCTCGTCCTGCGCGATCAGCTTTTCCTTGAGCATCTCCTTGATCTCGTTCATGACCTCGCGCCGCACGTTGCGCACCGCGACACGCGCGCTCTCGGCCTCGGCGCGCACCACCTTGGTGAGGTCGCGCCGCCGCTCCTCGGTCAGCGCCGGCATCGATATGCGGATGACTTGACCGGCGCTGTTCGGCGTCAAGCCGAGATCGGACTTGTAGATCGCCTTCTCGATGATGGGCACCATCGCCTTTTCCCAGGGGCTCACCGTCAGCGTGCGCGAGTCCTCGGTCGCGATATTGGCGACCTGGTTCAGCGCCATCTCGGAGCCGTAATAATCGACCTTGATGTGCTCTATGAGGCTCGTATGGGCGCGCCCCGTGCGCAGCTTGCGCAGCTGATCCTTGAACGTCGCAACGCACTTCTGCATGCGCTGCGTCGCATCCTTCTTGACGTCATCCAGCATAAGTCCCCCCATTAAGGCTCGACCGAAACGACCGTGCCCACATCCTCGCCGAGAACGATGCGCACGAGATCGCCCGCATGGAACAAATTGAATATCCGGAGCGGCAGGTTGTTCTCGCGGCACATGACGATCGCGGTCGCATCCATGACGCCGAGGCGGTCGTTGAGCACCTGATCGAAGGTCAAGCGCGCGTAGCGCTTTGCGGTCGGGTTCTTGACCGGATCGGAGTCGTACACGCCGTTGACCTTGGTCGCCTTCAGCAGGACGTCGGCGTTGATCTCGATCGCCCTCAGGGAAGCCGCGGTGTCGGTCGTGAAGAAGGGATTGCCGGTTCCCGCGCCGAAGATCACGACCCGGCCCTTCTCCAGGTGACGAACCGCGCGGCGCCGGATGTAGTCCTCGCAAACCTCGTTGATGCGCAGCGCCGACATCACGCGCGCATAGACTCCGAGGCTTTCGAGCGCATCCTGCATCGCGAGCGCATTGATGACCGTGGCGAGCATGCCCATGTGGTCCGCGGTGACCCGGTCCATGCCGGCCCGCGCGAGCCCTGCGCCGCGAAATATGTTGCCGCCGCCGATCACGACGGCGACCTCCACGCCCAGCTGCGTCAGGTCGCGGATCTCGCCGGCGATCCGCTTGAGGATCTCGGGGTCGATGCCGTAGTCCTCGGCGCCGAGCAGCGCCTCGCCGGACAATTTGACCAGAATTCTGCGGTAGCGCGCGGTGGCGGTCGTGGTGGTCATGATGTTGCCCTACTATACCGAGAAGCCTCGCGCGTGACGCGCTCCATCCGAACCTGCGCTTGCCGCAAAGCGCCGCCGCCCGTTCGCGCCGCCGTCTACTTGGCCTGAGCCTTCACCTGGGCCATGACTTCGCCGACGAAATCGTCCTGTTTCTTCTCGATTCCGGCGCCGACCTCGTAGCGCACAAACTCTACGACCGTGGCGGCGGACTTCTTCAAGAGATTCTCGACCGTCGTATCCGGATCCTTGACGAACGGCTGGCCGACGAGCGTGATCTCGGCGAGGTACTTGCGCAGCCGGCCCTCGACCATCTTGGCGAGGATTTCCGGCGGCTTCTTCTCGCCCTTTACCTGTTCGGCGAGTATCGCGCGCTCCTTGTCGAGCACGTCCGCCGGCACGCCCTGGGCGTCGACGTACGCGGGATTCACGGCGGCGACGTGCATCGCGAGATCCTTCGCGAGATCCTCGGACCCGCCGCGCAACGCCACCAGGGCGCCGATACGGGTGCCGTGCAGATAGGCGCCGAGCGCGCCCGGCGCGGTCACGCGGACGAAGCGCCGCACCGTGATGTTTTCACCGATCTTCGCGATCAATGCGCGGCGCCGGTCCTCGACCGACGCGCCGTCCGCGCGCAGTGCGAGCAGCGCACTCAAGTTCGGCGGCGATTCGGCGAGCGCAACCCGGGCCACATCCCGCACGAATCCCTGGAATTCGTCGCCGCGGGCGACGAAGTCGGTCTCCGAGTTCACCTCGATCAGCACCGCGCTCGAGCCTTGGCGCGCGATCGCGACCGTGCCCTCGGCGGCGATGCGCTGGGACTTCTTGTCGGCCTTGGCGAGACCGGACTTGCGCATCAACTCCGCGGCCGCGTCGAGGTCGCCGCCGGTCTCGACGAGCGCCTTCTTGCATTCCATCATGCCCGCGCCGGTGCGCTCGCGAAGCTGTTTGACTGCGTCTGCGGTAATGTTCATGAGCCCACCCTGAGCGGCCGCGTCGATAGCGGCCGGCTTGAAGAAGTTAATGGAACGGGCCGGCCGCGCTGCGCAGGCCGGCCCGTACGCTGATTGCCCGCTTACGCGCCACGCGTCGGCGTTCGCCGCCCGACGGGCCGGCGCCGCGGAGCGCTGGCGGGGCGTGTCTCGGCCGGCGCCGCGTGCACGACCTCCACTTCGTCCGCCTCGACCTCCTCGCCGGCTGCGGCCACCGCTGCAACGCTCGGCACGACGGTGACCGGCACCTTGCGGCGCGCAGGGGGCGGCTTTCTGCCGCGGGGAGCCGCCGCAGGCCGACGCGCCGCGGCGCGCTTCTTCGGGTTGCCCTCTTCGTCCAACTCGACGAACTCGTCCTCGCCGACGGGGACTTCCGGCAGCGACGCCTTGCCTTCGAGCACCGCATCGGCGACGCCGGCGGCGTACAGCAGGATCGCGCGCATCGCATCGTCGTTCCCGGGAATCACGTAATCGATCTGCTCGGGCGAACAATTGGTGTCGACGACCGCGACGACCGGAATCCCGAGCTTCTTCGCCTCGTGAATCGCGATCTGCTCGTGGCCGACGTCGATGACGAACAGCGCATCCGGCAGCGAGGTCATTGCGCGAATGCCGCCCAAGCTGCGCAGGAGCTTCTCCATTTCCCGGCGCAGCATTTGCGCTTCCTTCTTGCCGCGCCGATCGAGCGCGCCGCTCTGCGCCATGTCATCGAGCTCGTTGAGCCGCTTGATCGACTGACGGATCGTCTTGAAATTGGTCAGCATGCCCCCCAACCAGCGTTGGTTGACGTAGGGCATGCTGCAGCGAATGGCTTCCTTTTGCACCGCATCCCGAGCCGAGCGCTTCGTGCCGACGAACAGCACTTTGCCGCCCCCGGCCGCCACGCTTTTGATGAACGCCGCGGCTTGGGCGTACAAAGGCTGGGTCTTCTCGAGATTGATGATGTGAATCTTGTTGCGTTCGCCGAAAATGAAGGGGGCCATTTTCGGGTTCCAGAAGCGGGTTTGGTGGCCGAAATGGACACCCGCTTCCAGCATCTGTCGCATGGACACGCTGGTCATCGAATTACTCCTAAGGTCGGGTTGTGCCTCCGCGCATCCCAATCGGCAACCCGTGGGGGCCTTGACGGCGCTCGCGCTGAGCCCCCTAGGCCACCCCCGGGCACCCGGCCGATTGTGACGACACGCGTGCGGGGTTGTTAAAAAAAGCCGCTCTTTATACCATGATCAATTATCGGAAACAAAGCCCGGCGCACCTAAAGACATGAACGTGACGATCAAGACTCCTGCAGAGCAGGAAAAGATGCGCGCCGCCGGGCGCCTGGCCGCGAGCGTGCTCGACATGATCGAGCCATTCGTGCGGCCCGGGGTCACGACCGACGAACTCGACCGGCGCTGCCACGAATTCATCGTCGATGAATTGAAATCCGTGCCGGCGAACCTCAATTACCGCGGCTTCCCGAAGACGATCTGCACGTCGGTGAATCATGTCGTCTGTCACGGGATTCCGGGCACGAAGGCGCTGAAACAGGGCGACATCGTCAATATCGACGTGACCGTCATACACGGCGGCTACCACGGCGACACGAGCCGCATGTACTTCGCGGGCGAACCCTCGGTGCTCGCGCGCAGGCTGTCGGCCGTTTGCCACGAGGCGATGTGGCGCGGCATCCGCACGGTCAGGCCGGGCACCCGTTTGGGCGACATCGGCCACGCGATTCAAGTCTTCACCGAGAGCAACCACTTCTCGGTCGTGCGCGAGTATTGCGGCCACGGCATCGGCCGCGTCTACCACGAAGACCCGCAGGTGCTGCACTACGGCCAGCCCGGCACCGGCCTCGCCCTCGAGGCCGGCATGACGTTCACGGTCGAACCGATGATCAACGCCGGGAAACGCGACGTGCGCGTGCTCGCCGACGGCTGGACGGTCGTGACGAAGGATCAATCGCTGTCGGCGCAATGGGAGCACACCGTGCTCGTGACCGAGAGCGGCTTCGAGGTCCTGACCCTGGGGCTGGTAGGCATCGCCGGTAAGGCGCAGGCCTCCGCGGCAGCTTCGTGAGCGCGCCCGGCGAGGCATTCTCCGCCGCTGCCGGTTGGCCGTATTTGCGCATCGCGGCACAGGCGCTCGAAAGCGGCCAGTTCTCCCCGGCGGCTTTCCGGCAAGTACTCGAACAGGGGGCCGCGCTGCTGCGCGACCGCTTCGCCGACGATGAGGACGTCGCGCTGCTGGTGCGCGACCGTGCGCACTTGGTCGACATCGCGCTGCGCACGGCATGGGCGCGCCACGCCGGCAAGTTCAGCGGCGATTTGGCGCTGATCGCGGTCGGCGGCTACGGGCGCGGCGAGCTCCATCCGTGTTCCGACATCGACATCATGGTGCTGTTGCCGAAGAGCGATTCGGCCGATTGGCAGCCCGAGATAGAGAAATTCCTCACGCTTCTCTGGGACATGGGACTCGAGGTCGGGCACAGCGTCCGCTCGATCGACGATTGCCAGCGCGAAAGCCTTGCGGACATCAGCGTTGCGACGACCCTGTTCGAGGCGCGCCTGCTCGCCGGGCCGGAAAGCCTGTTCGCCGGAATGCGCCGCGCGCTCGCGCAGGACCGGCTGTGGTCGTCGGCCGATTTTTTCGAGGCGAAAGTCAAGGAACAGACCGAGCGTCATCATCGCTATTTCGACACGGCCTACAATCTGGAGCCGAACGTCAAGTCGAGTCCGGGGGGGCTGCGCGACATCCAAACGATCGGCTGGGTCGCGAAGCGCCACTTCGGCACCGACACGCTCGATGAACTCGTCGCGCACGGCTTCCTCACGCGCGAGGAACTGCGCAAGCTCAAAGCGGGCCAGAACTTCCTGTGGAAGATTCGATTCGGCCTGCACGTGCTCACCGGCCGGCGCGAGGATCGCCTCCTGTTCGACTATCAGATCAAGCTCGCGAAGCTGTTCGGCTACGAGGACGCCAGCTTCACGCTGGCCGTCGAACAGCTGATGCAGAAATACTACCGCACCGTGATGGACGTGAGCCTGCTGAACGAGA
>VFSW01002704.1_pt1 | contig 26739 bp, 23 predicted proteins | sample 5358111 | NCBI WGS metagenome assembly VFSW01 (sample SAMN11554181, study PRJNA540505) | mine drainage metagenome | isolation source: sediment from site ElyBrook_90M | place: USA: Ely Copper Mine, Vershire, VT | collected 2017 | reverse complement strand
AAAGTCATTGACAGCATCGATGCTGTAATGCTGCCGCGATGTCGCGGCGCGGCCGCTGCGCCCGACCGGCGGGCGCAGCGGCTGGTCCGGATCGTTGTTACGGGCGACCAGATAGAACTCGATTTCGGGCGCGACCACCGGCGCCCAGCCCTGCGCGGCGTAGAGCTGAAGCACGTTTTTCAGAACAGTGCGGGGTGCGTAGTCGACCGGGCGGCCATCCTTGAAGAAGCAGTCGTGCAGAACCTGCGCGGTCGGGTCGGCAGCCCAGGGAACGAGCCGCACGGTTGCCGGATCGGGCACGAGCGTCATGTCGCGGTCGGTATCGGCGATGAAATCGGTGAGTCGCGCATCGTCAGGCCAGTTTCCGGTGACGGTGAGCCCGATGATGCTTTCGGGCAGGCGCATTCCGCGGTCTTCGGTGAATTTGTCGCGTGGGAGAATCTTGCCGCGTGCCACACCTGTGAGGTCGGGCACCAGGCACTCGACCTCGGTGATCCGGTTCACATTCATCCAGCGTTCAAGGTCGGTGAAGGCCCAGTGCCCCCGTTCCTGGGTGCCCGATGCGTTGTTGCCTGCAGCCATGGAAGCGTCCTTGCAGCGCGCGGTGATGTGGCATCGCCGGATACGCGCAGCAATCCGCCGAAGCCTCAGCATATCGGCGTCCTGCTCCTTGATGCAAAGAGGGGCTTGCAGAACCCCGCTGTTTCACGCCGCGTGGGAAACCCCGGCGAGCTGTTCCATGCGCTTGGTGTCCGCGGCGAGCTCGGTTGCGGAGCCTTCGTAGACGACTTCGCCTTCACCCAGCACGTAGGCACGGTCCGCAAGTTGAAGCGCGAGAAAGGCGTTTTGCTCGACCAGCAGCACCGAAATACCCTCGGACTTCATGCGTCCGACAGTGCGCATGACTTCCTGCACAATGATCGGCGCCAAGCCTTGGGAAGGTTCGTCGAGGATCAGCAACTTGGGGTTCAACAGCAGCGCGCGGCCGATCGCCAGCATTTCCTGCTCGCCGCCCGACAGGCGTCCGCCCTTGCTGGTGCGCCGCTCCAGCAAACGTGGAAAAAGCTTGTAAACCGCGTCGATCGTCCACGGGCCATGTGTTTCTCGCGCGACCAGCAGGTTTTCGTGCACGGTGAGGTGGCCGAAGATCTTGCGTCCTTCCGGTACATAACCGACGCCCGCCGCAGCCATACGGTGAGGCGGGGCGCCAGTCACGTCCTTGCCACAAAAGCGGATCGTGCCCTGACGCGGCGGGGTCAGTCCCATGACCGAACGCATGGTCGTGGTCTTGCCAGCGCCGTTCCGGCCGAGCAAGGCGACGAGTTCACCTTCGCCGACGCTGAGAGATACGCCGTCGAGGATGTGGCTCTTTCCGTAATACGTCTGGATCTTGTCGACTTCAAGAACCATGGTCATGGTTTTTTCCTCATGTTCTCTCGCGTTCACACGGCTTGGCCGAGGTAGGCAGCCTGCACTTTGGGGTTATGGGCGATTTCGTGTGCGGTGCCTTCGGCGAGCATGTGCCCGTTGTCGAGCACGGTGATGCGGTCGGCGATGCCGAAGACGATTTCCATGTCATGTTCGACGAACAAGGTGGTGATGCCCTGACCCTTGTTCAGGCGCCGGATGAGTGCCGTCATGATGTGCGTTTCCTCGTCACCCATGCCGGCCGTTGGTTCGTCCAGGAGCAGCAGCTTCGGGCTGCGCGAGAGGGCGATACCGATCTCGACCACGCGCTGGTCACCGTGCGACAGCTCGCCCGCGATGCGGTCCGCCTTCGAAGCGATTCCCACCAGATCCATCAACTCTTGCACCCGCTCGTCGATCCGCGCGCGCAACGCGCGCGTCATCCAGGGCCGGTGCCCGACGCCCATGGCCACCTCGGCGGCGACACGCAGATTTTCATACACGCTCAGTGACAGGAAGATTTCCGTGATCTGGAACGTGCGGATAATGCCCCGCTTGACCAGTGATGCGGGATTGACCCGCGAAATGCGCTCGCCGTCAAAGAGGATCTCACCACTGCTGGGGGGGAAAAAGCCACTGATGAGATTGAACAGTGTTGTCTTCCCGGCCCCGTTGGGTCCGATAATGGCGCGTAACTCGCCTCTGGCAACCTCGATGGAAATGTCGGAGAGGGCTTGAAGCGCCCCGAAGCGGCGCGAGACGGAATCGAGTTTGAGCAGACTCACTTCTTCGTGCTCCTATGATGCAGGAACCCCATGATGCCAAGGGGGAAAAACAGGACTGACAGCACGAAAATCAATCCGATGACCGACATCCAGTTGCTGGTCATATTGCTCGCATAGTCACGGACCAGCACGAAAATCGCAGCGCCGACAAACGGTCCCCAGAAGCTGCGCATACCGCCCAGCACCGCGATGATCACGAAATCTCCGGACAGCGTGTTGGCCATGCTGTTGGGTGATGTGAAGTTGTCCAGCAGGGCGTTGAGCCCACCCGCCAGTGCCACGATGAACCCGGAAATTGCGAACGATATTGCGGCATATCGCTGAACCTTCACCCCCAGGAACGTCAGTCGCTTCTGGTTTTCGCGAACGGCGACGAACATATGTCCGAGCGGCGAATTCAAGAGGATCCACAGGACCGCTGCGCCGACGGCAAAGCACGCCAGGGCCAGGTAGTAAAAACCCGTCGAGTCGAGGGTCCATGTGAGGCCAGGGAGCACGTGGATCGGGTGCCGGGTGAAGCCGGTCAGTCCGTCGTAGCCACCCGTCACCGATTGCCAGCGGATCGCAACGAAGTAAAACAACTGACCGATGGCGATCGTGATCATGGCGAAGTAGATTCCCCGCCGGCGCACGACGATGGGGGCGAGGATCGTGGCCACGATACCCCCGAGCAGGGTGCCGCAGAGCAGCGCCAGCGGAATGCTTGGCGGCCCGTATTTGAGCATCAAGCCGACGCCGTAGGCGCCGAGGCCGAAGTAGGCCGCGTGCCCGAAGGACAAGCCGCCGGTGAACCCGAGCAGCAGATTCAGACCCATCGCCGCCAGCGCATAGATCAGGACGCGCGATGCAATGTCGTTGTAGCCGCCAACGTAGGGCATCCAGGCCGGCGCTGTGAGCAGCAGCACGGCGAGCGCCAGGGTTCCCAGAGGTCCGCGGTTCGGCGCCGCCGGGGTGCGAAGGGAGGTGGATGTCGAGGTTTTCATTCCAGCAGGCCCTCCTGGCCCATCAGGCCGCGCGGGCGCACGACCAGCATCAATCCCATGATGAGATAGATGACCGCCTCGCTGGCGGCAGGGAAGTACGCGGTGGTGATTCCGGAGGCAACGCCGATGAGCAGGCCGCCGATCAGCGAACCGAGGAGCGATCCCACACCGCCAACCACAATGGCCACGAACGCCGGCATGAGCAGTCCCTCGCCCATCGTGGGGTCGAGTCCGAGCTGCCCCGCGGCGAGGATGCCGGCCACGCCCGCGAAGACGATGCCGATGACGAAATTCGCCGTGCGCAGCAGATAGATGTTCACACCCATCGCCGACACGGTTTCGAGGTCGGCATTGCCGGCGCGGATGCGTACGCCAAGCCGGGTGTAGCGCAAGACTGCGAACAAGACGCCAGTGCCAACCAATGCCACCGCGACGACGAACAGGCGATAGCCCGTCAGGAAGAAATACGTGTCACTCAGCGGATGACCGAGGCTGGATGGAATCGCCAGCGGCACGCCCACCGGACCCCAGGTCGAGCGAATCACATCCTGCATGATCATCGCCAGCCCAAAGGTCAGTAACAACGAGTAGAGCGGGTCACGACGATAGAGCCGGCGGATCAACAGCGTCTCCACGACCAGTCCGAGCACGCCCGATAGCAGCGGCGCCACCAGCAGGGCGCCCCAGAACCCGAGGTGCGGAACCAGGCTGAAGGCAAAGTACGCGGACAGGGCCATGAAGGTGCCCTGCGCGAAGTTGATGGTGTTGTTCAAGCCCAGAATCAGGGCAAGACCGAGCGCCAGCAACGCATAGAACGCGCCGGTGATCAAGCCGTTGAACATATTGAAAACCAGAACGAGATTCAAGTCGGGTTCTCCGCGTGAGCGACATTCACGGCGCCGGCCCGGCGCGCACACTGTCGACCGGCCGGGCACATGACGTTCCCGGGACAGGCGTCGCGGGAACTTGAAGTGGGCGCGTGGACACCCGCGCCCGTCGAAACATCAATGCTTCGGAAGGCTGCAGCCCATTTGCTTGGCCGAGCGCGCGATGCTCGCGCCGGGGACGATTTCGGAGACTCGAAACAGGTCGGGATACGTACCGGTCTGAATCACCTCGCCCGGGAACATGCTGATGAGCAGCTGATGGTCTTCCGCACGGTACACGGGGGTATGCGCCTGCAGCGCGACCTCGGGCGGAAGTGCCAATCCTTCCATGGCCTTCACCACCTTGGCGGTGTCGGTCGATTTCGCCTTTTCCGCGGCCAGCTTGATGGCCCAGGTCGTGGCGTACCCGAACCACACGCGCGCGCTGGGGTATTCGCCTTTGTGCGCCGCGCTGTAGCGTTTGACGAAATCGGCAACATGCGCGTTGCCGGGCTGCTTCCAGTACCACTCCATCGTCCACCAGCCGTAGCGCGCCGCTTCAGGGAGCGCCTCGGCCTGTTCGAGTTCGAACAACGCGCCGCCGACGGCAATTTCCTTGTTGATTCCGAACTGCGCGATCTGCTTCATGCAGTTGACCTGGTCGTTCCCGGCCAGCAGCAGACACAGCACGTCGGGTTTTTTGGCCTTGACGTCGATCAGGTAGGAGGAAAAGTCGGTCGCTCCGACTGGCACCAGCGCGCCGCCGACGGTCATGCCGCCGACGGTCTTCAACTGGGTTTCGTAGTCCGATTGCTCGGACTTGCCGAATGCATAGTCGGTGGTCAGGAAGTACCACTTCTTGCCGAACTTCTTGAACAGGGTTTCGAAGTCCCCGGCGGTGAGCATCCAGGTGGTGGAGCAGGTCCGGAACGTGGTCGACTTGCAAGCCGAGCCGGTCAGGCTGTCGACGTGGCCCCCAGTGACGATGAACAACTTGTTGTGCTGCTCGGCGAATTGCGATACCGCAAGCGATGCCGCAGAGTTCACCGTTCCCATCAGGAAGTCGACTTTTTCCTGGCTGACCAGGCGCGATGCCTTGTCCACGGCAGTGCCGGGGTTGCCCGCGCTGTCTTCGACCAGGACCTGCAGTGGGCGTCCAAGAATGCCACCTTTGTGGTTGATCTCGGCTTCCGCGAATTGCGCCCCTTTGATTTCACTCTGGCCCAGCGCGGCGAAGGTGCTGGTGATTGGATCGACGAGACCGATCTTGACGGGCGTTTCGCTCGCGGCCCAGGTGGGTTTGGATCGCGCGACCAGGGCCGCGACGCCAGCGCCCGCAACTTTCAGAAAATCACGACGATCAAACTCGCTTGAAAAATCCTTGCCTTCGTCACGCATCGTTGTCTCCCGCTGTTTTTTGGAATTTGTTGCAATCAGAATTGGTTGCAACAAATGGCATGCTCATTCAAATGAGCATCGCCCCCCATTAGATACAGGGGAAAATAGGAGTGTCAACAACTTGAAGGCGGATATCCCCGATTTCGCTGGTAATCCCTTATGCGGTCTGGAGCATCAGCGGTGGCGTGTCGACCTTTTCAAGGCTTGATGTACTGGAAGCCCGCCTTTTCGAGTTGCAGGATGCGCACGACACCCGCTGGAACGACGATCGCTTGCGGAACCAGCACCGGCATGTGCCCGAGTTTCCTGGCCATGCCGATCATCGTGGTGTGACAGGCATCGAACTCCACGCCCTCCCCATCCTGCGCAGCGATGCGCTTGGCGACGGCGCTGTTCGCGAGCAGCATGAGCAGTCCGGGGCCGTACGCCACGACGACGATATGGGCGTTTTCCTGACCGAAATAGTTCAGCAGGTTCTGCGCGTTGTTCAGCGCCAGGCTCCACTTGTTGGGATCGTCGCCGCTGACCTGCAGTACGACGTTGTGGCGTGCGAAGGGAACGCTGTGCGTGAACGTCGGCTTGTCGAAATCGAAAGGCGCAACAGTTGCCGGCTGTGCCGCAGATGCGGCGGATGCCGTCAGTATGACGACACTGGCGCCAAAAAGCATGGCTCGCGCGCTGCGCGACACATTGTGGAATTGCATGATGCCTCCTCGTGGGGTTTTCAGCCCCGTGTGATGTCGCATGAACCGCCGTGGTCGTGGGCGACCACGGCAGCAGGCGCGTCGGTGACGCGGTGTGTCAGAGCGCGTGGATGGGCAGGTTGCGCTGCTCCCATTCGTTCATGCCGCCCGGAAACTCGCGCAACCCTTTGACGCCGACAATGCGCGTGAGGGCAAACCACGCTCCAGCCGCGTATTGCCCGGTGTTGCAGTAAATGATGCCGCGATGCGGAATGGTCAGGTGGGCGAGTGCGAACACCACCCTGTACTGCGCCGGTGGCAGGAAATGCCAGGCGCCGTCGGCATCTTCCCGATACATCAATTCGGCGGGAAGGGGGCGGGCGTCGGCGAGACGTCCCTCCTTCGGGACGACCGGGGTGTGGCTCAAGCCAGCGAACTGCGCCATTGGACGGGCATCGAACAGTGGCTTGTGCGCCTTTTGCGCGGCTGCGACCTGAGCGACGTCCGCCAGGAGGTCGGCGCGCGGCGGTTTTGCCATCCAGTGTCCTGTCGTCATTGGCGCGATCGCATCGTTGTCCACCGGATAGCCCGCAGCGAGCCAGGCGTGGGTGCCACCATCCAGGATCGCGATCTCCCGGGCCGGCATCCCGAACACCTCGAGCTCCCAGGCCAGAAATGACGCTTCCTGGAGCGAGGTTGCGTCATCACCCGTCGGTGCAAGCACGACCGGCTTGCCGTCCTCAAGTTGCGACGCACGCATGACGTCCTGGAACTCATCGGCAGTTGGCAGCAGGAAATCGATGGACTTGCCGTCGATATCACGCTTTTCCCGGAGTGCCCAGAAATTGACCGACAAGGCGTCCGGAATGTATCCCCCGACTTGCTCGACGACCTTCTTTCCATTGACTGTGGCGTATTTCGGATCCGCCGTCAGGCTGTTCGGATCATCACGGATATCGACAATCTGGACCTCCTTCGCATGGTCATGCAGCCATTGGACGGTCACGAGAGGGCCGGGAAGACCCCCGGCATGGGCCAGACCAGCCAGGACGAGCGCGAGCGCCCCGGCGGCTCCGCGCAGCGTTGTGGCTTCGCGCTTGTTCATCATGCTTTCTCCTCGAGGTGAAGGGTCCGATTTTCCAAAATCAAGACAACAATTCAAACGAATTGTTTTGCTTAAGTCAATCGAAAAGTCAGCTTGATTCTTCAGCTTTGAACCAGCCGGCGCGATTTGGCGATCGACAACAAAATGCCGGTGCCCAGCGTCAGGGTGACCAGCGCAGTTCCACCGTAGCTGACAAAGGGAAGGGGTACGCCGACCACCGGAAGAATTCCGGACACCATTCCCATGTTCACAAACGCGTAGGTGAAAAAGATCATGGTGATCGACCCCGCCAGCAGCCGCGAAAACAGCGTCGGCGCTGCGGAAGCGATCATGAGGCCGCGGACAATGAAAAACGAATAGGCGCCAAGCAGTGCCAGATTCCCGGCCAGGCCCCACTCTTCGGCCAGCACCGCGAACACAAAATCGGTATGCGATTCCGGCACGAAGTTCAGGTGCGCCTGCGTGCCCTGCATATAACCCTGCCCCCAGACGCCGCCTGATCCGATCGCGATCATGGACTGGATGATGTTGAATCCCGTGCCGAGAGGGTCGGATTGCGGATCGAGCAGCATCAACACGCGCTGGCGCTGGTACGCGTGCATGAAATGCCATAGCACGGGCGCTGCGGCAGCTGCCAGCAGGGCAAGCAGTCCCAGCACACGCCACGACAGGCCCGCAAAAAAGATGACGAAAAACCCGGTCGACAGCACCAGCATGGCGGTGCCGAGGTCGGGTTCCTTCATGATCAGGCCGACGGGAACAGCCAGCAGCAGCGCGGCGATGCCGAAATCGCGCAATCGGATCAGACCCTCGCGCCTTTGAAAATACCAGGCGAGCATCAGCGGCATCGCGATTTTCATCACCTCCGAGGGCTGGATCACGACACCAACATTCAGCCAGCGCCGCGCCCCCTTGCGCACCAGGCCGAACATCGCAGTGGCGACCAGCAGTGCGACCCCGAAGCTGTAGAGTGGCACCGCGACCTGCATGAGGCGCTGCGGCGGCACCTGGGCGACGATGAACAGGACCAGGACGGCAGCGCCAAGATTCCGCAGTTGATCGCCAAAACTCACTTGCTGACCCTGCAGTGCCGAAAACAACACCACGCAGCCGATGCCCATCAGCACCATCAGCCCGCCGAGCAACGGCAGGTCGAATCCCTGGACATAGGGGAGCAGGCGACGCAGCAGAGGCCGGCGGCCGATGATGGCATTCACAAGCGTTCTCCTTCTTCAGGCAGCGCGTTGTCATGCCGGGCCCCGAAGCGCGTGAACAGCGCGCTGGTTCCGCATTGCGCGCGCAGGACGCCGCCGTGGCCGGACGCAACCCCGGGAGCGCAGTCCGCCACCGGCTGCGGCCAGGGCTGGGCTGGGGAAGCCGCCGGCGTCGGGCTGGACGCGTCCGAGGCCGCCACCGCAGGCGTCGATGCCGGGGGCACCGCCACGGCAGTGGCCCCAGGCACCGGAGGAACGCCGCTGACACCGCTGGCGAACTCGAACCGTGCCGGCTGGGGTTTGACGCCGGAGATTTTTTCGATCACGTCGTCGCTGGGATAGTGCCCCAGCAGCACATAGTCGAGAAGTTTGCGCGCAATGGGGGCCGCGGCAGCGGCGCCAAACCCGGCATGCTCGACGATCAGCGCCACGCACGCACGCGGCTGATCCGCCGGCGCATAGACCGTGTACAGCGCATGGTCACGGAGCTTGGCCGCGACATCGGCAGCCCGGTATTTCTGATTTTGTGCCACCGTGAACACCTGCGCCGTCCCGGTCTTGCCGGCGCTGGTATAGGCTGCATCATGGAATACGCCATAGCCCGTGCCCTCGGGGTCTGCATTCACCGAGACCATGCCGTCGTGGATGACCTGCCAGGCGGTCATGTCCAGCTGCAGCCGTTCCGCAACCTCGATCGTGGTGGGCTCGAAGCGGCGGCTTTGCATGTTCTCCACCATGCGCACCACGCGTGGTTTGTAGCGTGTGCCGCGGTTGGCCATGGTCGCCAAGGCGTTGGCAATCTGGATGGGCGTGAAGCTGTTGTATCCCTGGCCGATCCCCAGGCTGATGGTCTCGCCTTGATACCAGCGTTGCTGCGCTGGCTGCCGGTAGGCGCGGCGCTTCCAGGCCTTTGAAGGCAGGATGCCGCGTGCCTCGTCGGGGAGGTCGATACCGCTGATGGCGCCAAAGCCGAATTTGCGTGTGAAATCGTGCATCCCGTCGACGCCCCAGTCGTTCGCCACCATATAAAAGTAGGTGTCGCAGGACACTTGAATCGCACGGTGCATATCGACGCGGCCATGCCCTTGCGGAATGTCGTCGCGAAAGCGGTGACTGCCAAGAATAAAGTAGCCGGGGTCGTTCAATGTGTAGTTCGGGGTGCGCACGCCGCGGGTCAGTGCGCCCAGGCCGAGGTAGGGCTTGTAGGTCGAGCCTGGTGGATAGGTGCCGCGCAGCACGCGGTTGAGCAGTGGCCGGAGCGGGTTGGTATTGAGCGCATTCCAGTTGTCGGGATCGATGCCTTCGACAAAGAGATTGGCATCGTATGTGGGCAGAGAGACACAGGCCAGTACCTCGCCGTTGCGGGGATCCATGACCACGCAGGCACCGGTGCGATCACCGTACAAATCCTCGGCAAGTTTCTGCAAGCGTGCATCGACCGACAGCACCAGGGAACTGCCAGGAATCGCCGGGAAACTGCGTAGTTTGCGCACGGGCTTGCCGGCCGCATTGACCTCGACCTCATCGAATCCGGTGGTGCCGTGCAACTGCGCCTCGTAGGCCAGCTCCACGCCGGTCTTGCCGATGTGGCTGGTGCCGCGGTAGTTGTTCACGTCGTCGCCAGCGGCGATGACCTGTTGCTCCCTGGGGCCGATGCGTCCGACATAGCCGACTGCGTGCGCCCCCAGCGCGCCGAGCGGATAGTTGCGGAACAGGCGTGCGCGTACGTCGACGCCGGGGAAGCGAAAGCGCTGGGCGACAAAGCGCGCGACTTCGGCGTCGGTCAGTTTGTTGCGGATCGGCACGGCCTCGAATGGATGGCTTTGGGCCAGCAGCGCGCGGAACCGGCGTTCTGCCGAGGGCGGGATCGGCAGCATGGCGCGCAACGCCGTGATGGTCGCATCAACGCCCACGGTCTTGCTCGGGGTGATCTCCAGCGTGTAAGCGGCGTAATTGTTGGCCAGCACGATGCCATTGCGATCGAGAATCAGCCCCCGCGACGGCACCTGGGGAACGATGGCAATGCGGTTGTCTCGCGCCTGAAGCGAGTATTGGCGATGGCGCAGCACCTGCAGCCACAGCCAGCGTCCCACCAGCAACGCGAACGCCAGCGCGACCGTCACCAGCGCGACCAGCAGGCGGCGATGAAAACGCTGCAGCTCCCGCTCGACGTTCCTCAGCTCGGACATGGCGTCACAGCGGTCGGTTTTCGTCGCTGTCCGGGGCGCGTCGTTGCGGCGCCAGCAGCAGCCAGCTGAGCACCGGCCAGAGCGCCGCCTGCAGCAGCGGTGCGACCAGCACATCGAATCCCGGGAAGCTTCCCCCTGTGGCCATGCGCACGACAAATTGCAGCAATTGCGCGGCGATGAACAGCGGTGCGATCTGCAGTGCCTGTTGTTTCAGTGAAAACCAAAGCAGGCGCCGGTGCAAAGCGACAGCGAGGAAGCCCAGTGCCGAGTACGCCAGCGCATGCTGGCCGAGCAAGGCGGCGTGCTGAACATCGACCGCGAGCCCCAGTGCGAAGCCGGTGCCGATCCCGACCCGCCTTGGCTGGTGCACGGCCCAGAAAACGAGCGCCATCGCCGTGGGGTCGGGGAGCCAAGGGTGCCGTCCCACCGGCATGAAGTCGAGCATCAGCGCTGCCGCCAGCGTGGCCCAGATGAACCACGGTCGCGCCGCCAGCAGCAGCACCTCCCCACGCAGCGGCGTGTCACCCGCGTCGAAGTAGGTATGGCGGCCTGCGCCTGTCTTCATCGCGCGTCCTCAGCGTTTCGCACGACGGTGGCGTGGAGACGGCGCGGTTGGAGGCTGCACCAGCGCGGCACTGGGCGCAAGGACCAGGACATGGCGCCCACTATCGACCGTGGCGACCGGCGCGCACGCAACCCGGGCAAAGGCACTGTCGGGGGGGCGTTGCACGCTGGCGACTTTCGCCACGATCAACCCGCGGGGATAAATCCCGTCGAGTCCACTGGTGACCAGCAGGTCGCCAGGGCGCAAGTCGACATTGGCCGCCTGCCACAGCAGATCGAGGTTGCTCGTCGGCGAGCCGGCGCTACCCACCAGGACGCCACGGCGACCGTCGCGCTCCACTTCGACCGGTACGGCAGATTCGCGGTCGGTGATCAGGCGCACCGAGGCGGTGAGCGGGGCGACCGCCGTGACCTGTCCGAGCAGTCCATGGCGATCCATTACCGGCGAGCCCACCACAATTCCCGCCAATGCTCCTTTGTCAATGAACAAGGTTCTCGAGTACGCGTCGCGCGCCTCGGACACCACCTCGGCGGCAGTGCTCTGCACAGGGGCGGCTTGTCTGAGCTGCAACAATTCCCGCAGGTGTGCATTTTCCGCAGCCTCTTCGCGCGCGCGCTGCGCCTCAAGCACCAGGGCCACGTTCTGCGCCCGTTGCGCTCGCAGCGCACGCTGCACGTCTTCCAGGGACGCGAAATGCTCACTGACCGCGCTCCAGGCGCGCCCGGGCGCGCGCGCGGCCTCCACCGCCGGCGCGATCGCGAGGCCGATGGCGCCGCGCACGGGGGCCGCCACGTGCCAGCGCACGTCCATGGCCATCAGCAGCAACGACAACGCGCCGTAGAAACCGAGACGCGTGAGTGCGGACGGTCCCTGCCGAAAAAATGGTGGCGGGCTGCGTTCCAGGGTGTTGAATGCCATCCGCGTGCGACCTCATTGCAGCGGCGCGCAGAGCGCCGCATGCATCACTCCGACGTGAAAATCGTGCCCAGGCGGTCCATGCGCTCCAGCGCCATGCCGCATCCGCGCGCCACGCAAGTCAGCGGATCTTCCGCCACCAGTACCGGCAGGCCGGTTTCCTCGGCAAGCAGGCGATCGAGATCGCGCAGCAGCGCGCCGCCGCCCGTGAGCATCATGCCACGCTCGGCAATGTCCGCGCCCAGTTCCGGTGGTGTCTGCTCCAGCGCGTTTTTCACTGCCGAGACGATCTGGTTGATGGGGTCCGTCAACGCTTCGAGGATTTCGTTACTCGAAATCGTGAAGCTCCGTGGCACCCCCTCCGACAAGTTGCGGCCCTTCACTTCCATTTCGCGGACTTCGGAGCCCGGGAAGGCCGACCCGATTTCCTTCTTGATCGCTTCGGCGGTCGGTTCGCCGATGAGCATGCCGTAGTTGCGACGGATGTAGTTCAGGATGGCTTCGTCGAATTTGTCTCCGCCGACGCGGACGCTCCCCTTGTAGACCATGCCGCCCAGCGAGATCACGCCCACCTCGGTCGTGCCACCGCCGATATCAACCACCATCGACCCACTGGCCTCGCTGACGGGAAGGCCAGAGCCGATCGCCGCTGCCATCGGCTCCTCGATCAGGTAGACCTCGCTGGCGCCGGCGCCCAGCGCCGATTCACGGATGGCGCGGCGTTCGACCTGGGTTGATCCGCAAGGTACACAAATGATGATTCGGGGTGACGGCTTGAACATCGTGGTTTCATGAACCATCTTGATGAACTGTTTGAGCATTTGCTCGGTCACCGTGAAATCCGCGATCACACCGTCCTTCATCGGACGTATCGCCTCGATGTTGCCGGGTACGCGCCCGAGCATGGCCTTGGCTTCGCGGCCGACAGCCTGGATGGTCTTCTTGCCGTTGGGGCCGCCCTCGTGGCGGATCGCGACCACCGACGGCTCGTCTAGCACGATGCCTTTGCCCCGGACGTAAATCAGGGTGTTGGCGGTGCCGAGGTCGATGGCCAGGTCGGTCGAGAAGTACCGTCGAAAAATTCCGAACATGGCGGGCTCAATGCGAAGGGTGTCTGGAAAAACCAACAAAATCAAGGATTCGGCGCCAAATTTCCGCCGGGAACAATCTTGCCATGTTACAGGAAGACGCCTCGTAGAATGCAGCACGCCGGCGCGCGCCGGCGTCGCCGCAGTGCGGCCATCCTCATGCTTGCCTCTCCGCCCCAACCGTCACCATGTTCTTGCAATCCAGCGATATCGATCGCATCGCCAGCCTTGCCCGGCTGCGCCTGAGCGAGGCCGAGCAGGCCTCGATGCTGGTGCAGATCAACGAATTCTTTGACATTGTCGAGCGCATGCGCGCCGTCGACACCACGGGAGTCACGCCGTTGGCGCATCCGCTGTCGGCGGTGCAGGAGCTCCCGCTGCGCCTGCGTGACGACGTGGCGATCCAACCGGGTATCCGGGACTGTGCGCTGGCCAACGCCCCCGCGTCGCAGGACGGGCTGTTCATTGTGCCGAGGGTCGTCGAATGAACCTCCCAGCGGATCCGACAGCGCTCGACCTGCGCGCCCAGGCCGAGGCTCTGCGAACCGGCGCGCTGTCGAGTGTCGAACTCGTCCAGGCGCATCTGGAGCGTATCAACGCGCACGCTGACCTCGGGGCATTCCTGCACGTCGCGACCGACACCGCGCTCGGCGGCGCGCGTGCCGCCGACGCCGCGCGTGCCGCTGGCGACGCGCGTGCGTTGCTGGGGGTGCCGGTGGCACACAAGGATGTATTCGTGACCGTTGGCATGCCTTCCACTGCCGGCTCGAACATGCTGTCTGGATACATGAGCCCGTTTGATGCCACGGTCGTGCGGCGACTCGGTGACGCCGGGATGGTCACGCTCGGCAAGACCAATATGGACGAGTTCGCGATGGGCTCGTCGAACGAGAACTCTGCGTTCGGCCCCGTGTCAAACCCGTGGGATCGCGCCGCGATTCCAGGCGGCTCCTCCGGGGGATCGGCGGCTGCCGTGGCTGCACGGCTCGTTCCGGCCGCGACCGGGACCGACACCGGAGGATCCATCCGGCAACCCGCCGCGATGTGCGGCGTCACCGGTATCAAGCCGACCTACGGTCTGTGCTCGCGGCTGGGCATGATTGCCTACGCCTCGAGCCTCGATCAGGCCGGGCCCATCGCGCGCACCGCCTGGGACTGCGCGATGCTACTCGAGGCCATGGCCGGTTTCGATCCCGAAGATTCCACCAGCGTCAACGTCCCGGCGCCAAAGCTGCTGGGGGCGTTGGACGCCCCGCTGGCGGGTGGCACTGGGGCGCGGCCCTTGCGCGGGTTGCGTATCGGCCTTCCCCGGGAATGGTTCGCCGACGGACTGGCCGACGATGTCGCCGAGGCGGTGCGCGAAGCACTGGCCGACCTGACCAGGCTGGGAGCCGAACTGGTCGAGGTGAGCCTGCCGCGCACCGAACTGGCGATTCCTGCCTACTACATCGTCGCGCCGGCTGAGGCGTCGAGCAACCTTTCGCGCTTCGATGGTGTGCGCTATGGACATCGTGCCGCGCATGCGCAGGATTTGGCGTCGCTGTATGCCAATTCGCGCGCCGAAGGCTTTGGGCCTGAGGTGAAGCGCCGGATTCTCATCGGCACCTACGTGTTATCGCATGGTTATTACGACGCCTACTACTTGCAGGCGCAGAGAATAAGGCGCCTGATTGCTGACGATTTCTCCGCCGCGTTCGCGCAGTGCGACCTCATCGCTGGCCCCGTGGCGCCCACCGCGGCCTGGGACCTTGGCGCCAAGGTCGATCCGCTGGCCAACTATCTGGCAGACATCTACACCCTGCCGGCGAGTCTCGCGGGTCTGCCGGGCATGAGCGTCCCGGTGGGGTTCGGGCGTGACGCCAACACGCACCGCCCGGTCGGCCTGCAACTCGTGGGTCCGCACTTCGGCGAAGCACGACTGCTGCACGCCGCGCACCAGTTCCAGCGCGCCACCGACTGGCACCTGCGCGCTCCGCAATCCTGACTCCTCACGCACCATGTCCAGCAATTCTGCGAACTCCTGGGAAATCGTCATCGGCCTGGAAACCCACGTCCAGTTGTCGACGGTTTCCAAGATGTTCTCCAATGCCCCGACCGCGTTCGGTCAGGCCCCCAACACCCAGGCCAGCAAGGTCGACCTGGCATTGCCCGGCGCCTTGCCGGTGGTCAACCGTGCCGCCGTCGAGCGCGCCATCCGACTCGGTCTGGCCATTGGTGCCGACATCGCTCCCGTGTCGGTGTTCGCGCGCAAGAATTACTTCTACCCCGACTTGCCCAAGGGCTATCAGATCAGCCAGTTCGAGATTCCGGTGGTGCAGGGCGGCGCGATCGCGTTCCTGCACGACGGCGCGATGCGTCAGGTGCAATTGACACGCGCGCACCTCGAGGAGGATGCTGGCAAGTCGATCCATGGCATTGCGTTCGAGGGTCGCGAGGCGACCGGCATTGATCTCAACCGTGCCGGAACTCCGCTGCTGGAGGTTGTGACCGAACCCGTCATGCGCAGCGCCGCCGAGGCGGCCGATTACGCGCGCGCGCTGCATGCGCTGGTGGTGTGGCTGGGCATTTGCGACGGCAACCTGCAGGAGGGTTCGTTCCGCTGCGATGCCAATGTATCGGTGCGGCGGTACGGCACGCCACTCGGTACGCGGTGCGAGATCAAGAACCTCAACTCGTTCCGTTTTCTCGAACGTGCCATCGTGTATGAGGCGCAGCGCCAGATCGCGTTGATCGAAGACGGTGGCGTGGTTCGACAGGAAACGCGTTTGTTTGATCCTGATCGCGGCGAGACGCGCACCATGCGCACCAAGGAAGACGCGCACGATTACCGCTATTTTCCGGATCCCGATCTGCCGCCGCTGGTGATCCCGGTCACCTGGGTTGATGCCATTCGTGCCGATCTTCCCGAGCTCCCCGGGCAAATGGCCGTACGCTTCCAGCGCGACTATGGCCTTGCAGCCGTGGATGCCGCCTACCTGACCCAGAGCCGACTGCACGCCGCGTATTTCGAAGCCTGCGCGCAGGCTTGCGGTGCCCCCAAGCTGGCGGCGAACTGGATCATGGGCGAACTTGCGGCGGCGCTGAACCGCGCCGGGCTCGAACTCGATGCATGCCCGATTGCGGCGCCTGTGCTGGGCGCGCTGATCCAGCGCGTGGTGGACGGAACCCTGTCGGGAAAGACGGCGCGTGAGGTATTCGGGGTCTTGTGGGATGGTGCGCAAGACGTCGACGCCGTCATCGAGCAAAGCGGACTGCGTCAGATCAACGACGGCGGCGCCATTGGCGAGGCGGTGGCGGCGGTGATTGCCGCCAATCCCAGGAACGTCGAGGAGTACCGCGCTGGCAAAGGCAAGGCACTCAATGCGCTTGTTGGCCAGGTGATGAAAGCCACCGGCGGGCGTGCCAATCCGCAGCAAGTTGGCGCGGCGCTGCGCGCTGCACTCGACGCCTGACGCGGCGCGGCCGCGCGCCCGGTCAGTGTGCGGCGGCGGTGCGGGCCCAAAGTGCTTGCATCCGACGCAGCAGGGCTGCGTACTGGCTGCGTACCCGCCTGGCTTCCTGGCGTTGCTGCGCGATGACGCGCTGCTCCTGATGGGCCAGCAGTGCGTTTGATTCAAAGCGGCTGCGCAGGTCCGCCGGGTAGCGACCATTCGGATAGAACTGCGCTTCGCGCTTGAGTGAAGCTTGCTCCACGGCCAGCGCTTCCAGTCGTTTTTGTGCGCTGGCGACCAGACCCAGTGGGGTCCGCAAGTCGCCAGCCTCGGCTTCGTCGAGTCTGGCGCGATCGGGGTAGCGGGTCAGCAACGCTCGCTGCTCGCGTTGTGCCCGTTCGGCGCGCGCTTGCGCCGCGCGCTGTTGCGCGGCGGCCGCGTCTGCGGCCTGCTGTTGGTGCGCGGTCAGAATGGGGCGCCGCAGGCTCCCGTCCGGGTTGAGTTCCTTGCCGCCGTAGGTCAGGCAGTCCGTGGACGCATGGTCCACGGTGACAGTGCCCCCCGACGCTGTATTGCAGATGAAAATATTGGCCTGGGTGGCGTGCGTCGCCAGTATGGCGGTCAGGGCCACGAACTGGGCAAGGCGGGTACGCATCATGAACGGCTCCGGATCAAGGGGTTGATTGCTCGCGAATGATCTGTGCGCGTCTTTCAGTCTAATCTCCATCATTTTCTCAAATCCAACATGAAATCTTCACGGTCTCAACGGATCTCGTCCCTGAATCTCAATGGCATCCGGTCCGCGGTGTCCAAGGGTCTGGATGCATGGCTGCGCGAGCACGCGATGCCGGACTGGTTGTGCGTCCAGGAGCTCAAGGCTGCTGACGCTGACATGGTCCCCGCGCTGCGGACCCTGGGGGGAATGAAGGGCGTGTTCCACCATGCCGCCAAGCCGGGCTACAGTGGCGTCGGTCTGTATTACCGGCATGAACCAGACGACGTGCGTATCGGTTTCGGCAGCGCCGAGTTCGACGCCGAAGGGCGTTACGTGGAAGCGCGCTACCGGTTGCACGACGGTACGCGCCTCGCCCTGCTGTCGGTGTACTTTCCATCCGGATCGAGCTCCGACGAACGCCAGGCAGCCAAATTCCGCTTTCTCGACGCCTTCGAGGCGCATATGCACGAGCTCAGATCGCAGGGGGAAGTGATTCTTTGTGGCGACGTGAACATTGCGCACAAGGAAATCGATCTCAAGAACTGGAAGGGCAACCTGAAGAACAGTGGATTTCTGCCCGAAGAGCGCGCATGGATGACCCGGCTGATCGACGAACTCGGTTGGGTTGATGTATTTCGCGCCCTCAATCCGGCGCCCGACCATTACACCTGGTGGAGCAACCGCGGGCAGGCGCGTGCGAAGAACGTCGGCTGGCGCATCGACTACCACCTCGCGACCCCTCGCATGGCCGCGCTGGCGCGCCGGGGCAGCGAATCCATTGACACCGCCGTGCGTTTCTCCGACCACGCGCCGCTGAGCATCGACTACGAACTTGCATTCTGAGGTCGTTCCGGGGGCGTGGGTACGACCCCGGCAGGTTGCGGGTGGCGTGCGGAGTCGCCGCTCAGCCGTCGGCGTCCTCCATCCGGCTGGCAAGCTCCAGGTGTCCGCGCGCCCGTAGCGACGCGGCGGCGTGCAGACGGTCTCGGCCATCCTTGTTCTGGCCCAGCTTGGCCTTGCCCACCAGCGCCGTCACTGCGATGTCCAGGCCGACGATGTTGCGCACCATGGTGTCGATGTAGTCCGGCGGTGCGTCCGCCATCGTCCACGGGCGTGGTTCCGTGGCCTCGTGCTCCCGGGTCAGCCGTCCGACGAGTCCGCGTACGAACCGCGGATCGTCATGGACGGTAAGGATGCCGTGCGCATGGACGACCTCATAGTTCCATGTGGGGACCTGCCGGTGGGACTCGTGTTTGCTGGGGTACCAGTTGGGCGAGATATAGCCCTCCGCTCCGCGGAAGACCACCATGACCGGCGTACCTGTGGGGCAGCGTTGCCACAATGGATTCGCCCGCGCCACATGGGCCGACAGCACGCCATGGGTTCCCGCGCCCGGATCGAACAGGAACGGAAGATGGTCGGCGTCGAGCCCGTTGCCTCCATGGGTGATCAAGATCCCCAGCGGATGCGCACGCATGATGCGTTGCAGCACCTGCGGACGAAGCTCGGAAAAATGCGGGGGAATGTACATCGTGTCACCACCGTTGACGGGAAGGGAATGGGGGCTGGTGCGCGCCGGCTCCCAGCCCGTCTTCGAGGTGATTGGACGATTTTCCCTCCTGCCAGGCAAGCGCAGACTGCCGGCAGTCTGCTGCACGACTTGCGCCGCGGCTCAGCGGCCGAACACCTTGATGCAACCGTTCGGGCAATCGTGGTCCCCAGCCGCGACGGGGACAAACGCCTGCCCCGTGCGTGGGTCGGCTGCCACCGAGTGGGCGTCCTTGCCCGACGCTACGTTGCCGAGCCAGCGCGGACCGTCGGCTGAAATGACGCCCAGCACGGCACCGCCCGGCTCCGCCACCGCGGCGAGCAGGTATTGGTGATGGGCGCGGTCGTACCAGACTTCATCGGAGCCGCCCACCTGGTTGATCACGCGGGATGGCTTTCCCGTCGCGGTGTCGAGCACGATCGACGTCGCCCCGAAGCCGGCGGCCACGGCGTCGTCGCTGCAGCCGAGCAGCAATTGGTGCCCGGGGCCCAGCGCCAGACCGGCGGGCATGCAGCGCTCGACCTGCCACGTGTGCACCAGCATGTGCGTTCGGGGATCGATGACCGCGACGCCTCCGCGCGTGGGGACACCGTCAAGCTCCGGGATGGCGACGTCGACGCGTCCGGTGCGGGGATCCCACATGGGCTGCTCGAGGCCATGGGTGGCGCGAGGCAGTGTGATTCTGGCGACGACGGCATACGGAGCGCGGGTCGAGATCAGGGTGACAAAGGGTGGTTTGTCGGCGTTGTTGGCGGCAATCACCAAATGGTCGCGGGGGTCGAATGTGAGTTCATCGACGCGCTTGGTGCCATGGGTCGGCACCGATGCAATGACGCGGTGGGTGGCGATGTCAACCACCTTGACGGTGCTGTCGCCATCGCCGGCCCAGACTTGTCTGCCACCGACGATGGTGACCCCGTTGGGGCCGCCAAGTCCACCCTTGCGCGGGCCAGTGAAGCCGGTGGCCTGGCCGATGACCTGATGGGTGCGCGTGTTGATGAGATCGACGGCGGCATTCGAGCGGTCGGCGAAAGCGTAGACGCCGTTGGCCGCGCTGCTGATGTCGAAGCTTTGCAACGGATTTCCCGGAATGGCCACCCGATCGATAAGGCGCAAGGGGCCATTGGCGTGGGCGGTGCTCGCGACACCGATGCTGAGCAGGATTGCGGCGATGCGCTGGAGTGTGGCAGTTTTCATGATGCTTGTTGGTGGTGGGGAGAGACAGGAAAAGCGGTGCGGAGGTGCGGGCCGAGCAAGCTTGCGGCGCGCGCCTTCCATTGAACCGTTGGCGGATGACAGCGGCATGGCGCTCAGGGTCCCGCCGTGGGTACGGGCGCGGCGAGGGGCAGGATGATGCGTACGCGCAGCCCGGCTCCGGGGGTGTTGCGCAGCGTCAGCTCGGCACCGAGGTTGTCGGCAATCTCGCGCATGATCGCCAATCCCAGGCCGCTGCCGCTGGACGAGGAGGATTGGCCCAGGCGCTCGAAGGGCTCGAAAGCGCGAGCGATGAGCGCTTCGGGAATGCCGGGGCCCGTATCGTCGATGTCAACAAGAACGCGTGCCTGCGGCGAGAACTCGGCGCGTGCGGACAAGGTTACGTGCCCGCCCGGCGGGGTGTAGCGGATGGCGTTGTCGAGCGCATTGCGCATCAGTGTGTAGATCTGCATCGGGTCACCGCTGACGACGAGGGACTCGGCGGTGGAGACGTGAAGTTCGATGTGACGCTGCTCGGCCAGCGCGCACATATCGGCGCCGAGTTGTCGCAGCACCGCAGGCACGCGGACGGCATGCATGGAGCGCGAGGGGCCTGACTGCACGCGCGCCAGGTCGAGCAGCTGCTCGACGACCGCGCGGGTTCGCCCCAGTCCTTGACGGAGTTGCGCCAGCCGCTCGCGCGCCTGCAGCGAAAGCTCCGTATGTTCGAGGTTATCGACTTGCAGGACCAGCGCGGCGATTGGCGTTCGCAACTCATGCGCGGCATCGGCGACGAACCGCCGTTCACGTTCCCGGGTCGCCGCCAGACGTGCGATCAGCCGATTCATCGATGCGAGAAAGGGCCTGATCTCGAACGGAACGTCCGCCACCGGTAAAGCGTCGAGCCGATGCTCGCCGCGCGCGTCGACGTCCTCGGCGAGGCGCCGAACCGGACGCAGCGCGCGGCGCACCACCGAGCCCAGCAGCAGCGCCAGCACCGGGATCAGACCCAGCAGCGGGTAGAGCGTACGTTGCGCGCTGTCCACCGCGGCCTCGGTCCGCACATCGGCGCGCTGCGCCACGGCGATGCGGCCGGTGGCGCTCCGCGTCACCAGCACGCGCCACGCCGTGGCGCCGATGCGTACGGTCTGGAGCCCATCGGGGAGGTCGGCCGGAAACTGCGCGATCCCGGGCGCGCGCGCGCGCCCCAGCGGCTCGACGACCACGCTGGCCGCGCCGGCGCCATTGGCTTGCGTGCCCCGCGGCGCGAGCATCGTCGGTGGCAGCGATCCCCAGCGGTGCGCCAGCGCGGCAATCTGCTGCAGTTCCACGTCCTGGTAGTCGTTGGCCTCACCGTAGCCGACGAGAAACGACATTGCCGCCGTCGCCGCGCCGAAACCGACCACGAGCACGGCGGTCCAGACCCACAGTCGGCGCAGCAACGAGCGTTGCAGCCAGCGACGCATTCGCCGCAATGCGTTCATCCGGGGTCAATCGCGTCGCGCGCGACCATCCAGCCCACGCCCCTGACGTTGCGGATGCAGCCGCCGCCGAGCTTCTTGCGTACGCCGTGAATCAGAAACTCCACGGCGTTGCTCTCCACTTCCTCGTTCCAGCCATAAATCCGGTCTTCCAGTTCGGTGCGCGACAAGATGGCTCCGGGGCGCAGCAGCATGGCGTGCAGCAGCGCGAACTCACGGCCGGTCAGACGCGCCCGCGCCTCCCCGAAGCTGGCCTCGCGGCTGCGCGGATCCAGACGCAGCGCGCCGCAGGCAAGCACTGCGCCGGCCTGCCCACCCATGCGGCGGGTCACCGCGCGCAAGCGGGCCAGCAACTCACCGGAATCGAACGGCTTCACGAGGTAGTCGTCAGCACCGAGATCGAGCCCACGGATTCTCTCCTCGATGCCATCACGTGCGGTGAGGATGAGGACAGGCAGGGTGTGGCCACTTTGGCGCAACTGCTCCAGTACCGCGAATCCGTCCTCGCCTGGAAGCCCGAGGTCGAGTAGCAGCGCCTCGTAAGCCTGGCCGCGCAAGGCGAGACGGGCGGCGGCCGCGTCGAGCACCCAGTCCACCGCGTGCGCCTCGTCGCGCAGGCGCTGCTGCGTGGCTGCGCCAAGCATGGGGTCGTCTTCGACGAGGAGGATGCGCATGGTCTAGCTGCGCATGGGCTCTTCAGCGGGGGCGGCATCCACCAGACTGCCGTTGAAGAGCTGGAACAGGACCGGCATCAGCAGCAGCACCAGTGGCAACTGCACGGCCAGCCCGGCGATGATGGCCACGGCCAGCGGCTGCTGCATCGCCGCGCCCTGACCGAGGTTCAGCGCCAGCGGGGCGAGCGTGAGAATGGCGGCAATGGTCGTCATCGCGATGGGCCGCATGCGGTTGATTCCGGCTTGGACCAGCAGGTCCGACAGCGGTGCCCGCGGATTTTGGCGCGCCAGATCCTGCAGTTCGCTGAAGTAGAAGATCGCCACCTCGGTCACGATACCCACGATCATCGTCATGCCCATCATCGCTGAAATATTCAACTCGATGCCCGAGGCCCACAACCCGATGTAAACGGCTGGCATGGCGCACAAGGGCATGAGCAGAATGACCGCGGCCACCTTGAAGCGCTCGTAGAGGAAGACCAGAAGCAGGAACACCAGCAGCACGGCGGCCACCAGAACCTGGGCGAGGCCGCGGAACGCGATCTGCTGCTGCCTGTAAAGGCCTCCGAGCGCGACGTGCACCCCGATCGGGAAGAAACCGGGGGCGCCGATCGCATGCTTCACCGCAGCGATGGTCGAGCCGAGGTCCCGACCGCTGATGCGTGCCGTGACGGCGACCATGCGCTTGAGATTGTCTCGTTTGATCTGCGCTTGTCCCGTCAGTACGTCGACATGGGCGATATCCTTGAGCGCGAAGATGTGGCCGTCGGGAGCTCGCAGCGGTAGCGCAGCGACGTCCTGGGGCGTCGTCCGCATGGCAGGGGCATCCCAGACGCGAACGCCGATCATTTTCGGGCCCTGTTCGATTTCGGTCGCCACGCTGCCGCCGATCAGCGTGGCGAGCTGGCGCTGCACCAGCGTTGCATCGACCCCTTGCAGCGCCATGCGAATGGGATCGAGCCGGATGTCGAGCGCGTCGCCCGCCAGCACGATGCCATTGTTGACGTCGACGATGCCTGGAATCGCCGCGATGGCATGCGCCGTTTTCGCCGCCAGGTTCGCGAGACGAGCGGGGTCGTCGTCATAGATCTTGATCTCCACGGGTTGCGGAACCGCGGTGAGATCGCCGATGAGGTCTTCCATCAGCTGCGCCATTTCAATATCGATCCCCGGGACCTGCGTCTCGATGCGCCGGCGCACGTCTTCCATGACGGTGTCGATCGAGCGTCTTGGCATCGGCTTGAGGCGCACGAAAAAATCTCCTTCGTTGGCTTCGGTGATGCCACCGCCGAGTTGCGCACCGGTGCGGCGCGACCAGTTGCTGACCTCCGGTGTCTTCCGCAGGATGGCGCCGATTTGCATCAGCAGCCGATTGGTCTCGGTCAGCGAGGTTCCTGGAGGAGTACGGTAGTCCAGCACGAAGCCGCCCTCGTCCATGTGGGGCATGAACCCGCTGCCGACGCGCGCATGGGCAATCCATCCTGCGCCGAGCAGCAGCGCCAGCGCCACCAGCGCGAGCAGAGGCTGGCGCAACAGCCGCCGCAGTACTTGGGCGTAAGCGCCATGCACGGCGCCCAGCCACGGACCATGCTCGCGTGCATGTTCGCGTCGGGCGTCGGCGGCGGTCACGAATTTGTCGGCGAGCAAGGGTACGGCCAGCCACGCGACAAAGAAGGAAATGACCAGCGCCGCACCCATGGTGAGCGCCAGGGCTTTGAAAAACGCTCCCGTGACGCCGCTGAGGAAGGCCAGTGGGATGAAAATGATCACCGTCGACGCGCTCGAACCCGCCAGGGGACGAAAGAATTCCATCGCGGCATGCAGCACGCCGGCGTGGCGGGTCGCATCGGTGGCTGCGCCGGCATCCGACGCGGTACCGAAGCGCTCGCCCATGCGGCGCACAATGTGCTCACTCATGACGATGGCATCGTCGATCACCAGCCCCACGGCTGCCGCCATGCCGCCAAGGGTCATGATGTTGAAGCTCATGCCCAGTGCCCAAAGCAGCACGACCGCCGCTGCCAGCACCGCTGGCACGGTGATCATCGCGATCAGTGTGATCTTGATGCTTCGCAGGAATATCCACAGCACCAGGCCGGCGAGCACGACCCCGATGAGAATGGCGTCGCGGACGCTGGACGCCGAGCTCACCACCAGCTCGCTCTGGTCATACCATTTCGCAAGATGGACGCCGGCAGGCAGCTTGTAGCTCGCAAGCGATTGGCGAACGGCTGCCGCGATCTGCACGCTGTTGCCGCCGGGCTGTTGGTAAATGCTCAGCAGCACGGCGTCATGGCCGTCCGCGGTGACGCTGATCCATTGTGGTACGACGCTGCGGGTCACGGTGGCGACGTCGCGCACGCGAATGATGCCGAAGGGTGACGCGCGCAGGACGAGATCGCCGATCTGGCGCGTATCGTGCAAACGCGCGTCGGCCAAAGCAAGCAGAAGCTGATAACGGTCTTCGAGGCGTCCCAATGCGCGCACGCCGTTGTTTGCCGCCAGCACGTTGCGCAGATCCTGCATGCTCAGGCCGTCGGCTTGCAGGCGCGCAGGATCGGCCACGACGTGGAATTCATCCTGGGCACCACCCTGCACCTGGACGCGTCCGACGCCGTCGATGGCGGATAGCAGCGGACGCAGTTGAAACTGCGCCAGGTCGTACAGCGAGGTCGGGCTCACGGTGTCGGAGGTCAGGCTGTACGCGATGATGGGATCGACCGTGGGATCCATGCGCTTGCTCGACACCACGGTGCCCGCCGGCAGTCGGGGAATTTCCTGGTTGACGGCCTCATTGACCTCGACGGCAGCAAGCTGCATGTCGGTACCCCAGTGAAAATTCACCGAAATATCGGCGCTGCCGCGGCTGGTGGTGGAGCGGACGTCCACCACCCCCGGCACGCGCCGCACCGCCTCCTCGAGCGGTTGCGTGACCTGCAGCATCATCTGGCCGGCGGGACGGTCGCCAGCATCGGCACTGACCATGACGCGGGGAAAGTCCACGTTCGGGAACAGGCCCACCGGAAGTTTGAACGCGGCAAGAATACCGCCCGCCGAAAGCAGGGTGAGCAACAGCAAGACCGAGCGTCGGTGCTGCTGCAGCCAGTTGGATACGGTCATGGTCGTGCCTTTGCCGCGATGCTGTGGCTCATCGTCCGGCCTCCAGGGTCATGCCGTCATCGAGTTCGGCATTACCCAGCACGACCAGGGGGAGCGTGGGGGCGAGCGGACCCGAAATACCGCTGCGTCTTGCGGTATCGATGGCGAGCGTCACATGCACGCGCCTGGCTTTGCCGTGGTCGTCCTGGAACACATAGGCCTGTCCGCTTTCATCAAGCAACACGGCTTGCCGCGGAACGACCCAGCCTGACCAGGGCGCGAGTGCGAAACTGGCCTCAACCGGTGTGCCTTGCAGCCATGTCGCGGCCTGGGCGTCGAGCCCCAGTACCACGTCGACCAGATGGCTTTGCGGATCGATCAACCCGGCGACTGCGCGCACGGTGGCGTGGGCGCGTGCGCCGGCACCGAACACCTGGCGCAGCATGGCGGTCTGCCCGGCATGCAATGCCTGCGCCAGTTCGGGCGGGACGCCGACGACCGCTTCGGTACGCGCTGTCGGGGCCACGACCATCGCCGCAGCGCCTGCCGCCAGACGCGCGCCTGTGCGGGTATTCAGCGTGGTGACCACGCCATCGAACGGGGCCGCGCGCGTCGTGGTGCCGGGGCCGAGTCCCTGGATGCCGGCGGCCGTCAGTTGCGCCTTTGCGTCGGCGAGTGCCCTGGCTGCAGCGTCGACCTGGGAGCGGGTCGCGAGCTGGCGCGCCTGAAGTTGGCGTATCCGGGCCAGGTCGGCCGCGGCGAAGCGCACGGCGGTGCGTGCCTGCGCAAGCGCCAGCGCGGTAGCGGGAGCGGCGCGCACGGCCATGAGCGGAGCGCCGCGCCGCACATGTTCGCCGGCGCGCACAAAAATCCGATCGACGTCGACACTTTGTGCGAAATTGATCATCAGGCTCTGGCCGGTGCCGGCACGGATGCTGCCCCAAGCGCGGGCGGTTTCATGCAGTGTCGCGCGCTGCAGCGGCGCGATACGCACCTGCGCCGTCGGCCCAACGTCGGCCGCCGAGGCGGGGTTGAACACAGTGAAAGCGAGTGCAATGGCAGCGGCGCGGCGCGCGCGCCCCTGGGAGAGCCAGCGTGTGCGAGGGGTGCGATCCGTCATCTCTTGGGGTCGTTGCGTGGTTCAGGGGGTGGAGGCGAACACGCCACGCCCCGTCAGGAGCTGCAGCGCAACCGCCTGTTCAGCGATTTGCTCGGCATTCGATTGCTGGGCGAGCTGGGCATCCAGCAGCGCCATGCGCTGCGCCTGCGCCTGCGGCAGGGTGATGTCACCGTCGGGGGGGGGGGGGGGGGGGGGGCGGGGGGGCCGGCGGCGGCGGGGGGGGGGGGGGGGGGCGCCGCGCCGCCGGGGGGGGGGGGGCGGGGGGGGGGGGGTGGGGG
>VFSW01002703.1_pt1 | contig 26743 bp, 24 predicted proteins | sample 5358111 | NCBI WGS metagenome assembly VFSW01 (sample SAMN11554181, study PRJNA540505) | mine drainage metagenome | isolation source: sediment from site ElyBrook_90M | place: USA: Ely Copper Mine, Vershire, VT | collected 2017 | reverse complement strand
ATATCCTCAAAACCCGGCCCGTTAAGAGATACGCATTCTGAGGGCAAGGTCAGCGCCGCGCCCGAACTCCTCATTCTTGCCGACGCCGGCGGCAGCAACAATTGCCGCTCTTGGGCCTGGAAAACAGAACTCCAGACCCAATTGTGCAACCCGTTTGGCGTCACCGTCACCGTCGCTCACTACCCTACTGGAGCTTCCAAATGGAATCCCATCGAGCATCGCCTGTTCTCACAGATATCCAAAAACTGGGCTGGGGAACCGCTTGTCAGCCATGAAAAGATGCTCGGCTTTATTCGCAGTACCAGCACAAAAACTGGCCTGACTGTGAGCGCCTATCTGGACCGGGAAGAATATCCAACCGGCCTCAAACCGGATCGTCTACTCATCTCTTCTCTTGCCCTTAAACACGAAAAGATACTACCGCAATGGAACTACACTATCGCGCCCAATCTGTGAAGTTATTTTTGCGGCTCCGCTTAATGTTTAGGAGGATATCTAAGAACGAGGGTCTTCGCCAATAGAATCAGCTCTGCGAAGCTGATTTGAGAGTGACATGGCGCTTATTAGTTCATCACTATACCGCACGTTAGTGAAGGATTTTTCGGCCCATTGATGGCCTGTATTGCCCAAGGTTTCCGCAATCGCCGGGTTATTGCATAGATACCGTATCCGATCGGCAAGGTCCCGCGTGTCGCCAGGCTCGTAGAGAAGACCAGTCACCCCGCTCTCAATGAGCTCTACTGTTGCACCGGCGCGTGCTCCGATCACTGGCTTCCGAGCAAGCATACCTTCCACCGTGACTCTCCCGAAAGCCTCGCTCCTTGAGCAGACAAGTACTGCATCGGAGGCTCGTATGATGGGAAATGCATTCTTGACTCTTCCTACAAAAGTAACTATGGACTCAAGTCCGTTCGCAGAAACGAGTGCTTCTAAACGGCGGTGGTAACTTGGAATGCCTTCACCAACAATTAGCAATTCCGCCTTGATGCCCATATCTCTCAGGTGGGCCATCGCCAACACGCCATCTTCCTGCCCCTTCCCTTCCATCAGTGCCCCCGCAATAATGCAACGAAATCTTCCATTGTGGGGTATTGCGCTAACATCGTAATCACAGTTCTCCTCATATCCCAGAAATCGTCCCATTGAAGGATAGACAACTCCGATCTTTTCCGGGGTGATGGGGCCGCTGTATTTCCGAGCCAACGCTTGTGACACACAAATACATCGCTCCGAGAGATTGTTGACGATAGCAAGCGAAAACCGATCGCCTAAAAGAAAAGAGAGGCCTTGGTCCTCCATTCCGAATTCGTGAAGATGCCAAATGTGTGGTAATCCCAACAGACGGGCAGCTAATGCTCCAACGCAAACGGTGACGGTGTTGGAATAAACCAGGTCGCACCTCCAGCGATGCATCCTCCAGGCGATTAACATGATGTTGATCAATGTTCCTGCGGCGACCTTGAGCCGCCGCAGAGGTCCAACTCTACCTCTGCTCATCCACATGGGAAAGCTGAGCACTGAGAATGGCACGCCTAGCTTGTCTAGGTAAAGGCAAAGGGCACCGTGCTCGGGTACAAGAACTCGGCACTCAGCTCCGCGTTTTTTGAGAGCTTCGACGGTTTCTATTAGCACACGCTCTGCCCCGCCGGTTCCGGAAGAGTGTGAAATGAAGCAAATTCTCACAGCATTGGTATCCAGTTAGATGTCAAATAGGTTCTGTTAGTTAAAGGGAGGCGCTTAGCCAGTTCTGTGGAGACAGAGCTGGAGACCGTATGGAATCTCGGTATTCTCGAAGATCCAGGCCGACAGAATCTTGACAAGGATGGATACCTCCTCAAACCGGCCGGTTCACAGATAAGCATTCTGAGAGCAAGATCCCTGAATCTTTGCCTAGGATCGAACACCCGGTATCGTTCAGGGCTTCACCACAGGAGTTCCAACAACGGCGCTAGGGGGTTGGGGCACTTTACCGCTCAAGTACTGGTATGCCCCCATGTTCCATGCGCCACCGCCAGAGACGGGGCGGGATACTCCTCGCACGTCAGTACAAAGATTCGATAGTCCCGAAGTTGAACAGCCGGGGCTGCTGGATGTTAAATTCGTTCCCGATGCCTTTACAGTTCCATTGGACGTGCTCGTTGACGCAAGCTGGTTCGCGATCACGTAATTCTGGCTTGTCGCATTGGACGGTGTCATAACAAGATTCGCTGTGGCCAAAGCTGCTTGCGTAGTCGATCCATTCGGGTTCGACAACCCATTCCACGTGCCACATTCGCTCGCCGTGGTACAGTCTTTCGCGTCGTTGATCCCAAACGCGACCATGCCTGTCTGATCGGAGATGCAGTGATTGTTGTACAGATTGAAGTACATCGGGGCGGTTGGGCTGTTGCCGTAGAACTGTCCCGCGCCGATGCAGTTATTTGTACCGCTATTTGAGTAGAACGTGTTGTTCCAAATGTAGAATGTCGGATTTGATGTCATCGTCTGAGAAGTCCATTCTTCAGATGAAATACTCAGCGACCCCCATCCCGGATTCCACTCGACATTGTTGAAGATATAATCCGTGACACCCGTCGAGCATGAACTTCCTAAACAGCTTTCGACGTAGATTCCCGATGCCGCCTGCGGATGCTCGTCATGGATGACGTTGTTCGCGATGATGCCCGAACCCCAAAAATAGAATGTGTCGGGGTGCTGTCCACAGCAATCAGCGGTTGTGCTCCAGATCGTGTTGCCGGTATAGACAAGTCCACTTTGGGCCGGGGCATAAACCTGACCACGGCTGTCATGCACGATGTTATTTGTGAAAGTGGTCGCCCCGGCAATACCAAAACTCGACCCGCAGGGAGGGGCGTAGTATCCAGCCGTCGTGCCGTTCCATCCGCAATATGATCCCGTCACCTCGTTTTCGTAGTTGTCTAGGATGCTGTTGGTTACCGTTACCGTGCCAACTTCGCCTTGATTGATTCCAAGACCGCCCGTCGCATTGAAAGATGGCGTGCCGGATTCGGAAATGTAGTTGGGGCCGAAGTTGTGCAGGTAGACGCCCACGACCAACTCCCCGGTGCTGTTGGGCAGCGTAACCAGGTCAAGCTGTCCAGAAGTCAGTGTGTAGTCCGCCAGCATTCCTCGAAATTCCAGATGATCTATAACCTGATAGTTTCCGGCAAATACTATAGGTCCGTAGCCAGCGTACGCACCGTTAGTGGTATTCCAAGTCGTACCTGTAGCATCGATGATGGGCCTCTGGATGTCAGCGATGGCGGTGGGTAGAACCGTGCAGATACTACCCGCGAACGATACGGTCGGGTTGGACGTGTAACCGCTCCCCTGATTGGAAAGGGTAATGTGCTGCAAAAGCCCAGCAAGGTAATTGGCAGTCATAAAGTTTGCGGTGCCCGCAGCACCCGAACCGCCGCCCCCCGATATGCCAACCGTAATGGCGGTGCAATTGTAGCCGCTGCTGGTAGGGATGACCGCGTTGACGACCCCCTGATTCCATGCCGGATCATAGCCGATATACACCGGGGCGCCGCTGCTCGCTCCAGACCAATTCCACGCCCACGGCAAAGCGGTCTTTGTCCATATTGATCCACCCTTGAGGATATAACCCTTACCGCCGCTTGGAGTGTTGGAAGCACAATTGCCCGTGCATCCCGCCATGCCGGGAAGATGCTGCCAGGGATGCCCGTTGGCTTCGCTGGCTCCGTCGTTTGAATCGCTGCCTGACACGAAATCAGCATAGAAGCAGAACGTGACACCTGAAGGGACATTCGACGGGCACGTGCCCGCGAAGACGGCGCTTCCAGCAAGCAGGAAACAGGAAACGAAAGCCATCACTCGCGTCAACTTTGCCATTCGGCGATTCTTCCAGAATTGGGAATTGTCGCCGTTCCCGATAAGCTGTACATCTCCGGAGCGTTCTTCCCCGGTGCGGGCTTGAGTCGACATAGGTGTCCTCCAAAGAAGGTTAACCTATAAGGTTACATTGCCCAACTGGGGTGGCACAGATTACTTTAGTTGTACTGGACAGAAACCTCGCGGTTCTGATCCCTTGATGGTTTGGCCGTTGTCCATAAGGCGCTGAAAGATTGTGATTTACACTATTTCTTGGCGCCCGCAAACAGCAGCGTGCCATAGTGCCACTGCGGAGTTCGGCCTTCTGACCGTGGGAGGGTCTTCGAAACCAAGGGAGTGAATTTTCCTTCCAAGTGAGGGCGAAACCAATCTTCGTTCAGTGTGATTGGGTGTCCGGTTCGCATACCATCGGGATGAGAGAGGAGGTCTTCCTGGTTTGTAAGATCCTGGCCAATAACGATTATGCCCCCAGGCTTTAGAATCCGGATAAGACTCCGCATACATGCATTTGCGTCCTGGACATGGTCGAGGACATTCAGCATAACTGCCAAATCAAAATAGTTGTCCTTGTAGGGTAGGTCCTCAAGAGCATGATCGTCCAGATAGCATTTTCCCTGGCGATACATCTCATTCACGAACGTCATCTTGAATTGTACATAAGTTCGGATCAGAGGATCCGCCAGGAAGAGATGCTCTGGCTTGCAGGATCTCTGGACCAATCGCATGTTGGTATATGGTCCACATCCAACCTCAATCACATTCTCTGCCTTGGAAGGAAGGAACTTGTAGCCGTCGAAAAGGCCTGCCCACCATTGGTTGTCATCGTCACCACGATACTTTTCGACTATTCCGAACGCCGCAAGGAACCGCCAAATCTGATTCTTCCCAAGCTTGGCCAGGTTTTTCTGCTGTCGCAGCCAGAAATCGCGTTCCCATGCCTGTGCAACCTGCCACTTCGCGGGGCTGACACTATCATTGATTACGTTGTCGGTGCTCAATGGAGCCTCCACCTTCTGCTCATTCGGCCTACTTACCATAAGTCGCAACCCCCTCCTCAGCGATGACAGAAGAATATGCTATCGCTTCCTCATAAGCTCGCAGCAGGCTTTGCCCAGCTCGGAGCCAGCTAAACTCAGCGCTGTTCTGCAGCGCACCTTCCCTTAGCCTCACGAGTAATTTGTCACCTTTACACAGTAAACCGATGTGCTGTGCGAGAGTCCTAACGTCGCAAGCCTCGTGGATTAGCGCATTCACCCCATGCTGACACGCCCCAATACAAACATCAGAGACGAGATTGACACATCCGCAGGCCATAGCCTCCGCACAAACAAGAGGAGATCCCTCCTCCAGGGTCGGCAGGACAAGCACATCGGCATCTCGCATCAGATCAGAGATGTCGTGACGGTGACCTAGAAACACGATGCTCTCATCCCCCTTCGCGAGTCGCTCAACATACTGGTGATACGCAGGAATGAAACTGCCGGCGATCTTAAATATCCCGTTCTCGGCCGCCCCGGAGCTGCGCCAAGCCTCGATCGCGAAGTGCACTCCCTTGCGGACTGCGCCCTGGCCGACAAAAAGCATCGTGAACTTCTGGTCTGCTCTACGGGATTGGCTCCGAGGATAGAAATCCGCTTCATCGAAGCCATATTGGTGCCGAAGGAGCTTTTCAGCTGGAAAGCCGCGCTCTCTGAAGGTCTTGGCAACAAATTCCGAAGGACAGAGCAGGTAATCCGCCGAGCGGAATTCCTCTTCTTCTCGCCTCAGGATGGATCCGTTGAACTCGTATTCATGTCCTTTTGGAAGCGGCACGCCAATGCGGAGGCACTCTTTATTGACAACTTCATAGGCGAAACGAGTGTGGGCGTTCGGCCTTTCCAGCACAGTCGGTATGCCGAGCCGTTTGGCTACTTTGATGGTTTCAAGGGCGGCGCAGGGCCAGAGATGAACCACGTCGACTTTTCCAGCAAGTTTCTCCAGGCGTCGGGCCACGATGCGGTCATGCAGTGCAAGGGCTCTCAGCTTCCCAACAAGCCTGTACGGCAGGCGCAGCTTGCCTCGAGCCAGCGTTGGACGGACTTCGACCGCGTCGGGGACCGGGCGCGACATCGCTCCGGGGAAGAGCAGAACGTCCACTCCCGCGTTCGCGAGTTCTCGCACCTGCTGCCAGGCGGTATAGCAGATTCGGTCGGCACCAAGTTTGTGGGGAAAGCTGTAGAGTACACGCATTGATCGTCCGAGTGGTGTTCGTAAAAGAGAAAATAGGTTCTTGGGTTGCCGCGATCGGCCGGAGCTCGAATCCTACCTGGGACCAATGGCGGTTATCTCCCCGCGAAGGCGTATAACAGCCACCCTAGCTCGTAGGGACGGCACTCATAGCGAACTTTCAGCCGGCTGGCATCGGCGGTGCCGCGATGCAACCGTAGGAACCGTCGGGCGGCATCGGTCTTAGCCTCCATCGGTTCGAGATAGATGCAGCGCCACACCAGACCAAGCGATGGCTCAACAAAATCGCGCCTCAGCTCGTTGTTGCCGCTGATCCAGGCCAGACCCTTGTAAATCGCCTCACTGAAATCGCAGCCGGTCGCCTCGCTTGCCTCGAAGAGCATCATCGGTCCCATCGCGTGCTGATGCACGGAATATACCGGATAGCGGCTCACGACTCTCCCGCTCACAGAATCGTAGTGCCAGCACCATTCTCCAAGCGGGGCTTGCAATTCGCACATCTTCTCCGCAGTGCGCAACGCCATCTGCCGAGCTTTCTCATCCGGAAGCGCCCGCGACAATCTCGCAAAGGCGATCGTGGGATACACCTGGTCGGCGAAGCTGCCGATCCTTCCGCGAGCATAACCAACCAATGATCTGCTCCGAGTAAGGTGACCATAGACGCCAGATGGCCCACAGTTACACTCTAAAATCTCACGAGCCGATGAAGCTTGCTCGGCCAATCCAGGGAGATCAGCGCACCCAGCCAGATAACAGTTCGCGATTCCTGTGAGATACCATGCGACTTCCATGGTGTAACCCAATTGCCCGTCGGAATAGCGCCTCAGTGCGTCCTGAGCTCCAACTTTCCCATACACATCGGGCAGCCGTTCTGGAACAAGCTCCGCACAGGTCCAGAGCAGCAAACCGAGATCGCCGGCACTCGCGACCCACCTTGTGTCTCTCAAGAGCGAATCCAGAATATGGACAATTGCCACAGGCGACTGCCTACCCGACCGCTCGTAGCGATGCAGCCCGAGCAAGGTCATCATCGTGTAGCGGGGAGAGAGTCCCTCTCGGATCATGCCATTTTCGGTTCGTTTGTAGATGTCACAGAAGATCTCCCACTTCGGGTCAAGCATCCTCATCAGTCCGGACGCCGCCAAGTCGCATAATTCAGCAACACCCCGTCCTCCCGATTCTTTTGCCCCTCGGTCAATCAGTGCGTCGATTTGCATTCTTTAGCCCTTATTCTCTACAACCGCACTGATGTGGTTGACTACTGCATCCAGCGTGTCCCGTTGACTCGATATGGGATTTACCTTCCTGATGCATGGCACCAGTTTGAGCTTCTCCCACACATCTTGCTCGCTCTCCAAGAAAACCAGCTTGCCCGTTGCTGCCAGGTGCTTGTCGACCGCCCCCATCGTCCCGCGAAACAAACTGTAGACCGGAATTCCCAATGCAGCGGCTTCACGGTTCATAGTGCCTCCGCCGCTGATCACAACGTCCGAATACCAGATTAGGTCCAGACCATTGACCGCGTGCTCTGGCACGATGATCCTTCCTGTAACGAAGAGATCCGGTCTGGCATGGCGCAGTTCCGCTTCCTGCTTACGAGTGCGCGGCAGCAATACCGTCTTGACTTCAGGGTGCATGTCTAGCATCTCGAAGACCGCCAACAGCAATTTCTCGCTCTCCGGATTGTGATAATGGGCCTCGGTGGCCGGTGGTCGAATGGTGACCACAATATCGGTTGATGCGAGTCCGAGAGTGACTTTCAAAGAGGGGTCCGGACGAAAGAAAGGAACATACACATCTTCCTTGATTCCTGGATAATGCAGTATGTGGCTCTGCAGCATTCCATTTTCTTTAAAGATGCCCGTAGGAATCACGTCGGGCGTCATAATCCACTTCTTCTTCCGAGAGCCTATCCAGCTTGTCAGGCTAAAGTTGGCGAATTCGTAGTCTGCGATACTGATACTACGAATGCCCAGGATGGCAGATAGAACCATTTGGGAGCGGGAGCCATGCGAAACGCTGATTACAGGCCGTTCTCGAAGGATAGTTGGCAACAATTGCAGCACACGAACGCACAGTCCGGCCAATTTCGCTAAGCTGTTCTTCCCGTAATGTCGACCAATCTTCCGATACTTCAGACCCGCCATGTCCGCCAGTTCACACACTTGGAAGCAGTCCCTGGCGGTGAGTACTATTTGGTAGTCCCGCCTTTTCAACTCCTTAATGATGGGGTCGAAAAAAGGAATGTGCGGAGAATTTTCCAAGTCGATCCAGACCTTTTGGACGTGACGAACCTCGACCCGCAGATCCACTCCACAAAGATCTTCACATCCGGGACCCACCTGCTTGGTGTCCGCCGCTTCTAGGGCTTGCTTTTCTAACATACGATCACCAGGGATTGAGGGCCCCTCTTACAGAGTCACCGTAACAAGTATCATCGCCCCCACCTTCTCCTCGTCTTACCCACGAGACGATGGGCGGCCGACTGGTGAGACCATATTTCTAACCGCTTGTGGCTAATCCTATGCGCTTAGTTCTGTCTGAAGCAATGAGGTGCGATCGCTTTCTGCCGGCGAACATGACGTCTCGAAAGTGAAGGCTAGAATCTCGCCTGCTACCTTCGCTAGCTGTTCAGCCGTAAGCTGCGGGAACATCGGCAACGAGAGGATTTCAGCAGAGGCGCATTCCGCTACGGGGAAATCTCCTCGCCTGTAGTGCAGAGAGGCGTACGCTCTCTGTAAATGCAAGGCGATTGGGTAGTGAATTCCCGTGCCAATGCCTGCTTCCTTCAAATGACTTATCATTCCTTCGCGATCCGTGGTTCGGATGACATACAGGTGATAGACCGCGCTTGACCAGGAAGGCTCACACGGGAGACTTATCGCCGTGCTCTGCGCCAGAAGGCGATTGTATTCGGCTGCTCGCTCCCGGCGCTGTGCATTCCACTTCGCCAGATGAGCCAACTTCGCGTGCAGTATTCCGGCTTGAATGGCGTCCAGCCGTCCGTTGTAGCCTTCGACATCATGGTAGTACTTCTTCACCTGGCCGTGGTCGCGCAGCATCCTGACCCTATCGGCCAGACCTGGGTCGTTGGTAGTCACAGCCCCAGCTTCGCCGCAAGCGCCCAGGTTTTTCCCCGGATAGAAGCTGAACGCCGCGGCACTTCCCATGGACCCGGCTTTCATCCAGCGATTGAGTTTCTTTGAGAAATACTCAGCGCCGTGTGCCTGGCAAGCATCTTCAATGACCGCAAGGCCGTATTTGCCCGCTAGTTGCAGGATCGGGTCCATATCGGCCATTTGGCCGTAGAGGTGCACAGGCACCACCGCTGTTACCGGCCTTCCACTTCGCACGCTTATAAGCTTCCCTGATCTGCCCCACCTGCATTGCTCTTCCAGGAACTGCTTCAGCATTTCCACCGACATGTTGTACGTCTGCTCGTTGATGTCGACGAACTCAGGTAGAGCACCAGCTTGCGAAATGGCTTCCGTAGTAGCAATGAACGTGTGCGGCACTGTTACCACCGCGTCGCCCGGTGCCACCCCGCAGGCCATAAGCGCGAAACGTAACGCATCAGTGCCGCTACTGACGGCGATCGAATGTCTGGCGCCACAGAAGGCAGCAAATGCGCTTTCAAAACCCTCCACCATGGGCCCGCCTATGAAGCCCGCGCTAACCAGTGCGCGGTGGAACACCCCGGTCAGTTCCTGCTCCATCTCAACATGCGGAGTAACCAGATCCAGGAAGGGAACGCTGTTCGGAACGGCATTAGGACTTTGCATTTTAACTCCCCTCGGTTCCTTCGATGTAACGCAGAATCCTGGCCGGATTCCCTGCGACAATTGCGTTCGGCGGAACATTCTTTGTAACGACGCTGCCAGCACCCACAATCGCATTCTCGCCGATGTTGATGTTGGAGAGAATCGTCGCGCCGGAGCCGATCGACGCGCCCTTTCCTATGATCGTTCGCTCGACCTTCCAGTCGGCTTCCGTTTGCAGGTTTCCTTCACTCGTCGTAGCGCGAGGATATGTGTCGTTGATGAACATGACTCCGTGCCCGATGAAGACCTGATCCTCGATAACGACTCCCTCGCAGACAAACGTGTGGCTCGACACCTTGCAGGATCTGCCGACACTGGCATTCTTTTGAATCTCGACAAATGCACCGATCTTCGTGCCGTCCCCAATCTCACACCCGTACAAATTGATGAACTTCGAAAGACGAACGTTCTCCCCCAATTTCACGTCGCTCGATATGCAGTTGTAGGAGTTCATAGGTAGACCAAGGATCCTCTCTTGCCCAGTGACTCAGTAGCCGCCTCCAGCATCTTGACCACCCTCAACCCGGCACTTCCATTGTTGAACGGCTCTTCCCCGTTTGAGACGCAATCCACAAAGTAGGAAAGCTCCTGATGTAATGCCTCGACCTGCTCCAATTGAGGAGCCCACATATCGCCGGTCCGGTAGCTGACCAAAAGTTCATACACCCCCTCGCGGCTGGTCATATTCACCCCCTTGTCATATACCTTGACCTTTTCATCAGCCTCAAGATCGTTCCAGACCAGCATCCGCTTCTCGCCGCCAAGAAGTGTAGTTCTAACCTTAACCGGGGAGAGCCAGTTGACGTTGATGTGAGCTATCACCTTCTCAGGAAAGTAGAGCGTCATGTAGGCAACATCTTCATGTGCGTTCAGATGGCTTTGTCCCGTCGCCACAATTGCCTCTGGATTTGCTTTGATGAGGTAGTCCATGATGGACAGATCATGTGGCGCAAGATCCCAAAGCACGTTGACATCGTGCTGGAAAAGGCCGAGATTGACGCGGGTTGAATCGTAATAGTAAAGACTACCCAAAGTTCCTTCGTCCAGGAGTTGGGAGATTTTCCGCACTGCCCCGGTAAACAGGAACGTGTGGTCGACCATGATCTTCAGATTCTTTTGCTGCGCAAGGTTGATGAGTTCCTCTCCTTGCGCGGAAGTGCTGGTGAACGGCTTCTCAACAAAAACGTGCTTACCGTTCTCCAATGCAGCCTTTACCAGTTCGTAGTGGGTCCAAACTGGAGTTACAATTGCGACGGCATCAATCTCAGTTGACGAGATCACGTCCGAGGCGACTGAAGTTATTCCGACTCCAGGATAAGCCTTTTGCGCGCGCTTTCGTGCACTCGGACTAACCTCCGCGATTGCGAGTACGCGGGATCCGTCAAGGCTTGCGAGGTTCCGTACGATGTTCGGGCCCCAGTACCCGTAGCCGATTACACCGAAGTTCATGAGAGCTCTTCCATTCTCTGCTCTGTTGATAACTGTATTGACGCGATTGGCTTGAGGGCAAACCCACGATGAAATGGAGCCTGGCGAGACAAATCGGCTGAAATCAACCGTGCGGATGAGACGTGAAACTCACATTGCGCCCTCGCCTTTGATCACGGCAAGAGGTGTGCGCATCATAATGGCGAAGTCGAGCGAAGGAGTCCACGACGTGGCGTATCGCAGATCCAATCGGACCATCTCGTCGAAACTGACGCGGCTCCGGCCGTTAACCTGCCACAATCCTGTAATCCCCGGTTTGACTTCCAAGAGCCGCCGACGGTGCCATGTTTGATAAGCTGCCAATTCATATGGAATGGGAGGACGAGGACCGACAAGGGACATCTCGCCCTTCAGAACGTTCAGAAACTGAGGCAACTCATCCAGACTGGTCCTGCGCAAGAACTTCCCAACTCGAGTAACCCTGGGATCCCTTGTTAGCTTGTATACACCCTTACCGTTGCCGCTCGATGGTTGCTTGCTTGCCTCACTGGCAATGAACTTGGTCACATATTCCTTGTGAGCGCTTTGATCGTTATTGACCTTCATTGAACGGAATTTCAAGAAGGTAAAGTGCTGGCCGTACTGTCCTACCCGTTGTTGTCTGAACAGCACCGGCCCTTTCGACGAGGCTTTGATCGCCAGCGCGATGACCGCAAAGATAGGAGCACAGAGGCTCAACATCAGTGCACTGCCAGCAATGTCCATCGTCCGCTTGATGATCAACACGGTCCGTTTATCGTTGCTGGAACTCGCTAAGTCAGGATACAAAGCTGGATTGCTAGGCCGCCCGTTGCCATCATCGTCCCAGTCGTCCGGGAAGAAATGGAACGAGATTTTGACATGACTGAACTGATCGTAGGCGACGCCGTCTCCCAGCGTAGCGCTTACCCGGCTCTGGATCATGCTCAGGACTGCGTCCTTGTCATTGGCGATGAGCCCTGTATACATTACACCGACCGTCGTCCCATCTTTGTACCAACCAATAACGTCGGTTTCCCGGATTGATGACAGCAGCGCGGACACCAAGCTGTCTAGAGGACCAGCATTCTTCCGTGAGCCCTGATTGCGCGAATCCTCCAACAGCATAAGGAGGAAGGGTTGTTTGGATCGCTCGGTCCTCTTGCGCTCAATTGCGATCATTCGATTAAAGGCCACTTCGCTCAGGATCTCGCGATTCCCGGACGATATCGGCTCAAATTGACGCTCGGCCATATTTCCAGCGCCTCCTATGCCTAACTGAGTCACGTGTTCCTCCTTTGTCGACGATCGTTTCCATTAGGCCGTCTATGACTAATCGCGGCTCATCTCTTGCTCACCGCGAGTCCCCTGTCATGGCTCAGGATCACCTAACTAGCCACGCTTCAGGATGTAATGAAGATTGCGTCCGATCTACAGAAGATATTCGGCGATGAGAGCCGGCGGGGCTCTTCGAGTCGTGTCAACTTTCCGAGTCTTCACTCGAACGTGAGGCGTTGTCCGTGCGATAGTAATAGTTGTAATCGGACGAGCTTTGGGAACAGTTCAACAGCGCGCCGATGAGCTTTTTCGGCTCAAGTGCCTCGATGCCTTTCTGCAAATGCCGCTTCTCGGTAGTTCCTTGACGCGTGACAAGAATGATCCCATCTGCCAACCGGGCCCAGACGCTCGTATCGGCCAAAGGCAGCACGGGAGGGGAATCGATGATGATCCAGTCGAACCAATCTGCTAACTGATTCATAACTGCAGCTAGTTGGCCGGATTGTAAGAGTTCCAGCGCGTTGTTCTGAGCACTGCCTGCTGGGAGAATCCACAGGCTCGCACCTGCAAGATGGTAAATGCAGCCTGTAAGTGCGCGCTCTCCCTTCAAGCATTCACAGAAGCCTGGATTCCTGCCGAGTCCGAATTTCTCGGATAATGAAGGTCTCCGCAGATCTCCTTCCAAGAGCAATATCTTCTGCTGTGTGGTCAGGGCGAGCGTACAGGCCAGGTTGGCTGCAGTCATGCTCTTGCCCTCTTTAGGCACGGTGCTTGTAATCAGCACCTTTTTCAGCGGGCGCTCCCGGCGCAGGTTTCGCAATCTCACGCCCAGCAGGCGAAAGGCTTCTGCGGCCGGACTTTCGTCTTCACTGAAGCATACGAGCCGGTTTTGAGGAGCATACGTGACCTGGAGAGGCCGAAATTGGCTGAAGATATCAACGTTCTTGTCGACTGTAGTCCCGTGGTTTGCTTCAGGAGTTTCCTGTACTGCAGCTCCGGGAACCACTCCCTGTGAAGTGACCCGCTCTGCGCTTGTTGATCCATCACGCCTCTTAAGTAGAGCAGTTGTCCCCCAGGCCGACGATGCTCTCCGCTCTGCGCGACGCAAAAGTTCTGTCGCCTCAGAGGGCGCAGACGAATCGATTTCAGAGCGCTCGCCCTCGGATCTCTGTAATGCATCAAATATGTGGCTCATGTATCCTCGTGTCCGAGTCTCCTAGCGGACCTGCGTGTGGGCCGACTGCGATGCGTTTTCCAGGGCGGCAAGCAGATCGAGGAGCGCGCTGATCGTTCGCTGGGTATCCCTGTGCGTAAATCCCCCACCCTGTTCACCATCCGGCGAAGGGGCCAGGTCCAGGCGGAACTCTTTTGCCACATATCCCACAATCTCCGCAGTTACGCTTTGCAAGCGCCGAGCATAGGCTGAAATAAGGGCGTTCTCACAAATTGTGTTAATCAGACGAGGCAGGCCTCCCGAATAGCGATGCACCGCAGAAATGGCTTCTTCGGAAAACAAGGGGCTGGAAAGCGGATCGGCTCCAGCAATCTGCAGCCGCTGGTCAATGTACCGCTTGGTCTCATCCGCGTCCAACGCGCAGAGCTGTGTCCGGACGGCAATCCTTTGCTTCAGTTGCCTCAGCTCAAAGGAATCTAGTTTCTCATCAAGCTCGGGCTGCCCAACCAGCAGGATTTGCAACAACTTATCGTCCGTTGTCTCAAGGTTTGACAGGAGTCGTACCTCCTCGAGTATGTCCGAGGACAAATGGTGTGCTTCATCCACAATGAGCACGGTTGTCATTTTCATCGAACCTCGCGATGCCAGGAAATGGCCAAGGTCAAGCAAGAGTTCGTATTTGCTTTTACCCACCGCAGGGAGCCCGAAGTCGGAAAGAATGTATTGCAGGAACTCGGTCGGAGAGAGCCGGCCATTGAAAAGATAGGCGTAGGCGACATCCTTGCTCTCCTTCAGCAGTCCGAGTAAACATCGAAGAAGCAAGGTCTTACCAGTGCCCACCTCTCCCGTCAACACAACGAATCCTTTGTGCTGTCGAACGCCATGATAAAGCGCCGCGAGCGCCTCATTGTGTCGTGTTGTCGGCACAAAACATAGAGGATCGGGGGTCGGGTTGAACGGATTCCGCGCGAGTTTGAAAAATGTTTTATACATGTGATGGAGAACCTAATTGTGGAGGTAACTGTATGCGGAACCAACCGAGATGATGGCCACAACGAGCGCCCCCAAGGTCCATCCGAATGCCATTTGTCTCACACTGCGCCGTTCATCGGACGGGAGCGGCACTACGGGAACCTCAGATATGATTGCCACCGGCAGCAAGGTCCTGATCTCCTTCTCGCTGTACATGCGGTCATCCAACAATTCAAATCCACCGGCGACCATCAGGCCTAACGCCAAACCAACACCCAACCCGATTCCGCAGAATTTGAGCCGGTTGGGAAAATCCGGCTTCAGCGGCAAGCTGGGAGGGTCAAGCATGGTGAACCGCTCACCCTGCTGCATCTGTTCCATATTGGTGGCCATCGTCGAATCATTCTTCTTTTTGAGCAGGCTGTCGTAATCAGCCTTGGATTGATCATACCCGCGAGTAAGCTCGGCCAGTTGTTGCTCAACCGCAGGCTCCTCGTTTAAACGTGCCTGATACTCGTTAATTCTCGCCTTGAGGCCTGCAATCGACTGTTCACGATTCGCTATCTCTGACTGGTTGGCCTGCAACTGGCCTTGCAATTGCATCGCCGGCGGGCTCAGTGATACATCATCCCCATCGCGAGCAGCGGCGCGGTCGGCCGGCTGTTGACCGCTATTGCCTTTGTTCTTCAACTCGGCAGCGAGATCGTCTCTCCGCTTCTCTGTCTTGGCGATCTGGTCCTTCACGCTCTGAACTTCCGGGTAACGATCGGTGTAGTGAGAGCTGAGATCTGCTAGCTTTGTTCTCAATTTCTCCAGTTCCTGGTCAATTGCTGACAGGCCGGTCGGGGTTCCGTCGACACTTCGGGGGCCTCCACGCCCCCCCCGGTATTGCTCGATCAAAGACTGGAGATAGACGCGTTGTTGTTTCGCGGTATTGAGCCCATCTTGTTCGTTTTGCAACTGCGCCTGCAGACCACTCAGTATCTGCAGATTGCTTGCCTGCTGTGAAGGCAGGGCGCCTTCGTGCTGCGCCTGAAACTCTCGTACCTTCGCTTCCTGCTCGGCGAGGCCTCCGCGCGCATTCTCCAACTGGCTCGTTAGGAACTCGGTCGTGTCCTGCGACTCCTGCTGACGTACCTTCAGATTCTCGTTGATGAACAAATCCGTTAGCTCGCTGGTCACCTGTTGGGCAAGACGGGGATCGTGGGACGAATAATTCACCCTGAATGCGGTGATTTGCTCGCCATGATTGTCTCGCACGAGCTCGAGGCTGATGTCTTTCCGCATGAGCTCGACTTTTTCATCCGGACCGATCTGCTTTCGCTCCGCTCCAAACAGATGCAGTTTATCGATAATCAAAAGAAGGCGCGTCCGGCTAAGAATTTGTTGTTCGATGCTTTGCAGCCGGCTTTGCAAATCGTCACTAACATTTGGCTCGACGTAGTTTTTAGGCATCGTCGGCTGCTCTACCAGGATCAGCGTGCTCGACTTATAGCGCACCGGCAAAACCCAGCTTGCTCCCCATACTAAGAGCCACCCAAAAAGCATGGGTATGAGGAAATGGATGTGGCGGCGCCGAACTACGTTGAGATAGCGCTGCAGGTCGAGCGGTTCGGAATTCTGTTCCTCAGGTTCTTCTGCCATGATTATCTGCCCAGTGGCCTTGTGAACTGATAGGAGATGGAAATGTACTCTCGGTTGCTATCAGGATATTGAGAGATCAATCCGATGCCGCTGTAGCTCTGATGCAGCCGGGTGTATCCGCATTCCGCCGTATAGTGCTCGCCGATCGGGTGTTGGATCGAGACCGTTCCTGAAACGGTGTGCCCTCCCGGCATGGACGCAAAGAAGGCTGGCAAAACATTGTTCTGAACTGAGTAGCTCGCCGCCGATCCTGCGGACCAAGTGCGTGCAAATTGCCAGCGGGCATCTGCGCTTGCGCTGCTCGACTCAAAGGTTCCAAGCAGGCCGCCGGCCCCGGTAATGGTTCGCGAGTAGCTGGCCGCAATGTTGGCGCGAGGCACTTGCCAGCCAACGCTTGCCGTTACAGCTGGCGTCCACGAGGCGGATGCTGGAAGCGGCGACTGGACCGCGGTAAAATGCTGCGGGCCTCCCGATGCTGACAACGAGAGACTGTGTTTCAGATAGAGGGTATAGAACGCATAGATTGTTTGTGTGTGGGTAGCGCTTTCGAAGGCCGGAGAAGTTGCGGTCATACTTGAATACTGATATGTCACACCGGTGTACTGGTTGCTTGACAGGCGCAGATTGTAGAATGCCGATGCTCCAAACGAATTTGAATTGGGGAGTCCTGAGGCCTGCGCGGGATTGGGGTAATTGAGCACGGTGAACGTGCCCCCGCCGCCAATCATGCCGTTGCTGCTGAATTGATAGCTGATGTCTCCACCTGCCAAGTTACTAATCTGATCTGCGAACGGAGCTACAACAGCGGCTGTTGCAGGTTGCGTGGATCCGGATACTCCGGCATAGGGCTGGTTGAACACATTCGTGCTCTTCAGAAAAGAGTCTCTCAAGCTGACCGCGGCATGCGGGCTCAATCGGTACTGGAAAATTGCAGACGCTGACTGATCCGCTTCATTCAGACCGCTCGTATGCTGGTAGAACGTAAAACCTGGACTGTATGTAAAGGTCTGGTGAAGCCTTGAATTGACCTGGTCGAATGCAATCGTAGGCCTGATCGAGTAGGCGATATCGGCAACCGGAGCCGTGCTCTCGACTCCAACCAGGTTGTCGTCGTATGAGGTTTCGAAGTTCAATCCGACGCGCAGATAATTTGAACGCTCTTCCGAGCCGGTCGCTGTCGGGTAGGTTTCGCCACTCACCGGAGGCGGTGTCTTCATTGCATCCTCGGAGGAGGGAGGGGGGCCGGTTGCGCTCGGTTCTACCTGAGCCCAGACCGGCACGGCGACGAGCAACGCAAGGCTCAAGCAAATGCGGGTCAGCATAAACAGCCCTTACGGCACGACAATAGTGTCACGTGGTTCGAGTTTGATATTTTGCCCAGGGTTCTTGCCTTTGATAACGTCCTTGTAGTTGAAGGCAATGCGGGTCTCGCCGCCACTGGAATTTTGACGAAGGATGTAAATCCCCTTCTGTTTCGCAAAATCCCGAAAGCCGCCCGCAGCCGCAATCGCGTCCAAAACTGTCGTTGCAACTGCGAGTGAGTATGAGCCGGGTTTCGTCACCTGCCCGAGGATGTTGAACTTCTGGCTATTGATCTGCTCGACGATCACCGTAACTTCTGGCTCGGTAATGTAGTCCTTGAGTTTGGCGGCGATATCCTGTTCGAGTTCCAGAGGAGTTCGTCCTGCGGCCTGAAGCTCTCCCACCAGAGGGAGCGAGATCTTCCCGTCCGACCGCACCGGAATCGTCCGAGTGAGGTCCGGCTCTTTCCATACGTTGACTGCCAGGCGGTCGTCGTTACCAATGACAAAGCTATTGTCGTGCGGTTTGTTGACTGATGGCGCTGTGGGTGCTGAAGATGAAGCCGCAACCGAACCGGCCGGGAGTTCGCGAATTGACTGACTCGGAGTGGGCGCTTGCCCCAACAAGGAACTGGAAAGGACAAGGAGAAGGAAGCCTGATTCGATTGAGAGACCGATGTTTGCCTTCATAGCGGTTTCTTTCGACTTTGGCGGAGAGGTCTACTTCCAGGCGTTACGCGTTCTGTTCGGCCGTTGCCGCACATTCCGTTATCTCTAGCTCTGAGGCTATGGGCATCCAAAGCTGGCCGACTCTTCTCGAACGTAGACCTGCGACCGCCCAAAGAGAGAGGTCCTTTCCGGGGCTCTTTCAGCATGGACATATTGCCCTGCCTGGATCGCGCCGGCCCTGTCCCACGTGGATAGAGGTTCCACATCCGATGCGTCAACTTCCACAGCGACGCACTGCGCCAGCATATCCACACAAAGGACCAGGCGATACTGGCTTTTCTTGCGGACTAGAAGTCCCTCAACGCCTTCGAGAGTGCCTCGCTTAACTCGAACCCGCTCACCGCACTTCAGGAAGGGATGCGGTTCTACGCGAAACTTTCCTTCAACAGTCTTGCGAATGGCCTCAATCTGAGCTTCCGGGATGACTGCCACATGATCGCCGTGGCACAGAATCATATGAACTCCCGGCGTAGTCACGACCTGCAATCGGCGATTCACGCCCCCTCGGACAAATACGTAGCAGGGAAACAGCGGAAGGGAGAGCATCTTCTTTCGGTCTTTCCAAACCCGCAAGGAGTCATAGAGGGGCAAAAACACCTCAAAACCTTTCGCCGACAGCATCTCTGCCACATTCTTCTCATGCTGGTGGCGCGTATAGAGCGCGCACCACGCCGAATCTGTGTCCATCGCGTCCGCGCTGCTCGGTGCTTCCTGCATATTTATTCGCCCTTTATTCTCCGAACGTTCTACTTCATTGCGTCAGCAAGGCGTAGCTTCGCCCTGTGGGCTACAGGCCCTCATTTTTTTATCTGCCGCTCAGACTTCAAGCGATTCGGCCCCTACTTTGAGCCCGAGCCCAATCTTGACACGCGCACTGGCGTATGCACTGCATCTGATCGTTAATTCCAAACCCTTGCTGATCCTGAATGCCATCCACACTGCTCATTCAAGCCAGAATCATTCGCGAGGGTTACCCAGAACCTGCTGCGTAAGGTCGTCGTCGAAATCACCCACTACTCCGAAACCGGAAAAGCCGCCCTCATTCACAACCCGTGTCACTTTCCCAATGCAATGAATCCGCACTTCGTCGCCGGTCTCATAGGGAGGAGGGATAAGGACCTCTATCCGGACCTCAGATCCGGCTGGCGGGAATCTCTTGCAGCGGATGAACGCCCCATCGAGCGCAACATCGCATGTAAAGCCACCCTCCGTATGCTCGCCACTGTCATGCCAATGGAAAATGACAGGGAGCCGCAACTTGTATCGAACAGCGGCCCGGCGTTGAGGGTTGAGTTCCATGGCTTTTGCAGAACAGACTTGCATAGTGACTGGAGGGTAGGCGCTAAGTCAGCGCTGCACAAGACCCTGATAGTTTGAAAAGTAGAAGAGACATCGGGTTCTTGCCGCGTGTCCCTGCTTCTCTTTCCCGGCCACAAATCGCCTCGCCACAAGACTGCGCCCTAGGGCAAGTACCCCTTCTCACACTAGAGAAGAAAGTATGTATCCGATGCGTGGACCGGGCGATACTGGTCTGCCGCCTGGCTCGTTCTAAGCCATCGTGGCAGAGAGAACAGCCTGTATTTCGGATAAGGGGGTCTGTGAGTGCAGCACCGAATTGGCTTCTTATAACATTTTCGTTACCTGCCTTTAACATTTTCGTAACCCTCCTTGCCTCCTTAACCCGGCACACCGCATCTCCCCGCAGGTCTTGCACGTATGGCCTTCAAGATGAAATCTGCAGAGGCTCGCTCGATGAAGCACCAGGCTCAAAGTTGATTGCTCTAAAACTCAGGCACTTACAGAAGTAATCTTTGAGCGTTACTACTTGGTCATTGCTCATAATCTTTTGGGGAATATTTATTGGCGAGGCAGGTGAGATAATTAGGCTTCCTAAGAAGTTGTGAGCAACCTTACCACGGCACTTTGGTGTTTCCCTGCACGAAGAGCCCGTAGTTGTTCGCCAATCAGATCTGGGTATGGTACGAAGCAACTGAACCGAAAAGCGCGGTTTGCTCAAGGAGAAAGCGCATTTTGCGCTCCAAGAAGAGCAAAACCCGAATGCGCTGCTGAATTTTGTTGTACTTGACGTTGCGCTTGGATATGCTGTAGAACCCTCCCCTTGGAACTGACAACTGTTTGTATTTGCGCAAGGTCGGTTGCGCTTACGTTTGCTTAGCACAGCGCATGCCAAACCTCTGCAATGGGCCCTTGGAGCGTGTCATGGCAAGTTACGCGATGCAACAAGAGAAAGTCCTCAAGATCTCCCGGCATGAAGAGGGCGCCTTCAGGGCGGTTATTGTCGGTCGCGACTCTCTGACTGGGAGTCTGTTGGCGGAATCCCTGGTTCACAACCTGAAGTGCGATTCGGAAGTGGCGCGGCACTCGGATCTATTGCGCGTGCTGGGAACGAGCAAAGTCGATCTTGTAATCTTGAGCGCTGATCTCAATTCGATTCCAGGCGCCGGTTTTGACCTGGCGACCGCCGTGTCTTCGGCCTACCCTTTGGTTCCAATTATCATTCTGCTCGAAGATCCCATGAAAGACTTGGTTGTCCGTGCTTTTCTCTCCGGCGCCCGTGGGGTGTTTGACCCGCAGGACTCCATGAGCGCATTCATCGATTGCGTCGAGCACGTGAGGAAGGGAATGATCTGGGCCGGAAAGCAGGCATCAGATTCCTTCCTGGAGGCGTTCAGGAGCATTCCTGCTCCAAGGCTCCTATCCAAGGACGATTCCTCCGCTCTTTCCGCGCGCGAATTACAGGTCGTTCAGTGTGCGGCAAGGGGTAAAACGAACAAGGCCATTGCCAGCGAGCTCCGTTTGAGCGAGCACACCGTGAAGAATTATCTCTTCAAGGCATTCGAGAAACTGGGTGTGTCCAACCGCGTGGAGTTGCTGTTCTATCTGACGGTTCGCGGGCATTCTTTTGGCATGCCCACGACGGAGTCAGAAGAAGGCACTGCGGCAGAGCCGTTGGATGATGTGGCACAGGCACCGTCCGCAAACAGAGATTGTGGGCTTTTGTTCTCGGAACAACAGAAAATTGGACCGTCCTGAGTTCGCCTGATCCATCACGCGGCCGTCGGTTCTGAATCCCAACGAATATCAGTGCGCCTGCATTGTTCCAGGACTCGTGAGGCTTCAGTCGATTTCCGCGGAAGCAATGAATCCGGGGATAGCGAAACGAGGGGTTAGCGGCCACCAGTACCAAACGCGGAAGAGCGGGGCTGATGGTTCGGAGCCAGTTCCGGAACGCGCGCCAGATTTCGGCAGTGAGCTTGATTGCCCGGTGGTGGGGCAGCCCCAGGGGAATGCATCCCAATCGGACAGGAACGTGGAAGGCCGCCCTGTTTCGGCGTATGGCGCCGCTGCAGGCGTCGCCGGTGCGATAGGTCCTGGTTGGCCCCTGCCTTACCAGTTTCGAGGCCTGCTCAGCGCTCACTCACGTTGCGTCCTGCGCACTCGCCGAATCGCCACGCTACCCACTACACCGAAGGGTTCCACGGGTTGGTCACCCCTGCCGCTGGTTCGATGGCTACCGGGTGGAGCGAACCAGTTCGCCTGCGGTTTGCCTCCCGCGGTGGCCCCCCGCCTTTCACGGCTCACCGGTACACTCCCCCCCTGCATGAAATCCCCGCCGCCAGTTTCTTCCCTCCGGCAGTGGTCCCTATGCGCCCATTACCTCCAACGGCACAGATCCTTGCCGCACTCAATCGCCGGGTTGAATGGGTCAGGCAATAGGCCGCCTCATCTGCCAGGCTATGGCTGACTCAACCCACCGGGAGGCCCGTACGCGGCCCTGTCCCTTTTCATGGCAACTCCGCGTTCCATCCGCCGCCGCACAGCCCGCCTGTCGGCAACCAGCCCGTTGACGGCATCAACATTCCTCCCCGCCCCCCGGGGAATTGAACGCTGCAGCGGTGTAGACTGCATGGTAACGCCTGTGTCGAAAAGCCTCCTTCCCCAAGGTAAACCGAAATGACAACCGCCTTCATCAACCGCATCGCCACGGCCGTTCCCCCGCACGATGTACACCGGGCTTTCGTCGACTTTGCCGCCACCATGCTCCCCGAGGGCACGCCTCGCAACCTCTTCCGCCGCATGGCGCGCCTCTCGGCCATCGACCACCGCTACTCCTTTGTGCAACCGGTCGCCACTGCGACTGGAGCTTGGAAGGACGCCGAGCATATGTATGAACCGGGAAACTTCCCCGTCACCGCGCGGCGCATGACGTTCTTCGAGGACTTGGCTCCGCAACTGGCGCGCAAGGCGCTGGACACGTTGGCCCTCAGTCGAGAAGAGCGTGCCGCCGTCACCCACGTCGTCGTAACCTCCTGCACCGGCCTCTACGCGCCCGGCCTCGACTTTGAAGTGGTCAACCACCTCGGCCTCAATCCCTCGGTGGAACGTACCGTGATCGGCTTCATGGGCTGTTACGCCGGCATCAACGCGCTCAAGTCGGCCCACCACATTGTTCGCTCCGAGCCCCACGCGCGCGTACTGGTGCTCAACCTTGAGCTCTGCTCGCTGCACTTTCAGGAGACCACTGAACTGGAGCAGGTGCTCTCCTTTCTGGTCTTCGCCGATGGCTGTGCCGCATCGCTGGTCAGCGCGGAGCCGCAGGGCCTGGCCATCGATAGCTTCCTCGCCCTGAGCATTCCCCAAACCAGCCACCTGATTACCTGGCGCATCGGCGGGCTTGGCTTCGACATGCACTTGTCCGGCCAGGTCCCCGGCGAAATCGGCAGCGCCCTCAAGAACATGGGCACTCAGGTCACGCACGGCAAAGACCCGCTCGACATCGACCTCTGGGCCGTCCATCCCGGTGGCCGCTCCATCCTCGATGCTGTGGAGAGCGGCCTCACTTTGCCCGCTGACGCCCTTGCCTCTTCACGCAGCGTGCTGGCCCGGTTCGGCAACATGTCCTCGGCCACCGTGATGTTTGTCCTGCACGATATCCTGCAGCAGGCGCAAAGCGGCCAGCACGGCTGCGCCATGTCCTTCGGGCCAGGCCTCACAGCGGAAACCATGCTCTTCCATGCCGCCTGACGCGCTGGACTTCAGCCAACGCGCCAACCTCACCGAGTTGATGGACGAGCCGTGCAGCCGCGAAGTGCTGCGCGCCTGCCTGCGCGACATCGCCCGCACCAACCGCTTGACGCTTGCCTATCGCCCGCTCTTCCACTGGCTCAGTGAAGCTGTTGCCGCGTTGCCCGCCCTCGACGGACCCCTGCGCATCCTCGACGTTGGCTGCGGCTACGGCGACGGGCTGCGCCGCGTGGAAACGTGGGCGCGCGCGCGCAGTCTCGCCGTGGATCTGACGGGCCTCGACCTGAACCCCGACGCCACGGCCATCGCCTTGGAGGCCAGCCCGGCATCGAGCAGAATCAAGTGGATCACCGCGGACATACTCGCCTACAATCCGCCGCAACCACCGGACCTGGTTGTCAGTTCCCTCTTCACCCATCACCTTTCCCAGGAGCAAATCGTCCAGTTCCTCCGCTGGATGGAAGCCCACGCCGCGATCGGCTGGTTCATCAACGACCTTTCCCGCGCTCCCATCCCGTACCACCTCTTTCGCGTCTTTGCAAAGCTCATGCGGATGCACCCGTTTGTGCAGTACGATGGTCCGGTGTCCATCGCACGATCGTTCATTCGCTCCGATTGGCAGACCCTGTGCGCAGCCGCGGGACTGGGCCACGCCGACTTCGCAATTCGCGCTTTGAGGCCCGCACGGCTATGCGTGGCGCGGAGAAAGCAGCCATGACCGCATCCGCGCGGACTGCCGCACACCTGGTGATTGGAGGCGGCCTTGCCGGTTCGATGGCAGCCATCCGCCTTGCCGCCGCGGGATGCGAAGTTGTGCTGCTTGAACGCGAGCGAACAGCGCACCATAAGGTCTGCGGCGAGTTTCTAAGCCGCGAAGCCGTGGACTATCTGGAGCAGGCAGGAGTGAATCCGCTCAGCCTCGGCGCGAAAGCAATCCATTCCGTGCGGCTCACCACCGGTCGCCGCATCGTGGAAGCGGCGCTGCCCTTCCCCGCGTTGTCGTTGTCGCGCTACGTGCTCGATGAAGCCATGCTCCAGCGCGCGGCGCAGGCGGGATGCCGCGTCGAGCGCGGCGCTCACGTGGAAAGCCTCGCCGCCAACGACGGCCAGTGGCGCGCCGAAGTGCGCGGCGGCCAACCGTGGTCCTCGCCGCAGGTCTTTCTCGCCAACGGCAAGCACGACCTGCGCCGATGGGATCGAAAGCCGGGCCGGCACGGCGACCTGGTCGGATTCAAAATGCACTGGCGGCTCACAGCGGCGCAGGCGGAGGCGCTGCGCGACTGCATTGAGATCTTTCTCTTTCCCGGCGGCTATGGCGGGCTGTCGCTGGTCGAGGACGACGCGGCCAACTTCTGCTTCGTGGTGCGCCGCGCAACGCTGCGTGCATTGGGCGGATGGACTGAAGTGCTCACCGCCATCCAGCGCAACGTACCCCACATCACCGCCCGCCTGCGGGATGCATCGCCGCTCTGGGAGCGTCCGCTGGCCGTCTCGTCCATTCCTTACGGCCATCTCGGCGGTCGCCCCGGCGGCCTGTGGTGCGTAGGCGATCAGGCGGCAGTGATTCCGTCCTTCACCGGCGACGGCATGTCCATCGCCCTGCACAGCGGAGCGCTGGCCGCGCAGATGCTCCTCGCCGGCCAAAGCGCCGGGCAGTACCACCATGCCCTGCACGCGCAACTGACCCCGAGCATGAGGCTGGCTACTTTTCTTTCACGCGCCATGGTCGGCCGCGCCGGACGCACGCTGGCGCCGATCGGGCTCGCAGTCTTTCCCAGCGCAATGCGGTGGATTGCAAATTCGACAAGGATTCCGGACAGCGCGTTGATCGGGAGCCGAAGACGATTTTCCGCGCCACGGCAGACCGCAATCAGCTAGCCGCGTCTACTGCTTCAAAAAGCCAACCACCTTCGGCGCAACCTGCGCTGCGCACTGGTCCGGCGCCAGGTGGCCGCAGCCTGGAATCACGTCCAGTTTCGATTGCGGAACCAGCTTGTGGATCGCCTCTCCCATGCTCAGAGGCGTGATCTTGTCCAGCGCGCCCCACACGATCAGAACCGGCATCTTCAATTGCGGCAGCAGCTTTTCGGTCGCGTCCTCGCCGGTGAGCATGGAGTCAACCGCACGATGAATGATCCACGCACGGTGGTAGGAGACGCGCAGAAGGTCCCGCGCCACAAAACCCGGCAGATGCGGCGGATTCGGCATCAGCAAATTATCCAACTGGTCCAGCTCATCCGCGGTTCTGGGAGTGAATAGTCCGATATTCCACGTGGGCAACTGAAAAATTCCCACCGAATCGAAGAGCATCAGCCGCTGTACGCGCTCCGGATGCCGGAAGGCGACGTGCTGCACAATTCCGCCGCCCATCGACCATCCGCCCAGGTCCACCTGCTTCAGGCTCACGGCATCCAGAAAGCCCACTACCATCTCCGCCTCGTCGTGCACGGAATAGGAAAAATCCGCCGGCTTGTCGCTTCGGCCGTAGCCGACCAGGTCGGGCAGGTAAACCCGGAAGCCAGCCTTGGCCAGCAACGGCGCCAGGTCGCGCCAGTCTTCCGCCCTGCCGCCCAGCCCATGCACCAGCACCACCGCCGGGCCGTCTGCCGGTCCCTCCGTCTCATAGTGCATGCGATAGCCCGCGACCGTCGTCTCCCGGTTTTGAACGCCCGCAAGGCAGTCGCGCAGATACATCGACTCGTTGAAGTAGCTCACCGGGCGAAGAAAAAATCCCAGCACTCCCACCACTGCAAACAATCCCGCAGCCAACAGCAGCTTCCTGAACAATCTCAACGGCCCTCCACATCCTTCTCAAGCTTGCGCCACATCTGCCAGCCTGCCTCCATCACGCGCACGGTCACCGGATCGAGCACCAGGGCGCCGGGGCTGTTCCACTCTGCCCGCTCCACCCAGCGCACGGCCTCCGCGTCCGAAGCAGCCTTAAGTTCTCCGCCCACCATCCGGCAAAGATAATCGGCAATCACATAATGGTAGCGGACCCGGTCCCCATCGCGATGAATGCGGTCCAGCAGTTCCACCAGTTCCAGCGGCTCGACCACCAGGCCGGTCTCTTCCCTCACCTCGCGCGCCACGCCGGCGGTGAGCGCCTCTCCGACCTCCAACATGCCGCCCGGCAGTGACCAGTGCCCTTTGAGCGGCTCGCGGCCGCGCCGCACCAGCAGCACCCGCCCCTGGTCCACCACCACCGCGCCCACACCCACCAAAGGCGTCTCGGGATATTCGCGCTG
>VFSW01002702.1_pt1 | contig 26744 bp, 32 predicted proteins | sample 5358111 | NCBI WGS metagenome assembly VFSW01 (sample SAMN11554181, study PRJNA540505) | mine drainage metagenome | isolation source: sediment from site ElyBrook_90M | place: USA: Ely Copper Mine, Vershire, VT | collected 2017 | reverse complement strand
TTGATGCCCCAGCCGGCCTTGATGCCCCAGCCGGCCTTGATGCCCCAGCCGGCCTTGATGCCCGAGCCGGCCTCGATGCCCTCGCCGGCCTTGATGCCCGAGCCGGCCTCGATGCCCGAGCCGGCCTCGATGCCCGAGCCGGCCTCGATGCCCTCGCCGGTCTCGATGCCCCAGCCGGCCTCGATGCCCGAGCCGGCCTCGATGCCCGAGCCGGCGCGAATGCACCCCGCCACCGAGATCCCGATCTTCAGGACTAGCCTTCCGGCAGCGAAAATGTGAGCCGCGGTCGGGACTTCCGCGACTTCTTTCAGCGCGGTCTTGTCTGCGCCGATGTAGTCGAGAAGCCAGTGCGCCCACGGAATGTGGTTGTCGATCACGAGGCGATCCAAGAGATCTTGATACTCGACGGAATCTCCGAACGTCGCTTTGAAATAGTCGATAGCCGGTTGACAAGCCTTCTTAGAGACCAGAAGGTCTAACGTGATTTGCATCGTGTATCCTCGAAACGAAGCCCCTGGGAGGGTTCAGCTCCCAGGGGCATAGGGAGCTACCGGAACGATCCTTGGCGGCGACGACGCGGGGGTTCCTCCTCCTCGTCCGGGACCACCTCGGCTTGCACACGCTTCGGTTCGTCCTCGTCGGCGGCGGCTTGGCGCTGTCGCCGGCGGGGCGGCTCCTCTTCCTCTGCGGCAGCGGCTCGAGTCCGGCGGCGCGGAGCTTCCTCCTCGTCGCGTTCTTCGACCTTTCCAGCCCCGGCGGAGACGGTCTGCTTGCCGGTGTACTTCTCGGCGGCCGGAGCCTCGTCGGAGAGCGCCATCAGGCCTTCCTTGGCTTCCTTCCACAAGCCGTAACAGACCTGCTGAAGTTTGGCGTCCACTCCCTCGCCGAGGGTCAAGACCGGCACGTAGTAGGTTTTCTTCTTGGGTCCGGTCTTTTCCTCCAACGAGACGCTGAAGTACGAGACGAAAGGCGGTAACCGGCGCTTCTTGAAGTTGTCCTCGAAGAAGCCCTTGATCGGCTGAAGGCTCGTGACCTTGCCTTGCAGGACCGCAGCCGGACGATCGCCGAAGTAGCACACGACGTTGATCGTCTCGGCGCATTCCGGGGGCTGCGACTTGCCTCCGATTTTCGGCCCCCACTTGGAAGCCTCGCAGGTGCCACAGGGCCCCTCGTACTCTCCGCCTTCTGCCGGCATGATGCCGTCGTTGCTGCGGCAGACGAGGCCTCCGTCGCCGTCGAAGTTCACACGTCCGGTGAAAAGGTGGACGGCAACGAGGTCTTCAAGAGTTTCGAACTCGTCTTCCCCACCCTGACCATCAGGCACGAGGAAGACTCCCTTTTCGTGGTCGATCTTGATCCTGGGGATGGAGGGAGAGGACGGCTTCACCGATCCGAAGAAGTCGGTCTCGTCCTCCAATTTGATAAGCAAGCCCGGTGGGCCTGCCTTGGTGATGTTTGCCAAGGTTGTTCCTTTCTAAATGCGGGCGATAAGCCAATTTCCGGGGACAGAGGAAAGAGCCTAGACGGGGAGATTGTCGAGGTTCACCCGGCGGCGGTTCGAAGCTTGGAAGGCCCACTTGGAGGCCTCCTCGAGACGACGAAGGGCGGTGTGCCGGCTGTCGCTCGGCGGGAGCTGGGAGACCCGGTGGTGAAGGTCGGCGAAAGCCTGGGCGATGTCGTCCGTGACCTGACCAAGGTTCGCGGGAACGTGGTCCGGAGCGGTGACCGTCTCGGGTTCGGTCTGATCGTGCAGGACGTGGTGCACCTCGACGTTGTGGTGGAAGTGATGGTGGAAGTGGTGATGGTTGTCCAAGGGGTTCCTTTCCGCGGCTAGTGCCGCACTTCGGGACGATCGAGTTGCCGTCCCTGCTCGCTGTAATGGACGCCGAGGATCCCGTAGCCGGTGATGTCGGCCCACGGGGATTCGCCGAAGGCGTCCTTAGCCGTCGCGATCCGCATCTGCTTGTCGAAAACGCGGACGAGTGCGAGGGCGTCTTGGTACTGCTCGGGCCGGATACCGTCCGGGTAGAGGAGTTTCAGGAACTCCCCCGAGCGATGAAAGCTCTTCCCATAGGCCGCGTTCTTCTCGGACACGAGCTCGCCAGACTTCCGGGCAATCTCGAGGAAGGCTTCGCGGTCGGGGTTGAAGGGGATCGTGGAACTGCAGTTGCGGATCTCTAGGTCCTCGGAGGTCGCAGGTCGGCTAAGGGGTTGCATTTTCGTCCTTTCGATGGCTCGGTAGGGATAGCGGTAGTGCGGCTTTTCAGGCATTAGCGAATCATCCCGATGTCTTTGAACACGGCCTCGAAGTCACCGGGGTACGGGCCCCAGTAGGCGAGGACGCTAGGGAAAGGCGCGGCTGAATCCGCGCCGAGGAACTTGATCCGGCCGTCCACGAAGCAAAGGCCAGCGCCCTCGAGGTCCCGCTGGAACCACAGCGTGTCGGTTCGAGCAGGCAGCAGCGCCACGATCTCGACTCCTGCTCGGGCCTCGGAGACCATCTTGGTCGTCCAGCGACCGATCCTACGGCCGTAGGGCGGGTTTACGAAGACCAGAGATTCCCAGTTCCACGACTCCTCGAGACCGTCTGATCCCAGGTCGGGTCCGTAGGCCACAACTGGATCGGTCAGGCAACCGTCTCCGAAGCAAGGATCCAGTCCTATCCGCCCGTTTGGCGATAGGTGCCTCACGCGCTTCAGCAGCCAAGCCGGCGTGAACCACTCCGTGCGGGCCGAGGAAAACAGAGCGGGGGCTACCACTGGCCACCCCAGGTTCCGCCCGAAAATTCCGGGCCATTCTCGACGATGTTCTGCAGCGCCTCGATTTGCCGGGGCGTGAGGTAGCCCTTCTCCTCGAACTGCTCCCGGCAAGAGGCGACGAAATCGCTTTCGAAGTTGGGGTTCTCGCAGGCCTCGAGAGCAGCTTCGGCCTCTTCCACGGAAGGATCCTTCTTCACCGCTCCCCAGAAGTCATCGATCATCGCGGACCTCCATTGGGATGTCCGGCCGCAGGACGAGCGAGTCGGCGAACTCGTGAATCAGCCGCGCCAGCTCGGCGCGCTCGTCATAGGTCCACCGGGGATCGCCGGGGTACTGCACCTCTCCCTGCGCTTTGTGGCAAGACGGGCAAGCGTGCAGCGTGACGGTGAAAAGGCGTCCGTTACACACGGGAGGCCTCCTTGGACTCGCGCCGATAGGCCTTGGCGCAGGCGGCAGCGACCGGGCAAAACCGGCACTCCGGAAGCTCTTCGAACGGCGGGATGGTGTCGTTGTCCAAGTGCTCCAGCGCCAGACGGCCCTTCTCTTCGTACTCGGCGGCGAGGGTGGGATCGATCCGGAAGCGGACAGCGGCGATGACGTCGCTCGAGACGGTGTACTTCCGCTTCAGGGCGGCTGGGATTTTCCCGTTCTTGTTGACGCCGACAATGGCCCCGAACTCGCACTTCTCCTGGGCGCCGTACCAGGTGCACTGGGAGACATGCTCGGGCTTGACCTTGCCGGAGGCGGCGAACTCGCACCAGTCCTCGACGTTCATCGATTTGATGTCGATCATGAGGCTCTGGCGCTTGATCCAGAGGTCCGAGTGGCCGATCACGAACTTCGTCTTGTGTTCGGTCTCGATGGCGAACTCGTCGCCCTGAAAGGCCGATTGGATCAGGTCGTGGTAAGCGTGCCCAGAGGCAAACGCGAGGAGCCCTTTGATTCCGACCGGCGGGAGCTTTGCCCCCTGTGCCTCGAGCACCACGGCGCGCAGGCACCGGTGGGCCTGGGAAGCTGAAAGGCGATCCCGGTTTCGCGGCTTCGGCTGGGCATAGCGCTCGATGCGCTCGATGAAATACTCGGCCAGCTCGGGATCCGGTACCGCGAGGGCGCTACCTTCGGCCATTGCGAAGCTCCTTCTTGGCCTCTTGCGCGACGAGAGGTAAAAGGGGACGAAACGGCTTCAGGTAGCCTGCCAGAGCCTCGAGCGAGTCTGCGATGACGCAGGCGGCGTAGGTTCGGTACCACTCCGCGCCGTTTTCAGCCCCGTCGTAGCGGACGGAATTGGCGAATTCCTCGGCTAGAGAGGTCATCGCTTCACCACCACGCTCTCTTCGACCCACGACCGGATGCCGGGGATCGTCTCGCCCTTCTTCAGGGCCTCGCGCACGAGCTTGTCGTCCACGGTGATGAAGTCGAGGGGCACCTTCTCGATGTCCGTAACCTCGTACTTCAGGTCCTTCCTGGTTGCGACTCCTTGAGGCTGCGCCGGGTCCGCAACCACTGCCGTCACCGCCATTCCCATCTCGGCTTGAGCCGTGCGCTGCTTGGCGGCCAACTGTTCGGCTTCCTGCCTCTTCTTGATCGTCCAGGCCGTCATCAAACCTCGGACGCGCTTCTTGGCCGCATCGATCTCGTTCTGCATCGGCTTGAACGCCGCGTTGATCTTCTTGAGGACTTCGTTCAACGGCTTGGTGAGGTCGGTCCGAGCGGCTTCGATGCGGTCGTACCGATCAGCGAGATCGCGGATGAGGTCCGCGGCATCGGAGTAGTCGGCCTCCGATCTGATCGCGAAGCTGTTCGCCTCCTCGACCAGAACGACGACGTGCTTCTTGTGGCGGTCGATTTCCGGTCCGGGATCGATGACGGCGAGAGGTCCTGTCTTAGGCATAGAGCGGCTCCTAGCGATAGAAGAGGACGCGCACGTTCGGGGCGGTCCAGAGCGTGACTCGGGTAAGGCGAGGGAAAATCTTCATGGCTTCGCTTTGCGTCTCTTGGGCGGGTTCCAGTAGTCCGCCAGCGCAGCAGGTCCGGGTACCGGATCGGCGGACCCTTGCGGCTTGCCTTTCAGGAACTCGTCCAGTTCGTCGCGACGCACGCGTCGAATCCGAGGACGAAGCTTGATGCAAGGAAGCTCGCCCTTTTCGAGCATCTGGCGGACAGTCCGGGACGTAACCTTCAAGATTTCCGCCACTTCGTCAGGCGTCAGAAGCTCGATACTAGCCATCCGCGGCCATCTTCCGGATGTCGGGGCATAAGCCACTGATATCCTCGACCTTGCACTTGTAGAGCTTGGCCAGGAGAATGGCGCTGTCGATGTCCGGGGCCCCTTTCCCGAGCTCCCACCGCGAAAGCGTCGTGAAGTGTTTCTCGATGTACTCGGCTGCACGCACAATGCTGATCCCACGCTGGAGGCGCATGTACCTTAAGCGCGTCAACTTGCTGTGAGTCCTTCGCGGTTTAGTCATAAGCCTTTCCGGGTAGGGTTAGGGCGACAAGCGGCATATAGACAGCGTCAGAGACGGCTTCGAATCTCGAAGACCGCTTAAATGGCCTGTCTACGTCTTCCCGAGGGGGGGGGGGTAAGGTTTGTTGTATGGTTCGGCCAAACGATCACAGCACTGCAAAACCTTCGCACCAAGCCAATCTCAAGGATTCAAGCGTGGTGGAATTCAGCGCACATGCGTCGGCCGTTCGGACAAGGGGTCCGAAATCCGGGGGACGAAATCAGATTAGCAAATTCGCCAAAACCAAGCAAGAGTGCTTGCTAAAAATTAGCGAAAGTGCTAATTGTAGTATTATGCTCGGTATGGGAAAAACCTTCGGGGAGCACCTTCGGGCTCTGCGAGAAAGTCACGGAATGACCCAGCGGCAATTGAGCCGAGACAGCGGGGTTGACTCTACCACTGTCCATCTGTTGGAAATGGGTGAGCGTGATCCAAGGCCATCCCATGTCAAAGGCTTTGCGAAGGCCCTCCAGATTCCCTTATCGGATCTCCAGGTCTATGCGGATCTCGACACTTTGGGACTCGAACGTGCCCAGAAGCTTACGGAACACATCAGCCAGGCTCCGCAGGACGCGAAAGCAGCCCGCCTAGCAGATATAGCCCAGCACCTCCATCCCGAGCAGAAGGACATCCTCCTCCACGTCGCCCAGGCGTTGATGGAGAAGGATCCCACTTACCGTGCTCAGCGCGAGGAGATCACCTCCAAGCGGTGGGACGACGCTCGGGAGGAAGACTATGAAGCTGGAGACGCCGCGGGGTAGAGGCCGGCGGGGGAACCGGGAAGGCTCGGCTCCTCATGAACGGAAGGACGGGCGCTGGGAAGCCAAGATCACGACCGGCTACACTCCCGAAGGGAAGATCGTCCGGAAATCGATCTACGGTGCCAGCCGGGCCGAGGTCGTCGCCGAGATGAATCGGTTGAAGGCGCAGCAGGGAGGTGCTCCCTTGCCTGTGCTCAGCACGGGGCCGCTGACCCTGTCCGAACTCTTGAACCGCTGGCTCGAGACGGTGGTGAAGCCCGCTCGGGCGAAGAAGACCTACAAATGCTACTTCAACCACTGCCGACTTCATATCCTCCCGGCGCTGGGCGGGATGCGGATCGACAAGATCGCGCCGATGCACGTTCAGTCTTTCGTGGCCGACCTTGCGAGGAAGGAGGTCAACGACAAGAGGCTGTCTCCCGAGACCCAGCGCGGGATCTTCGCCGTCCTGCAATCGGCACTCTCGCAGGCGGTGATCTGGCAGTTGATCGTCGTGAACCCGTGTTCCCGAGTGACCAGACCGAAGGTTCCCAAGAAGGTGCGCCCCCATTGGACTCCGGAGGAGGCTCGCGCTTTTCTTGCCTGCGCCCGCGAGGATCGCTTCGGCGCCCTTTACGTCGTCGCGCTGGCAACCGGGCTCCGCCTGGGCGAAATCCTGGGGCTGCGTTGGTCTCGAGTGAACCTGGTCAGCGGGGAACTCCACGTCGATTCCCAGGTGTGCGAGGTGGACGGCGATCTCTTCGAAGAGCCCCCGAAGCGCGGGTCCATCCGCACCGTAATCCTTCCGGGAGCGGCAAAAGCGGCGCTCGAACTCCAGCAAGCGCGTCTAGCCAGCGAAGGGCTCGGGTCGTGTGTTTGGGTCTTCCCTGATACTTGCGGAGGGCCGATGCGGCAAAGCAACCTCGTCCGCCGAAGCTTCCACCCCCTCGTTAAGAAGGCGGGGGTACGGGCGATCACCTTCCACGGCCTCCGGCATACCTTCGCGACGATGGCGCTGGGGAAGGCCCAGGTAGACGTCAAGACGCTTCAGGAGCTCCTCGGACACTCGGACCCGGCCCTGACCCTCCGGATCTACTCCCATGCTCTACCGGGGAACAAGCACCTCGCGGCCGAAAATATCGGGGCCCTCCTCGGGCCGGGAAGGGCGGAATCCTGACGACACTTTGACGACAGTTTTCAAGTTTTCTCATTCCAAAAACGCCGTTCCAGATCCGTTGGCTACCGTGTTACAATCGCTCTACAGGCTGCGATCAGCCTGATTGGCCGATCCTGGAACCGGCTCTAGGCCACCTCTTAATCAGCGGGTCGAGTGTTCGAGCCACTCATGGCCCACCTCTCACAGAGAGCCGATCATAGCGATCGGCTCTCTCTTCGTTTTGCAGGCTTTTGACCCCACTTTGACGACAGTTTTCGATTTTTCGGGTCAAAAGGAAGTAGAGACGCCATTCCTCTGATCCGCTACCGGCCGTTTACGGCACAGGAAGCACCGTAGTCCCTTCCGAAGGAATTGATGGTGATCGAGTAGCTGGAGTTTGTCTGCGGCACCTTCACCGGGAAGATCGAAAGGTTCGTCGGTGCGGAGAAGGACGCCTGGTAGGTGCCCGAGGTGTAGGTGAAATCGACCAGTGCGCCGAATTCTGAACAGGTGCTAGGCGCGACGAAGTAGAAGGAGTCGTACTCGAAGCCCGGTGAGAATGGGTTCCCGTACATATCGATTCCGCCGGAGTCCTTCCCATAGGCGATTGAGGCCGTAGCGCCAGAGAGAGGGGCCCCTTGCAGCGGATGGCACCGGGCGTCGAGGCACTTGATTCCATCGGCTGCATTTTGCGCTTGGAGCTCGACGTAGGCCTGAAAGGCGTCGTCTGCTTCGCTGGCGGCCCGAGCTTGCAAGATGGTCTTCCCGCTGATATCCAAGGCCGCCTGCTTGAGCTCCTGCCCCACCGTCGCCGAGCTCGAGGCGGAAAGATTCTGCCGGGCGTCCTCAAACACGAGGACATCCATCCGCTGTCCGGCCAGCAGAGCTGCGAGACGATCGGCCATCCCTGGCGCTGGGCTCGAAGCCGGGCTCGGGGAGCTGACGACACTTTGACGACCGGTCGCGGTCTTCAGGGCGCCCCCCGTCAGCGCCGTGAGGTCGCCTGGCTGACACGCGACAACCAGCCCCACCAGGCCGAGCGAACTCCATCGAAGCTCTCGCATCGTTTCCCCCTCAAGAAGCAAGCGAACCTTTGGTGGTAGCTTACCCCTCTTCACGCTGCGAAAACTAGACCCTCCGGCCCGGCCAGGAGCGTGTGGATCCCTTTGGGGGAATCTTGGGTTCCTTGGAGTCCCGGAGCCTTCGCTCGAGCTTCAAGATGCGATCGTGGAGACTCGTGATGCAGTACGAGGCGGACTCATACCAGTTCGAGGAGTGCTGATCCTTTGGCCCGCCGCATCGCGGGCAAGCGTTTCCGGGTTCCATCCTAGTTGACCTGCGCGGACGCCGCCGAGGAGGCAGGCACCGACCCGTTGCCGTTGGTTGCGGTAACCGTGCACCGCAAGTAGTTTCCGATGTCGGCGGCCTGGATCGCGTACGACTTCGTAGTGGCTGAAAGATTCGACCATCCCGAGGTTCCGTTCGCCGAGGTCTGCCACTGGTAGGCGAACTGGTAAGGCAGGTGCGACCACAGGCCATCCGACACGGTGAGGGCGTTCCCGTGAGTTGCGGTCCCGGAGATTGCAGGGGCCACGATGTTGCCCGCGGCCACCCCAGGGACCGCCGGAATGATTCGGATGAGCCCCGACGTGTACTCGGTGACCATCAGGGTATCGTCCGAGCAGATTTCGACCCAGAAGGGCAGGTTGACCGTCGCGGTGGCGAGGCTGCCGTCCGTGTCGGTGGCCGTGCCTGTGCCGGCGAAGATCGACTGCACCCAGGCACTGCCATTGTAGTGCAGCTTGTAGATATAGCTGTTGGAGTAGTCCGGCACGAAGATGTCGCCCGCCGAGTTCGTGACGATCATCCCGAAGTCGGCGGGAGTTGCGTGGGTGTAGATGACCGTCGCCGCCCCGGTTGCGAGAACGACCGCCACGATATCATTGGCCCCGCTGGCGGTGTAGTTCGAGACGTAGACCGTGGTGCCGTCCTTGGAGAGGGCGATGCCTTCGGGCGAGTACAGGGTGTACCCGGTGACCGCGATGTTGGTGACCGTCACCGTTCCGAAGGTCGCATCCGTGCCAGCGATCTTGGTGATGGCGTTGGCGTTATGATTCGGCGTGTAGAGGATGTGGTTCGTGTCGTCCAGGCAAACGCCGCCATAGGTGTTCGCGCCTCCCGAGGAAGACGTGTCTGAAGCCACTAAGAAGGGCGTCTGGGAAGTCAGGCGGGTGTCGAACCGGTAGAGGAACCCGTGCCCAGTGGTTGCCTCCTCGGCCGTCGCGAAGATGTAGTCTTGGCTGCCGTCCATCACGGTGTTAAGGACAGCGTAGCTTAGGGACGCGGCGATCTGGATCGCGTTGGCGCCATCGGTATCGACTCGAACGATCGAGTTCACGTTGCGCTCGGCTAGGAAGACGTAGCCAGTGGACTGCTGCACGCCGATGCCGGACACCTTGCCGTAGTTCGTCCCGCCCCCGAAGGTGTAGATGTTCGAATAGGACACCGTGGAGGTCGCGATCTTGGTCGTGGCCGCCGACGCAGCCGAATCGGATCCCACGCTGTTCGTCGCGGTCACGACACACCGCAGGTAGTTCCCTACATCACCCGATTGCGCGACGTAGGTGCTCGAGGTGGCTCCCGAGACGTTGGACCATCCGCCGGTTCCGGTCGTCGAGGTCTGCCACTGGTAGGCGTAGCTGGTCGGGGAGTTGGCCCAGGTGCCGGTCGAGCAGGAGAGCGTCTGCCCGGACTGGGCCGTCCCCGCGAGCGCAGGCAAAACGGTGTTGGCAGGCACTCTCGACGTCGATCCGCGTACGACTATGATGTCGGACACCAGGGCGTCTCCCGCCGCATTGACGAGGGCGGAATAGTCGCTGGTTGAGGGAACCACGATGACGTCTTCAGAATCGATTGGAACCCCTGTCGTCGAATCGGCGGCCTGGACGTGGACGCGAGTGTTCGAGGCTACGTCCCCGATCACCGAAGCCAGCCCCGAAGACGATACCGACACGATCGAAGGCGCGGTGGACGACCAGGTGACGTTCGAGGAGGACGAGGTGAACTGCCGGCTGTCGCCGAGCTTCAAGTAGGAGAGACCCATCACCACATCCCCTGAACGATGTCGGCCATCAACTCCCGGCGCTCGAACTTCTCGAGAGCGTCGAGACGGCCCTGTACGATGCGCCCCTCGGAGAGCGTGTCGGCGTCAATAATCCGCCCGTCTTCCGTCCCGATCGCGTCAGCCAGCGGGATCCAGGTGACGATGCGGTGCTTGTCGGTGAAGTTGACGAGAGCCCTTTCCACCCGGAACATCACCAACGGGAGGTTTCGCCTCCCGCAGCGGCAGGGATCCTCTCGCTCACAGGCACAGGCCCAGGTCGAATCCGGACCGATTCCGGGAGTCGCGTGGATGCGGAGTCCCCCGCAGGACGTTCGAACGGTAGCCATCAGCGTTTGATCCAAGCGGTGATGAGGACCGCCAGGGCTATTGCCACGACGGCCCAAGAGGTGATGACGTCCGCGGTACCGATGATCGTGACCGGGGCCGAGACTACAACCGAGGTCGTCGGGCCCGGCGTAGGGCTCGGTACCGGAAAGAGGTCGAAGCTCCACGTCGCGTTCAAATCCACCTCCAGAGCTCGAAGTCACGGACGATCTCGATGACCGGCCCGGCCCGCCTATCGAGGATTTCCTTGAGGTAGCTCATCCACGCCGGTTGTCGGAAGAGGAGCCCCACCTTGTCTTCCGGGGCGTGATGCTTGACGAGCTCGGCCGCGCCGATCTGACCGAGGAGGAGGCTCAAATAGTCCGCGCATGCGGACCGGAGATTCGGGTAAGCACACAGCGCGATCGACCGCTCGAAGGTCTTTCCACGAATGGTCTCCTCGTACGATACGACGACGCGCCCCCGCTCCCACTGCGCGCTCACCTGCACGCCGAAGATGTTGTTGCAGGGGGCCATCTTCCCAAAGTCGGAGGCGACGGCCGCTATGCCAGTCAGCGGTCCGATCCAGCATCGAACGCCGAGTTCGCGCCGGGCATCGTCCAGGAGCTCGAGCACGGTCGCGAGAAAGCGGGCCTGGTCTTCCTCCAGGCCCTTCTGCAAGAGCAGCTCCTCGTGGATCAGTGTCATTGCCCTTCGGGGAGAACTGCCTTCGGAGGAGCGGGCGGGGGAGGAGGTGCGACCGGATCCACCTCGAGACCGACATCCGCGCTCGCGCCCAGCGGCGCCCCGACGACGGCGCCGGTCACCTTGGCGTGCGCGACGTTCACCACGCCGTGCCCGACGACGCCCGCCAGGAGCATCCCGACGAGCTCGGTCCAAGAGGCCGGGATTGCGACGGGAATCTTGGCCTGAACCGAGGCCAGGGTGACGCCGCCCAGCGTGACTCCGACCGTGGCCAGGAAAGACACGTTGACCGCCGAGGGGCGGCCCAACGTGTCCTTGAAGATGCCGGCGAGGCCATCCAAGAACTTCATGCTTCCTCCTTGATGATGCCGAGATAGGCGAACTGCGCGGTACCGGCCTTCAAAGCGGCGTAGCGGTCTCGTACCGCAGCCTTGAATTCGGCCCAATAGAGGTCCACGTCCCACTTCTCACAGCGGCCGATGATCTTGTCCACCTCGGCGTGGGACAGCAGCGCGCAGGAGGGACCGCCAAGGCGAAAATCGAGGCGGGGATCAAGCTGTTTCCAGGCCATGAACTCGGCTGTGAATTCGGCGCCCACTTGCAGCATCGCTGGAGTGATCGGACAGGGCCCCGGATTCGTTGGCACGCAACCCCGCATCGCCATGAACGAAATCCCGATCCGATGGTGGTTGAACATATACGCGTGCTGCCCGAGCTGATCCTGCCGCAAGGTCTGCACCACGTGGGCCTTGCCAGTCCTCTCGTCGAGGACGATGCAGTAGTGGTAGGCGTCGAAGACCACGTTGTAGGGCCCGGCGGACCAGTGGATGACGACTCCCTCGATCTCGCCCAGAGCTTGACCCTTCTCTTGGTTCTCGGACGAAAGCCACACCGCAAGGTCTTCGACCATTGCGGTGCCTTGAAAAGGGTCGCGGAGCACACGTGCATAGCCCATACGCGCAGGCTAGCACCGAACGCTTGGCTTGCCTGTGAATTCCTGTCAGGGCTGCGGGGATGCCGATTTGACGATGGGAATCGCCTTGACGTAGGGAAGGACGACCGCGGTCGTCGTCGCAGAGGCGACGGCCGTCAAGATGGTTATCACGGCAGTGATCCAGACCTTCTTGCGGTTCTGTCCCTTTCCTAGCCAGTCTTCGATGGACTCGAGGCGCTGCACGACCCCCCGCGTCCCGTTGTATCCGCGGAGGGTGCGCTCGACGCCGGCCATTTTCTCGTCGTGCGAGTCGAGGCGCTTGTCCATCCCGTCGAACCGATCCATCAGGAGCTCGAATTGCTGGTTGTCCATCTTGAGGCCTCGGGGTCGGAAGTTCGCTACTGGTCGCTGTCTCATTGCGCTTGCCGCCTGACGTAGGAATTGCGCTGGGCGTGGAATTGCCAATCGAAGTAGCGGCTGGCCGCCTGCCTTTGGGATTCAGGAAGCGCATTGAGGATTTGCTGCTTCGTCTGGGCCACGAGGTCGGGATCCAATCCCTTCTCGGGAGTCCACTGCGTGACGAGGTGATGGATCCTTTCGTTGATGGCGTCGTAGATGGCGGGCCCGATCTTGCCGGCCTTCTGCGGGGGCGCTGGCTCGGAAGTGTAGATGCCGGTCAAGCCCGTTCCGAGCCGGCGGAGATTCTCGAGGCCCGGATTTTGTCCCGAGTACCCGAACTCCTGGGGCTGCAGGCCCATCGTCTCCCCGGCCCGGCGGACGAGCTCGGCAGTGAGGGGTGAGGCCTCGCCCACCACCGCCATCGGGATCTCGGCAAGACGCTGGGAAGCGTTCAGGGGCGGTGCGAAGTAGCTTTGAAACTCCGCTGAAGGAGTGAGGTAAGGCTCCATCGGTCCCTTCGGGCTCATCAGACCGGTGGCGACGGTGAAAGGCATCTTGAGCGCCGGTCCGAAGGTCTCGAGGCCGAGGTTCGCGGCACCGATCGCCGCTCGCCGGGCCGCCTCTCCCATTGCGTCCGGACCGCCCGCCTGAAGCGCCGAAGCCAGCGGCCCGAAGGTCAGCCACTCGCCGCGGGAAATGAGGGGATCGACCGAAGTCAAGTGGATGTCGAGTGGACGCCCGTGGACCATCACACGCCAATCCCCGATCTTCGGGCCGCCCTTCCCACCGGGCCCGCCATCTTCGAAGGGCATCTTGCCTGTCGTGATCTTGTTGAGGATCGCGGTGTAGAGGCCCCATCCGACGACCCCGTTCGCCAAGGTCAACGCGGCAAGGCCGGCGCGGAGGTGTGGCGGAAGGTGGGCGAGATCCAGCCCACTGATCCCCAGCGTCCGGGCGGCTTCCGTGGCCATCATCCGGTGCTGGAAGCCGAAGAACGGGGCCCCGTGCTCGGCCATCCACCGCACGAAGGGACGCTGAAGCTCGCGGGTGTAGTTGCCGAACTGCATCGCGTAGTCGGCCATTCCCTTGGCCATCGTGTTGGGATCCTGGTACCGCGGGTCGTCCTCGTGGAAGTGCTTGAACGCCAGCATCGCCGCAACCTGGCCGCGGGCGTGCAGCCCCCAGAACGGCTGCAGGACTTTCTGCAAGTTCTCGGGAGGATTCATCGGATCTCCGAACACGACATCCTCGAGCCGATTGAACCAGTTCTGCGGTTTCCACTCGCGCGTTGGATCGTCGTGGAGCTCGAAACCCTCGAAGCTCGAGGTGCGGATGGCGCCCATCTGAAGTCCGAGCCGGTAGGTTTCCGGGCCCTCGTCGCTCGACATCGCCTTTGTGATGTCCTGCGCGGCCTTGGCGTACCCGCCCAGGGGGCCGGCAAGCTGCATCGCGATCTGCTCTTTGGTGGTGCCGGGAATCGTCTTGAGTCCTGAAGCGATGCGGAGAGCGTGACGTAGAGGGACGATCGGGATCCGGAGAGACCACGGAAGGACCGCCTGGTTCCCGAGATTCGTCGCCTTGGCGAGGATATCCTGCGCCGGCCTCAAGGTGCGAATGTTCTCGAGCGTGTTCTTGACGTCTTCCGGGACGTTCCACTGGTGCACGAGCGGGCCGGACGGACGGCCGGTATCAAGGATCCGGTTCGTCCACTCCTTCCCGACTCGTGCGGCCGGCAGCATCGTGCCGCGGAAGTCCATCTTTCCGGTGTTTGGCTGAACTTGCGCTTCGGCCCTGGCGAGGGCTTCATCCTGCGTCAGCCCTTCCGGAATTGCGGAGTGCTCGGGTCCTCCCGGATAGGCCGAACCTCGGACGACAGATTCACCCGCCTGCGCTCCGGTTCCGATGTCTTCGTACGGGGCCATCCCTCGCGTCATCATCGCGCCGACTCGCCCCGCCACCTGGTGAGCGGGGAGCATCAACCCGTGGCTTTGCAACGAGGCCATGAGCTGGTGCCACTTGTACGGCTCGTAGGTCTCGTGGACCCAGTTCTTGACCAGGGTCACGGGGTCCGTTTCGTAAAGGGTCGCCGTGCCCTCTGTCGTGCCAGGGCTGACCCGATGGGACCTGGTCTTCGATCCGCCTCTTCCTCGGGTCAGGAGAGGCCCTGTGGATGATCCATCAGGCGGGACGGGAACTTCGACGTTCTGGCCTGTGGCGGGATCGCGGTACATGGGCCGGGCGGCACCTTCGGGCGTCTGACGCCAGGTCAGCGGAACGAAGTGGCCGGAAGGAGTCTGCAACCACGTCTCGGGCCCCCGGCCTTCTGGAAGCATCGCGAGGCGCATCGCCTCCATCTGGTTCTGGAGCCCGGTCCATTTTGACGCCATCCGCTTGAAGGCGTCGGAATGCTCGAAGAGGGAGGCGTCTTGGTCCGACATGTGCGGGATCCGCATCTGATCCACCTCGCGGATCCGCTTGTTCCACTGCAAGACCTTGCTTCGCGTGTTGTCCACGTCCTGGGCTGCGGCCTCGCGCATCTCGGGAGAAGCGTCTTGTGGGAGGTTCTGCCAGGTGTGCTCGGCCTGTTGGTAAGCGCCCAGCAAGTCGTCGAGCTCCTGCTTCGTTTGGCCGATCTTCGCCTTCTCCGCGAGGAAGCGCTGACGGTATAGCCAGAGGGAGAATGCCTGGGCGTCCTTCGGGTCTTCGTGCCCAAAGATGCTGCGGGCCCACATGTCCCCAAGCTGGCGACCGGCGACTCTCGAGGCGGCCCATTCCTGTGCCGCCCGGGTCACCGCTGGGAGGCCGTACTGGGATAGTTTGTCGATCGCGGTCCCGCCAGCGTTCAGAAGCCGGTTGAGAAGGTTCGGCACCTCGTGCGCGGCGCCTTGAACCTTGGGGCTGTATGTCTTGGCCTTGAGGTTGTTCTTGACGACCTGCCACGTGGGAATCCGGGCCTGGCCGGGGAGACCGCGGGTTTCGATCGAGGGATTGACTTCCTCGGAAGGCGGCGCGATAGTGGATTCAGCAGCCAGCTCGAAGGCCTGTTCGTGAGACGGTCCAGGACCTCGCATCCGTAACGCCTCGTCTTCGGACGGACGGACTACGCCGAGAAAGGGGTTCCGATCCCCGAGCTGGCTTCGCCATTTTTGAACCTTGGTTGCGACCTGACCTGGGGTCGTTTCGTAGACTCGGCGCACCATGTAGCCTCGGGCTACCGGTTGCATCCGAACTGCCGCCAAGGCGTGCTTCCCGTTTTGCTTGATGGCAAGCATCTGGCCGGGATTGTCAGGGTCTTCAAAAACGTGAGTCGGGTGATCCAGGACGTATTCAGCCAAGTTCTTGGCGTCTTCGGGAGAAGAAAAGTACTCCGGGTGCTTCCCAGCCAGCCACAGGTAGTCGGCAAAGAGCGGCTTGGGTGCGAGGTTCGCCCGCTCGAAAAAATCCATTGTGGCGGGGACCGGAACGTTTCGGTAGCGACGATCTATCGCCGCCTGGACTTGCGGCGCTTCTTCGGCGGCCCGTAGGCTGTCCGCAACGCCGCTGCCACCGCCTGCTGCGTCGGGTGCCCGCTCAAGATCATCTCGTGGATGTTCTCCTCGATCGTCTTGCGCGATCGTCCCTTCTTCAGGGGCATTCGGTACCTCCCCGCCCGGCTCTACCGGGCCTGCGCGAAAGGGAGCTCACCTCGTAGCACGCCCGTAATGAGGTCTCTTCCTTGCTGACCCGCGAAACTTGGTCCGAGGATCTCTTGGATGCGGGCCGGGGAATTTCCTGCTTCGGCCAATGCTCGAATCCTCTGTTGCAGGAACCGAGCTTGAGGAGACGGACTCGCAGGATTGAACAACCGAGACGGTGGGGCTGCTTGCGGCTCCGGTAGCTTCGGCAAGACTGAAGGTGCAGGTATCTGTGCTGCGGCTGGAGGAAAAATCTCGGAAGGTGGCGCCGGCTCTGGAATCGTCGGGACAGGCCTACTCATTTCTGGATGAACTACAACCGGAGGGACTGCGAGTTCCTGTGGAGGGCGAATCGGAGCTTCCTGCTTGGCGGCCTGCAACCGCTCTACGGCCTTCGCTGGATCCTTCGCCCCGCCGGCGGTCCAGAACTCCCGATTCCACAACCCGCGGGCCGCCGGATCGCTCGGGGCTCCTGTGTGGACGAAGAGATCCTCGACGTGCTGCGGATTAAGGCCCGTCTTCTGAACGATCTGGTCAGGCGACAGGCCTTCCCCGATCAGCGTCACCGCATGGTTGTAGAGGTGACGGTCCTTGAGGAGTTGCACCGTCTCACCGACGCGGTTCGCGAGGCCCGGGTGAACGGGAGCGGCCTGCGGCACCACGGCCGTGAGCTCGGAGGAGATGCTCTCCCCGGCGGCCGGGGTCGCACCGAAGAGAGAAAGTTGCTCCGGCGCAGGAGGGGGAGCCTGCGCCGGAGTCGCGGGCGGTTGCCCGGCGCGCTCTGCCATCAGCCGCTCGAGGTCGGCTTGATCAGCAAGGGTGGGGGTCGTTGGTCTGACCTGGCGATCTTCTGGCACGGTCTCGGTCACCGGCGTCTCGACACGGCGTCCGAATTGGGAGATCGATCGTTTGGCTCCGAGCGTCGCCGCGATCTGGTGCCACGGGGTAGCGCCTCTGGCACCGAAGCCACGAAGCGCAGGAGCGGCTACCTCGGCCGTGAATTTGCCGGCACCGCCCAGCACTCCGGCCGTACCGATGGCCAACGGGTTGACCTTTTCGCCCATCATCCGTTCACGGCCCGCCTCGACACCGGCGCCGTACGCCGACTCGCCTGCGATTCCGCCCGCGATTGTCCCTAGCCCAGGCGCGAGGGCAGTACCTCCAAGCTCGCCGACCGCTCCGGCTCCAATGTAGCCGGGGACATCTGCCAGACCGCCGATCAGACTCTCCGTAAGGCCTGGCTGACCTTGCATGACTGGCAGGTGAAAGAGACTGGTCGCCACCTGGCCCGGTCCCGTACGCTGTGCGGCGGCCAGGACTCCGGGAAGGCCGGTCAACGTCGGTGCTCCTGGACGAGCCCCGGTCCACGCCGTGATGTACTTCGCCCTGTCGGTCGGGGACATCCCCTGGATCGCCGGGATCACCTTCTTGGCGTAGTACTCCCGCATCAAGGCGAACCGCTGGCTCTGGGGAACCCCGCGGTTGTCGAAGACCTTGTTGACCTCGGCCGGCGTGAAGAGTTGGTCGATCGTCGCCATCAGAGTCCGAGATCCTTTCTCGCCTGGTCCGTTCCCGATCCGGGAGATGCCAGAGGGGCGGGAGTTGGCGAAGGCTCGTCAGCCGGTACCGAGCCGGTCGCCGACAGAACCGCATCAAGGGTCTGCGGGTACTTGCTCAAGAGCTTGAGGATCTGGTCCTGCAACCCCTGCGCCTCCGCAAGCGACTTCTGATCCCCGGCCGCGATCAAGCTGTCGTAGCGCTTGCGCCAGAGTTTGACCTGCGCGTCGTCTTCCGGTGAAAGGCGAACCTGCCGCGGAGCCGCGGGCCTTTCGTAGGTCGAATACTTGGGGTTGCCGGCGTAGTTCTCGGAGATGTACTGGGCCTGCGGAACCTCGATCACGCGTCCCGTCGCGATGTCCGTCACCGGGATCATCCTCTCGGTTGCAGTGAGCTCTCGTTGGCGTTGTTCGGCTTCCGAGCGCCGTTCCGCCAAGTCGGCGTTGAATTCCCGGCGCGCTTCTGCCGCCTGTGCCTGACGATAGGCGATCTCGGCTTTCTGCTCGGGCGGTAGGACATTCCACGGGGTACTCCCCGCCTGCAGCCCAGAAACGCCGAGACGACCGACGTTCGCTTGCTGCGCGGACGGGGGGAGGGAGCTGAAGATCCGAGCGAGGCGGTCCTGTTCGGCCAGCTTGAGGTCTTCCGCGTGCTTGGTCGTGATCATCTTGCCGAAGTCGTCGGCCGATCCGGTCCACATCCCTCCATAGGCGTCATGCAAGACGTCCGGATTGATGCCGTTCGCCGATCCCAGGGCAAGTGCCGTCTGAATCGCGTTCTGCGCGTTCTGCTGCTTTCGGGCCTCGTCCTCGAGAGTGGTCTGCCGAGCCATCTGCTGACCTTGCATCCACCCTTGGATCGCGGAGGCGAAGGGGGAGAAGTAGTCGGGATACGGATTTGCGGCCATCATAATCCCCCTGCGGCGTACGAACTTCCCCATCCGTGTTGCGGCCAGGCCATCGGCGCATGCCACCAAGCAGCCGGGGGCGGAGGAGCGGTTGCCGTCGCGGAGTGGGTCTGGAACTCGGGCGGAATGCTCATCGGCGAGGCCGCGGAAACCATCGCTCCAAATCCGAGAGATCCGGGCGGGGACCCCACCGGATTCGCCAAGGAAGTCGGCGCCTGGAGTGAACCCAGGAGGTTGCTCGTCGTGGGAGCCGCAGCGATCGTCGGTTTGGCGGCTACGGGTGGTACCCCCGGCTTTCCGAGGTTGCTCAAGGCGTTTCCGATCCCCGACGTGATGTCCTTGTTCCCGAGCAGATCGCCCGCCACGGTCGCGCCGGCGCCCAGAAGGCTCCCGAGCCCTGCGGTCTGATTCTGCTGTTCCTCCGTTGCAAGCTGCTGCTGGAACTGGGAGTTCGAAAGGTCCGTTCCGTAAAGTCCCTGCATCGCCGAGGCCTGGCCAAGCTGCAGTTGAGTCAGGTCCGAGTTCTTGGCCTGCTGGAGGTGCTGGAGGTACCCGAGCTGGTTCTGCACCGCTTGGTTCTGCAGGTTCGACAGGGTCGAGGCCTGCGCTCCGGACATGGCGGCTCGAGACGCTGCCTCTTGGCCGGTTCCGAGCAGGCCCCGGGAAGCGAGGTTCCCCGTGAGGGAGTGTTGCTGGTTGGCGAATCCGGCTGACAGGTCCGCCTGCTCGGCCCCGATGTTGTTCCAGAAGCCGGAATTTACGCGGTTCCCGTTCGGGTCGAAAATCTGGTTCTGGTTGATGAGGGCCTGATCAGCCGCCTGATTCTGGCCGATGAGGCTGTTCCACTGGGAGGCGATGGCCCCTTCTTGGGGATTCGGACCGGAAGCGGCCGTAGGTTGCGGAGGTGGAGGAGGCTGATTCGCGCTGTCGATCGCGTTTCCAACATCGCCTGCCAGTCCTGAAACCCCCATCCCGATCAGAGCCGTTCCCGCGATCTGTCCGATTCCCGGGACGAACTCAAGCGCTCCGCCGCCGATCGTCTCGGCGCCGTGGAGTAGCCAATCAGCCCACGAAGGCATCAATCCCCCTCAAACGCTGTAGCGAAGATCCATCAGCACGATGTCGCTCCCACCGGAGCTCCCGTTGATGTTCATCGTCGAGGATCCTGTATCCACCCAAGCTTGCCCGATCGAAACGTTGACGGTTCCGTCGATGATCTCCCCGGTACCTGGAGCCCCGGATACGTAGGGTAGATTCGTCATCGTCGTTGTGTTGTCGAAGACCACTAATCCGCCCACGCCTGGGGCGATTCGAATCTCAAGAAAAACCTCACGGCCGATTCGAGTGTCGCGGGCGGTAATGGTCACCGATCCCGTCTGCGTGAGACCGCTCCACGTCGGGGTCAAGGCAGACTCGACGTAGTTCGCCAGCAGAGTTCCTCCCGCAAGAGTCACCCCCGTTGAAAAGTCCCCCTGCGTCAGGTAGGCGTGGCGGGTTGAATCGACCGCCGTCGAGCCGTTGACGAGCAGGCCGCACTGGCTGCAAAGGTTGAGGTCGTCTAGGACGTTCTGCGACCCCATCAAGAAGCACGCCAGAATGCCCAGGAGGGCCCCCGTGATGAACTTCCGCATCGCTACGCCCGAGAAGCAGCGTCGAGCTTCGCCAGCAAAGGGAGGACGAGGCCGAGCGCAGGGACGGGGACCATCGAGTTCTTCAGCACGTCGAGGAGGAAGACGCACTCTGGTTTCGAGAGGGTGATTGCTCCCTCGGGAAGCACCTCCTTGATTTCGAGATTCGGGGCCTCCGGCGGAACATCCGAAGCCTTGGGTTTGGTTGCCATGTGGGTTCCTTTCGAAAGAGGGCCGGCGAGAGGAGCGTGCACTCTCCTCTGAAGGCCTTGACGGGTCTTAGCCCGCGATGAGAGCTCGGTAGTTGACGCCAACCGCCGGAGCCGTCTTGAAGACCACCTGCACCACGTTGGTTCCGTTGGTGCCGGGATCCTGAACCGTGAGGACGGGGTAGTCGAATGGAGTCTGGGCGGCGCGAATGACCGTCTCGACGTCTCGAGTTCCGAGGTTGTGCGTCAAGTTGAAAGCAGTGGTCGTACCGTCTCCGGTGATGTTGAACCACTGCTTCTTGAGGCCATCGGTGATCCCGAAACCGGCGAGGGTGGTCGGAAGGGTAACGCCGGTGATCTGGCCCTGCGCGTTGACTGCGAACCCGATGTAGGTACCGGCCGTCACGCCCGAGTTCGAGATCGACATGGTGTTGCCGGTCTTGGTCAAGCCGGTTCCCGCGACGATGGACTCGACTCGGGTGAAGGGGATGAAGGTCAAGGCGGCCTGGTCGGGGCTGATCGCCAGTCCCGGATCCGCGGAGGCGAGGTTCGCACCGGATGCGGTCGCAGTGCCCGAGGTGCTCACCTTGGAAGCGGCCAGGGTGTAAGCCGCGACGTCGGTGAGCTGGTTGAAGGTGACCACCGAGCCAGTCGCCGAGGCGTAGGCCAAGGTCTTGCCGGTCGCATCGGCGTTCCAAGCCGCGGCCAGGCCGGAGGCGACGGTCGCGGTTGTCGGCGCAGCGCCTGCGGTGTAGGTGACTCCCGATCCGTTGATGGTCGCAGTGATCGTGTCGTTTTGCGCCCAGGTTCCACCCACGGTGATGCTTCCGTTGACGATCGCGGCGTTCATCAGGATCCCGGTGTCTTTCCACACCGTGCCGCTATCGACGAGGAAGAAGGTCCCCGTGGTGACCTGGCCATTCGCGCTCCCGTCGAAGTCGGTTGCGCGAGTCAGAATCCAAGGGTGGGTTCCGTCGCCGACTTGGGTCAGGGTGTAGACACCGGCGTCCTTAGCCGTCGCCGCGCCCCCTGCCACAGTGCTTCCGTCCGAGGTCGAGGCGGGGTTCAGAACGGCCACGCGGTCGTTCAGGGCCAGCGTCACGCCATCAACCGCGGGAAAGGCGCCGTTCGCCGTGGCGGTCAAGGTCTTCCCTGCACCGGAGCCAGCCGCGGTGTAGGTAGGGAGGGCTGCGTCCGTGGCCGCGACGACCGGGTTCTTGTGGTACGACTTGCCGGCCGCAGCGTTGGCCGCCGCGCTGTCCACGTAAGACTTGTTGGCCAAGTCGTTTGCTGCCGCTGGGGCAGTCGCGGTCGAAAGAAGGCCGGAAGCGCTCCACACCGCGATCGAGCTTGCGACGCCCGAGCTCGATTGCGAGGCCAGATCCGAGACTTGAATCGAAGCAGCCAGGGCCAGCTTCGAATAGGCGATCGCTGCCGCCGCGTTGACGTCGGCATTGACGATCCCGCCCGATTCGACGAGATCCTTCGAAGCCGCGCCGTTGTAGTACCGCACGCGGTTCGTGCCCGAGTTGTAGCCGAACTGACCCGTGACCGCGGGCGCATTCGTCGCATCGAGCAGCGGACGAAGCAGCGCCATCGCTCCTTGTAGGTCGAGATCGTCCAAGACATTAGTTGCCATCGTTTCCCTCCTATTGCAGGTAGACCGTTCCCACTTGGGGCTGTTTGAAGCTCACCGTGACCGTGTAGGGACTCTGCTCCAGCACAGAGATGTTCGCGATTGGCTCTTGGCCGCCTACAAGCACGAGAATGCTGGGGACCTTCCCAAGACCATGGTTGATTGTCCACGTCGTGGCCGGAGATGTCTGTGAAAAGACGAAAGGCGCCCCACTGCAGGTGGCCGCCGATAGGTAAACCGTCCCCACTTGAGGCTTCTTGAAATTGATGGTGACCGTGAAGGGGGAGTTCTGATCGACCTGAATGTCGCAGAGGGGGATTTGACCTCCCACGAGAACGACGATCGACCCAGGTACCTGATTCAGGGTGTGATTGATCGTCCACGTCGTCGCCGGGGAGTTCTGGCTGAAGACGTAATAGTTCGCGTTGTTGCCGGAATTGAAGGTGACGCGCTTGTTCGTGGCGTCGAAGGCCAAGCTCATGTCGCTGCCGGCCGCGAGTTCGATCTTGTCGGCTCCGCTCGCGGTGAACTGGGCATTCCCTTGGGCGTCGGCGATCGTGACGAAAGCGTCGGTCGAAAGGGTCCCGTCTGGAGCAACGGTGGTCCCCGCACCGGCGATGACCGCTCCCGGAGTCGAGGTCGTAGCAAGGGGAAGGTCGCCTGGGATCAGCAGGTCCCAAACTGGCAGGGAGGAAGCGGATCCAGTGCCCTGCTGACGCAGGAATCGACGCCCGGACGAAACCGAACCCGGGAGACGTACAGGCCCGGCCACGCCCTGGGCGAGGAGATCCCCGAGCGTAGTCATCGGGGAAGTCAGTTTGGCGGAGAATGCCTGGTAGTCCGCCATCGCCAGGTACCCATCCGCCGTCGCGGTGGCCCTGGGGATGGAGATGTTGCCATTCGAGTACGCCAGCGGAGCCGAGGCGGTGATACTCCCGGGGCTCCCCCCGCCGCCCACGATGGAATTGATGATGGTCTGCTGGATCGAACCCGAGGAACCGTGCGGCGTCCCCAGTGCGGAATTGATCGTCTCGGTCAGCCAGCGAATGCTCTCGCGGTACTTGAGGAAGACGTTCTGGTCGGGATACCCAGGAAGCGGGTGGACAGGCAGTGCTGTCCAGCTTGGCCCCCCCTTGGCGGCGGTCACCGGTTCGGTTCCTCGTAGATGTCCGCGAGGAGCGAGTGCAATTCAGCGGCGACCCCGCTCTGCGACCCTGCCGCGGCCTGGCCCACGATGTCGAAGGACAGGCGCCGGCCTCGAGCGGCCGAGTATCCGGAAGGAAGCGGGATTCGCTTTGTGGCCCGAGTCGCGCTCGAGAGGTTCACGGTCACGGTAGGCTTCTGGTTGAGGCCCACGCCCTGCACCGCCACCGAGTCCGGGAAGATTCCAGACTGCACCGTCGAGACGTTCGCCGGGGCATTCTGATCGACCGTGAATGAGAGACGGCCTACAGTGGGTCCGCCATCAATCGTGATGGTCTGTCCCGCTGGCCACTGCTTGTAGATCGCGCTGTATCCTCCTCCCCAGTTCCATTGGTAGGAGGGCGTGATGAGGACGTTCGCTGGGATGCCGACGAACGGAATCGCCTGGGCCTTCTGCGTCCCTCGAGCGGCCTGTAGGACGGGTAAAAGCTGAACAGGAGCGCTCATAGGTCATCAATAGCTCGGGGTCGTAACCCCATCCCACGGGAAGGCGAAGTCCCCGAAGACGATGTTGTCCCCCGCGGAATTCTGGTTGAGAAGGAAGCCTGATTGCTCGTCGCTAGTGAAAAGGTGCAGAAGCGAGGAGATTCCCTTGGTCCCCGGCGACGTGAGCCAGATGACCGGGACGAATCCAACGTTCGAGTTCTGGAGAGGCCCGCTTCCCGGATACTGCTGGTTGCAGACAAGGCGCTGGGACGGAGTTCCTTGCGCCAGCACGTTTGCCGGCCCCATTGCATTCCAGAGACCTCCCAACCAGGCGTAGGCCCGCAAGTACGGCCCGTAAGAACCGTATCCACCGATGTTGAAGCCCGTGAGGTTGTGCGGGCTGTACCCCATGATGACGATGGCCGGATCGGCATCAGAACCAGACGATGCGGCCGTGGAGAAATCCAAAATGATGCTGGTGAACGTCTGCGTCCTAGAGGCACCGAGCGATCCGGACGGGTAGCACACGGAGTAGAAGGTGAACGGGGCGACGGAACTCGCGTAGACCTGTTGGACCATCGCGGTCCCATCCGCAGGGAAGAGGGTTATGTCGTTGTTCTGATTTTGGATGTGGAACCACGTATCGACCCCATCGGTAGCCGTTGGAACGGCCGAAGCACTTCCACCCGTAAACCCGGCCGCCTTTGAATAATACCCAAGCCAGGTGGTGCTGTTGGTGGGGCTAGACTGGTTGGCGAAGAGGAGCTGCCGGGTTCCGGCGTAGCTGCCTGTGCCCCCGGTCGGCTGTTGTACGACGAACCAGGCACTCGCATTGGCCAGCCCGCCGGCCCCCGATGCCCCCGTGGGCGTTCCGGTCGTGAACTTGGTCGTGCCATCCGACCACATGGGCACCGTCCACCCGCTCGCGACCAACCGTGCGATCAGGTTGGCGAGAGCCTGCGCCCCGTTGGTCGGCGTCAGGTTCAAAGTGAAGTTCGACATCTAGCCTCCCGATACGATCAGGCTCAAGGGGTAGTTCCCAGGCGTCGGGAAGCCGGAAATCCCGGTCAGTGCCGTGCCCGAGTTGTCCGTGGTCTTTGACGCGGTGAAGCTACTGAAAGATCCGCCGCCGTCCACCGGCACCGAGATGGTGAGGTCGCCTTGGAAGTCCACGCGAAGCAACGTGGCCTCTTTGATTGCCTCGGGGTTGTCGCCGATGATATCCGGCGTCTGCCATTCCCAGGCCTGGGCGCTCCCGATCAAGAGCTTGTGGATGTTCGTCGGGTCGGTGGCCGGGACCACGTAGATTCCGTCGTCCTCGGTGCTCGCGGCGTTGACGACGAGGCTCGAGGTGGAGAATCGAGCGTTCTGCCAGCCATCCCGGAGGTCCACAACGACGGTTCCCGTGGTGTGAAAAAGGAAGTATCGGCCGTCGAAGTAGGCGGATGTCGTGATGGTGAGTCCCTGCCAGAAGGTCTCGGCGATCTTGCCGATCGAGACGAGTTGTGCCGAGACTCCATCGAAAACTGCGAGGCCCTCATTCGCGAGATAGAGGGTTCCCCACGGGGTTCGCTTGGCCGAGAATCCGGGGAAATCGAAGTCGGCTACAGGCGTTCGGATATAGTAGAAGGCTTCTGAACGCTCGATCGTAAGGGAGTCGTCGTTTGACCCTCTGATGATATACGTTCCGCCTGTGGAGAACGCGACGGTGACGATTCCGTGGTTAACTAGGGCAAGAACGGGGTGATCCAGCGGATCGGAATTGACGATCGGCCAATACTGCGGGTATCCGTTGATGGACCAGACGATCTGCTTGCCATACGACGACCACACGGAATCTGTGGCGACCGCGAAGACGATCCCGGATCCGGAGGCTCCTTGGCCGCTGGCAATCGAGTGTATTCGATCGGAGAATGCTGAAAGAATCGGAGCCTGAGAATGATCCGAGGTGTAAAGGGAGTTCTGGCTGAATCCACCAGGTTGCCAGGTCAACTCCGGCATCGATCCGAGGGAGGCGTCGCTAACTACCGCGCTGGATGGATTGCTAGTAGAGTTGTTGACATAGTTCCCGGACGAATCTACTAGCACGCTACCGGTGTCCGAGAATCCGGACGTTGAAGCCGAGACTTTGGCAAACCTGTGCAACACAAACGATCCGCTTGTTGCCTCTTCATATAGCGCATTTAACAGGCTAAATGAAGCCCCAGATGGAATCGATTGTAGTGTACTTCTCCATATCTGAGTTTTTAGGACTCTTGGATCTGCCGAGGAAAGACCGGATAGGTTTAGAGTGAGACTTCCAGAGATGGAGGCATTAGATGTCCACGGGCCGAAGTTCGGAACATTGTATATGTTATTTAACGTTGCGTGATAGGCATCGGTTACGGACGCTATTTGAAAAACTGGCTGGTTGGGAGGATCCTGCAACAGAAGCAACATCCCTACCATTCCCGCGTTGAATATCGGATCAGTGCAAGTAACCAAGGTGTTTGTAGAATCGATAGTCAGTATAATGCTTTGGCTCCCCGACCCGATTCTATATCCTGCGACGAAGTTCGACGGGCTCGACTCCAGTCCATCAGAAGTGATGTACGTAACCGCGTAGGCGTAGAGACCATCAGCGGCAAACGTAGATCCGCCGCCCGCGGATAGGGTTACAGAAGCAGGGACAATTCCCATTTGAGAGGAAGAGGTAAGAGAGAAAATATACGGAGTTATACGTTGTCCCCCTCCCGTTCGCGTCTTGTAGATATTAACCCCATCTTGCATCGCGGATTCGGAATTGATGTCACTGATCCAAGTTCCCGGAGACGGTACTAGATTCGAAGGATCGGGGAGGCGCTTGATGAATCTGACCCCCGGCGGAAGCGCGGCGGC
>VFSW01002701.1_pt1 | contig 26744 bp, 28 predicted proteins | sample 5358111 | NCBI WGS metagenome assembly VFSW01 (sample SAMN11554181, study PRJNA540505) | mine drainage metagenome | isolation source: sediment from site ElyBrook_90M | place: USA: Ely Copper Mine, Vershire, VT | collected 2017 | reverse complement strand
CCTGAATATCCATCGCCGGCTTGCCCGGCTGCCGCGCGCTCTGGCAGTAAACGCCGTGCTGGCCCACCAGCACCAGCGCGTCCGTAAGCACGTCGAGCGTCACGGCGAGCCGCCCGCGCGGCACGCCCATCATGAACTCATGTTTTTCGAGTTCGTCGCGGCGTTCTTCGTATACACTCACGTCCCTTATTCTATCTGTATGGGTATCCCGAAGTGGCCGATTTCCGGCGCGCGCGAGCGCGAACTGCTGGACGAAGTCCTCTCCAGCAACAACTGGGGCGGCTACCATCCGATGGTCGCGCGGTTCGAAAAGGAATTCGCCTCGTTCCAGCATTGCCGCCACGGCTTGAGCGCCATGAATGGCACCGTGACCCTGGAGATGGCGCTCGAAGCCCTGGGTATCGGCGAGGGCGACGAAGTCATTGTCCCGGCTATCTCGTTCATCTCGACCGCGACCGCGGTTTCACGCGTGCGCGCTGCGCCGGTGTTTGTGGATATCGAGCGCGACACGTTCAACATCGATCCGCGGCGCGTGCGCGAAGCCGTCGGCCCGAAGACGCGCGCGATGATTCCGGTTCATTTCGGCGGCCCCATGGCCGATATGCATTCGCTCATGCAAATTGCGGACGAGCACGGCATCCCCATCGTGGAAGACGCGGCGCACGCGCACGGCTCGGAGTGGAACGGACGCCGCGCGGGCAGCTTCGGCGCCTTCGGATCGTTCAGCTTCCAGAACGGCAAAGTGATGACCGCGGGCGAGGGAGGCATTCTTCTCTCGAACGACGAAGCGCTGACGGATCGGGCGCGCGAGATTCTGGATATCGGGCGGCGCAAGGGCGAAGGCTGGTTCTTTCACTACACGCTGGGCACGAACTACCGCATCACGGCCCTGCAATGCGCGGTTTTGATCGCGCAGCTGGAGCGCCTGCCGGAACAGAACTGCCTCCGGATGCGCAACGTTGCGGCAATCCGCGAACAACTGGCCGATGTGAAGGGCCTGCACTTCCAGCGCGTGCCCGCCGCGGCGAGCGTGCACACGAATTATCTGCTGCTCGGCTGGGTGGATGGGGATCGCGGCGCGTTCCACCGCCATCTCACCGCCGCCGGGTTTCCATGCACGCCTTTTTACCCGCACACGCTCTACGAGAATCCGCTGTACAGGGAACGAAAGAACTGCCGCGCGATGCCGTGCCCGAATGCCGAAGCGCGGATCACGGACGCATTCTGGATTCCTCACCGCGCGCTGCTCGGCGACGAGTTCGAAACGGAGGCGCTCGCATCCGCCATGCGCGCGGCGGCCGCGGCTTGACTTACAGGAAGAACATGGCCAGCGCCGCGGCGGTCGTCGCGGCCGCGCAAATCCACCCGACCGCGCTCGCCGTGCGCGAGTTGACGCGTTTGCCCATTACCGTGGGGTCGCTGCTCAACAGCGCCACCAGCACCAGCCCGGCGAAATGGCAAAAAGCGCTTAGTGCGCGACCGGCTCGTCACGCTCAATCTTACCGTCGCGAATGTGAATCACACGGTGGGCATGGAGCGCGATGTCGTGTTCGTGCGTAACCAGGATGATGGTGTTGCCTTCGTCGTGCAGGCGCTGGAAAAGCGCCATGATTTCGTTGCCGGTCGCGGTGTCGAGATTTCCCGTCGGTTCGTCGGCCAGCAGAATCGACGGGCTGTTGACCAGCGCCCGGGCCACGGCCACGCGTTGCCTCTGGCCGCCGGAAAGCTCGTTGGGCTTGTGGTTCATCCGCTCGGCCAGATCCACCTGCCTCAGCGCCGCTTTCGCTTTTTCGAGGCGCAGCGCCGGAGGCGTGCCGTTATAAATCAACGGCAGCTCGACATTGTGCAGCGATGTGGCGCGCGGCAGCAGATTGAAGGTTTGAAAAACAAAGCCGATTTCCTTGTTCCGGATGCGCGCCAGTTCGTCGTCCGACATCGAACTGACCAGACGCCCGTTGATGAAATATTCGCCCTTCGTCGGCGAGTCGAGGCAACCGATCAGGTTCATCAGGGTCGACTTGCCCGAGCCCGACGGGCCCATGATCGCGACATATTCGCCCCGATGGATCTCGATGTCCACGCCCGAGACCGCATTGATGACCTGGTCTCCCATGACGTAGCTTTTCCAGAGATCGTAAGTGCGAATGACGATGCCTTCGCGCTTGAGACTTTCGCCCTTCTCGATGGCTTCCTGCTCCAGTGCTTCAGTCATGGGTGCGTTCCTTAAGTAGTGGTCTTGACCGCCACCGGCTTGTTGTCGATCTTGACGCCGGCGCCGTTCTTGACCGTGCGGATCACCTGATAGGGGCCGGTAACGATCTGATCGCCCTGCGCCAGGCCGCCCAGGACTTCGATATCGGTGGCGCCGCTGATGCCGGTATCCGTTTTACGGAACATTGCTTTGTTATCCGCGCCGACCACGAACACCCCGGTGATCTCTTCTTTGTTCGCCTTCACCGTCGCCGGGTCCGGATTCAGGGGCTTGTTCGGGCTGGTATCGAGATCGCCCTTCGTCCGCGTGGTGAGCGCCTGAATCGGAATGGCCAGCACGTTCTTCCGCGTTGCGGTGGTGATTTTCGTGGTGCAGGACAGGCCGGGACGGGTCTCGTCCGGGGGATTATCCAGAGCGATCACGACTTTGAAGTCCTTCGCTTCCTGGCTGGAGGTGCTGCTCTGCGAAGACGCAACTCCGGTGGAACGCAGAATGGCGGTGTTCCCGATTTCGATCACATGCCCGGTAAACACCCTGTTCGGGATGGCGTCGATCGTAATCTCGGCGGGCTGATCGAGCTGGACGTTCACGATATCGCTTTCATCCACGTTCACTTCGGCGGTAACGATGGACATGTCCGCGATTGTCATGATCGTGCTTCCGGCCGAGTTCTGGATGCCGGGCACAACGGTCTCCCCCATGCGCACCGGAAGGTAGGTCACGAGCCCGGCGATCGGCGCCACGACATTGTGTTTCTTGAGAATATCGTTGAACCGGTTGAGGTTCGCCTGATTTTGCACGATTTTTCGCTGCGAACCGACCAGTTGCGCCTTCAATTGCGCCAGTTGCGCCCGCGCCTGCACGATCCGGGAACTGGCTTCCGCGACGGCTGCCTGTTGCCCTTCGAAAGCGGCTTTGCGCTGTTCGAAATCCTGTCTGGCGATCAGGCCCTGCTGCAACAACTGCTGCCCGCGTTTGAAATCCTCGTTGTAGCGGTCGAGATACGCCTTGTTGTGATCGAGCGTGGCCTGCAGGGCGTTGATGTTGTCTTCGCCCGCCTTGTAGCCCGCTTCGCTGGCGGAGGCATCCGCTTCGGCGGAATTCAGCGCCGCCACCTGCGCCTGCACATCGGCTGCGGATTGCGCTTCATCGATCCGCGCGAGCAGCTGGCCCTTCGTCACGTGGTCGCCTTCCTTGACCAGGATCTCCGTGAGCTGGCCCGCGCCCTCGGCCCCGATATTGATGTAATTACGGGGTTTAATCTCGCCTGACGAGGTCACCACGCTGGCGAGGTCTTCCCGCACCACCCTGGCCGTCTGGACCGTAACCATACCGCGCCGGTTGTAGCGAACGCTCGCGAGGACGCCGGCGCTTATCAGAAGTAATACGATAACTCCAATCAGAATCTTCCACTTGGGCTTCACGATATACAGTGCTCCGCTGTTCTGGCGTTTGTCTAATTCCGGTTCAAGTCGATTAGACGTAAAACGGCGATCTTTTGTTCGGGGAAACTCAAGCTTAACACGCGCGCCCTGTAATAGTTTGTAAGCGACTGAAAACAGGAACCGTTACTACTTCCAGGTCACGCGCCGCGGAGCGTTGTTCTGGCATTGCATGAGCTGGGTCATCCCCTGGCCCAGATCGGTGCAGGCGCTGTCGGTCGCAATGCGCTCGGCCTGCTCTTTGGTGGTGGCCGCGCCGTTTCTGCAAATGGTCTGCCCGTTGAACGTAATGCAGACTTCGCAGCGATTCTGCGCGTTGCCCAGCGTGGAATACGCCATCGCGCCGATAAACGCAACGATAAACGCGATGCCCAGAATCACCGGCCATTTTCGTTTGGATTTTGGCATCGATTACAGTACGAACTGCTCTCCCGTGAAGAAATTGCCCATGCTTCGGAACTTGTCATAGCGTTGCTCCACGGCTTCGCGCGGCGTCAGCCCGGATAGTTCGTGCAGGGAACGGACAAGCTGTTCCTTCAGGAACCGCGCCGCTTCGTCATAGTCCTCATGCGCTCCGGCGGCAGGCTCGGGAATAATGCCGTCGATCAGACCCAGCTGCAGCATGTCGGGAGCGGCGAGCTTCAACGCGGCGGCGGCCTGCTCGGCTTTGCCCGAGTCACGGTAAATAATGGACGCGCAACTCTCGGGCGAGATTACGCTGTAGACCGCGTTCTCCAGCATAAAGACGCGGTTCGCCACCCCCAGCCCCAGCGCGCCGCCGCTGCCGCCCTCTCCGATGCAGACCGCAATCACCGGCACCGGCAACCGCGCCATCTCCCGCAGGTTCCGGGCGATGGCCTCCGCCTGGCCCCGTTCTTCGGCGTCGATTCCGGGGTAAGCGCCGGGAGTGTCGAGGAAGGTAACGATCGGCCGCCCGAACTTCGCCGCCAATTGCATGGCGCGCAGAGCCTTGCGGTAACCCTCCGGCTTGGGCATGCCGAAATTCCGGTAGAGCTTCTGTTTGGTATCGCGCCCTTTCTGCTCGCCGATGAGCAGGATGGGCTGCCCGTCGAGGCGGGCCATGCCGCAAACCATGGCCGCATCGTCGCCGAAAAGGCGGTCGCCGTGGATCTCCTGAAAATCCGTGAGGATGCGCTGCACATAGTCGAGCGTGTGCGGGCGTTTCGGATGGCGCGCGTTCTGGACTCGCTGCCAGGGAGTTTTCTCCGGTGCGGCTCCGCCAGGCTCCACCTCTATTTCCATCCTTATCAGGATACTTGACCCGCCGCGGCGGCCTTCAGCGCAGCGCTTTCAGGGCGAGACCTCTCGCCACCGAAGTAAACTCGTTCCCCGCCCGGATCCGGGCGGCGCCGAAGCGCGATTCGAAGATCCGGCGGACGGAGGGCACGAACGACGATCCGCCGGTCAGAAACACCGCATCGACCGCGCCCGCCTCGATTTCGCAGGACCGGAGCAGGGAATCGACGCACTCCTCAATCCGCCGGAGTTCTTCCCCAATCCACTTCTCGAAATCGCGTCTGCGGACGAGCGCGTCCAGATCGACCGCCCCGTCCGAGAAGTGAAAGCGCGCAGTCTCGTGCTCCGACAGGCCGCATTTCACTTCCTGCACCGCCCTGTGGAGCCGGTACCCGAGGTCTTCCCGAATCAGGTGAATCAGCGCCCCGATTTTTTCGGGCTCGAACGCCTGTCCGCGGACGCTCGCCAGCATATCCATCACGTCTTTGGCTTTCAACAAAGAGAGGTGATGCCAGCGTTCCAGTTTGGCGTAGACCCAGATGGGGACGGGCAGGATCTTGTCCATGGAGCGCAGTTGCGTTCCCGCGCCGAGCGCGGGGGAGACCAGGTGGCGCACGATCTTTGCATCGAAGGCGTCTCCCGCGAGCCCCACGCCGGCGTTCCCCGGAAGGTCTTCCGGAGTGCGTCCGCGGCGGAGGATGGATGGCCCCACGCGCACGAGCGAGAAATCGCTGGTGCCGCCGCCGAAATCCCCGATCAGAATGAGTTCGTCGCGGTCGAGGGTGGATTCGTAGTAGTGGGCCGCGGCCACCGGTTCCATCTCGAATTCGACGGATTCGAAGCCGGCGAGGAGGAACGCTTCGCGAAGCCGCGTCTCGGCGAAGTCGTCGCCCGCCTGGTTCTCCACGCCCACGAAATGAACCGGGCGGCCCACCACGGCGGACCGGATCCCGGTTCCGAACTGGCGGCCGGCTTTCTCGCGCAGGTCGCGAAGAATACCCGCGATCAGATCTTCCAGCGTTCTGCGTCTGCCGAAGACGTCCGTACTCTGAAGACTGCGGCTGCCGAGGAACGATTTCAACGACTGGATCAGCCGCCCCGCGTTTTCGGCCAGCAGATAATGTTCGATGCCCTCGGGACCGGTCCAGGATTTAATGGTTTTGCGATGCCGTTCGGCAATCTGCTCAATATATAAAAGCGACCGGTAGGAATCCGTGAGACTGCCGGCCAGCGGAAAGCGGGCCAGTTCGATCTCGCCGGAGCGGTTGACCCGGGCTACCGAACTGTTCGTGGTTCCGAAATCGATACCGACGGCATCGCGCGCGCTATCGCGGTGCAACTGCGGCAGTATCGGTCTCCGATTCCATCTTGAATCAGGATAGCAACCGGGAGCCGCATCGTCCCAGTTCAGGCAGCTTTCAGGGTGGAACGCCGGTCGAGCGCTCTCTCCGGCACCTCCAGGTTGTAGAGGCAGACGTGGTCCAGCGCCCAGAGGTTCGCCACGGGAATTCCGGCCGACCAGACGAGCGCCAGTTCGCGTATCCATGGGGTGGCTGAGCCGAAGACCGGAACCAGATACCGCAGGGCCGCGACCGGCCACCCGAAGCCGGGGAAAAGGCCGATCGCTTCACGCGCCAGATTGAGATCTCTCATGCTGCTGCCGAAGGCGAGCGCTTCGACCTTCATGCGGTCCAGACCGCTCGACGATTGCTGTTGCCACTCGACCGGGAGGTTGATGAAGCGGTTCAATTGCCCGCCCTCAACAGGGTTGCCAATGGGGATGGGAACCGGGTAATTCACGTCGTACGGCCAGAGAACTTCGCACTTCACGGTGGGATATGCGGAGCGGATGTCGGTCACGAGCGCGCTGACGTGATCGCGCAGGCGATTGCGCAGGAAGATGGCGTCGGCGCTCGCGTTCACGGTTGGGTCGTCGTTCGGGGTGCTGAAAGTATGAAGCGGGCGGCCGAGCGCGGTCTGCGCGGCCGCGAGCGTTTCGTCGTCGTAATAGGCCATGCCGCCCGGTCCGGCGAAATACCACCAGAGGAACTCGCCGTACTGCACATTGGGGGTCAGGCCGGCCGCCGCCTGCATCTGGGCGATGTTCCGGTACACCGCCTTCTGGTAGGCCAGCATTTTGGAAGCGCCCACCGCGCACTGGGTCGAAAACAGGACACCGAAGCCGGTGGCGGTGGTGACCGGGGTGCGGGCTGTATCGGGATAGAGCGCGGCGTAACCCGCGGGAGGATTCACCAGTTCCAGAGAACAGGCGGTCACGACTTCACGGCCGCGCGTAGCGCACTGCGAGTAGAAATCCGCGTGCCAGTCGCGCACGGCGCGGTTGACGGGCGGAGTGACGGTGTCGTCGATGACCCAGGTTGGATACTGGCCCGCCGGCCGCGTGGGCGTGACAGTCGCGACCCCCGCCGCGGAGGTCAGCGTTGCCGACAGGTTCAGGCTATAGGGCGGGCCGGATGAGCGCCCGTTCAGAGTCAGGATGTTGCCGGTGGCCGATGCCCAGAAGCCGGTGAGCGAATTGTTGATGTAAGCGGCGAAATGGGCCGCGATGGTGGCTGGGGTATCGCCCGCAAATACGGACTTGCCCAGATAAGTCGGGGCGGAGGTTTGCGGGTTGAACACGAGGATGACCGAGTCGCCGGCCGCGAAGGTTCCGGTGAAAGCAACCTGGGCCGTTGACACGGAACCGCCGGAGGCTACCCGCTGATTCCACCAGAACACGCCCAGGTATTCGTTAACCGGCCCGGCGTACCCGAGCTTGTCCATCATCCACATCAGACGCGCCGGGGAAACTTTGTAGGTTTGATCGGTATCGAAATCGAGCGCCGGAGAAATGTTGGCGCGGGGCGCGAGCGCGTCCGGAACGTCCGAGAGCACGGCGACGTCGAGAAAATCGAAGTAGACGAAGCCGGCCTCCTGCACGCGTATCGTGACGGTATGTTTTCCCGCCGGCACGGCGGTACGCAGCAGGCGTCTGGTGACGAGAGCGGACCCGGTATTGACGCGGCAATCGAGCAAAGTCTCCGCGTCGCCATCCAGGCGCACCCCGGCTACCCCGCGATCGCTGTAGAACTGGCTGTTGAGCGAGGGGTTATAGAGGGTATCGGTCACCAGAACCAGACCGCCGCCGGACACAGGCGTTCCATAGAGCGAGGTCCCCATGTAGAGGTTATGGGTGGACTGGCAGGTATAGGTCACGCTTACCGATTCGTTGAGCGCGCTGGCGGCTTTGGCGAAGTATTTCGAATAAAAACCGGATTCGATGCTCCAGTTCGGAGTGAAAACGCAGGCTCCGTTATCTTCCTCGATACGAATGCTGCCCGGCCCGGCGACCTGCAGCGCCGCGACCGCATCCGGCCCGGCGAGTTGCCAGTTGGAGAACGTGGCCTGCCACTCCGCGGCTGTATATGCCGCGCCGTCGGCGAGCGATGGGGCGAACGTGAGCCAGCACTGGCGGAGCTGGTCGATCCCGAGAGCCGTGAAATCGAGGGAAATGTTCCAGGTGACCGCCGAACTGCCGCCGCTCAGCTGAATCTGAGTCTGATCGAAGGCGAGACTCGAGGGCGAGTTCGCGAGCCAGTACAACTGGATCATGTTGCCGTCGCGGCCGCCCCGCGGAGCGAGATACGGCAAGCTCGCCCCGCCCGGCGCAGCCGCGGCGAGAGTGAGTTGGCGCGGCGACTGGATGCTGGCGACCGGGTAAGCCACGCCGGCCAGCACGATGGTCGATCCCGGCGTAATTCCGGAGAATTTCGTGCCCGAAACCCAGGTCACGGAGGTTCCGCTCACGCTCACATTGCCGTAGCGCGCGGCCTCGATCGCGATGGCGGCGCCGCTCGCGGTGGCCAGCAGCCCATGCGTGGTGTTCGCGCTCACCCAGTTGGCGCCGTTGATCATGGCGGCGATCTGCGCGGCGACGGCCTGCGGCGTCGCGATGCAGATCACGCCCGGCGCGTTTCCATCGGAAGCGCTCACATTGACGATCGAGCCCGCCGCCGCGGTCAGGACCGTGAGTATGACCGTATTCGAGGAAGATGCGGCGCTGACTTGCGGATCGGCGCCGTTGATGGCGGCGGCGAGGGCCGTGGCCTGATCCGCGCTGTTTTCGCCGGCGGCTTCGGTGTGCGAATACGTTCGTCCGTCGATGGCGATGGAATGAATGGCCCCGGTGGTTCCGGCGAAGAAATTCAAGTCCATCGAGTTCGCCGGCACGGTGTATTCGAAAGCCAGATTCTGGTACCAGAGCGTCAGGGTGTTGCCGGGTTGAATGGCGGCGGTGCTGACGACATTGAGCGTGGCTGAGGCCGCGGGGAAAGCCGCATCGGCCAGCATCGCGTTATCCCACAGCGGCACGTAAGCGACGGTTCCATCGGCGCGGATGCAGTCGAGCGTGGCCCAGTCGATCCAGTTGTATTTGGGGGAATCGATGGGTTGCAGGGAGTCGGTGTAGAGCAGGCTGAAATTGAGGGTCAGCCCGGCGAAGTTGAAATCGGGCAGATAACGGATCGAGGGATGCTCGAACGCGTTGTCGGCGTCGTAGAGAACGGCTACGGCGAAGTCGGCCGGGTCGCGAAAGATACCGCTGGCCACAAAGCCGGCCGGCGAGGCGGAATGCAGCGTCGCGGCGGCGGCGAAGCTGTCGAAACCTCGAAGGGAGAGTGTGCGGTCGGGTTGTAGTTTATAGATTCGCTCGGGCAATCGGGTATCCGTCCGGTCCGATTGTGCCACCGGCCAGGGCGCGCGAAAGCAATGCCGCGCCCCGTGAGTCGCGCATATTTAACAAAAAGAAGGAATTCCGGGAGATGAAATAAAAGCGCCGGGATTGTGACTGTACAATGTCTCACGGGCAGGCTACTCCGCGCTCTAAATGGCCGTCTCGCGGCCGATAAGATCAAGGTGACGGGACCTGCGAGCCTGATCCTTCTTCTTCTGCCGGCGGCCAATTTCGGCATTGCGGAAGCGTCCCCCGCGAACTGGAGCGGGGACTATCTTCCCTGCCATCGTCACGCCGACTTGCTCAACCGGGAATCCATGGATCTCGGAGTGAAGATCTCCACTTCGAACGCAGTTCTCGCCCGGCAATTCGCGCGGGCAATGGACTACTGGGCCGGAGTTCTCGATCTCGAATGGCGCCGTGTGGACTCGCAGGATTGCGCGATTCAGCTGGTGGACGGAAAGCCCGATCTCTTCGATTCACCCGGCATCAGCGCGCGATCGCAGTTTCCCGACCGTCCCGGTTTCGAGGGGTGGATTGCGTTCAATCCCGCATTAAAGCTCGGCGAAAACGAGATGTTCCTGGTATCGGTGCATGAAATCGGCCATCTTCTTGGACTGCCCCATAATCCGAGCGGATCGTCCGTGATGTTTTTTCTCTTTCTTGACGACGCCGCTTCGCTCGATGCGGCCGATCTGGATGCGCTGGCCTGCAGGCACAGGCTGCGCGCGGGCGTCTCGCGGGCCGCGGTCCGCGGTCGAGGATGGTTTCAGGGAATCGCCGGCTGGGCTAACATCAGGCTCGCCGGGTGGAGTATTGTGGAGGCAAGAGGGTTCGCGCGCCATGTTCCGCCTGCACCGTTTTCTGTTGCCGCTCGCCTCGCTCTGCGCGCCCGTCTGCGCGCAGACCGTTTCGTTCCCTGATTTTTCCTCCGCAACCGGCCTGACTCTGTCCGGGTCGGCGGCGATTGTCAAAACGGACAATGGCGCCGTGTTGCGGCTGACGAGGGCGGAGTGCTGCTCGGCCGGGAGCGCGTTTACCGCCAACCCGGTTCCTTTCGTCATTGGCGCCGACACCTTCAGCACGTTTTTCCAGTTCCGCCTGACGAACCCGGGCGGACTCGGGCCGGCCGATGGCATTGTCTTCGTGCTGCGGAAGCCCGGCAGTCCCGCGCTGGGCAGGACCGGGGGATTCCAGGGCTACGATGGCATCGGCCAGAGCCTCGGCGTCAAGTTCGACACGTTCCGGAACGATGGCGAGAGCAACGACAACCACGTCGCCATCCAGACCGGCGGCGCGGTGCAGGACGATTTCTCGCGAACGCCTTACCAGGTTGCCGTATGCACCGCGCCGCTGGGCGTTTCCGGATGCATGTCCAATGGCCATCTCTGGTCCGTCTGGATCGATTACGACGGCGTGGATCTGCATGTGGCGCTGGCCGATAATTCGATCGTCCGTCCGCCGGATCTGATCGATGCCCCGCTGTCTCTGCCGATGCTGCTCGGCTACACGGACGCGGCTTACGCCGGCTTCACGGCCGGGACGGGCGGCGGTTTCGAGAACCACGACATTGTGAACTGGCGGTACGAAAACATTTATAACCCCACCCCCGCGGGAACGCAGCAGATTTTGCCCCGGCCAAATCCGTAAGCCCTTCCATTACACTGGTGATTTCCATGATCATCAGCCGCGACCGGATTCTCGCAACCCACGTCGGTAGCCTGCCCCGCAACGAAAAGCTTGCCGGCCTCCTGGTGAGCCGCGAGGAGGGCGCAGAGATCGACAAGGCGCAACTCTCTCTCGAAATGGACCGCGCGGTGCGCCACGTAGTCGAAGAGCAGGTCAAAGCGGGCATCGATATCGGGAACGACGGGGAGCAGCAGAGGGTCGGCTTCCAGACCTACGTGCCCCAGCGGATGTCGGGCTTCGCCGGCGAATCGAAGCGGCGGCGCGGGCGCGATTACGAGGAATATCCGGAGCTGGTGGACGACCTGATGCGGCGCTTTCCGAAGCGCAGCCGCATGCAGAACGCGCCCGAGGCGCGCGGCGAACTGCACTACCTCGATACCGCTCCGATTCTGCGCGAAATCGAGCGCCTGCGGAATACGGTGAAGGCTGTCGCCGGTTTCCGCGAATGCTTCATGACGGCGCCTTCCCCGGGAATCGTCTCCACCACGATGTTGAATGCGTTTTACGATTCGCACGAGGCCTATCTCGCGGCGCTCGCGCGTGAGATGAGCCATGAGTACAGGGCCATCCACGAGGCCGGCTTCATCCTGCAGATCGATTCGCCCGACCTCGCCATGGACCGCGCGATGTTTTACCGCGATCTCTCCGACGAGCAGTTCGTGGCGGCGGCGGAAAAGCACGTGGCGGCGCTCAATCGCGCCATTGAGGGCATCCCGCGCGACCGCGTGCGGCTGCACTGCTGCTGGGGGAACTGGGAGGGTCCGCACCTGCACGATGTTCCTCTGGCGCGCATTCTGCCCGTGCTCTATCAGGCGAACGTGGGCGCGCTCAGCATCGAGTTCGCCAATCCCCGGCACCAGCATGAGTACGAAGCGATTCGCCGGAATCCTCTGCCGGCCGATATGGTGCTGGTGCCGGGCGCGATCGACTCCACCACCAACATTGTGGAACACCCGGAAGTGGTGGCCCGGCGGGTGATGGAAGCCGTGGCGGCGGTGGGCGATCGCGAGCGCGTGATCGCGGGCGCGGATTGCGGTTTCGGAACGTTCACCGGCCGCGAATGGGTGATCGAACCCGTGGTGTGGCTGAAACTGAAAGCCCTGCGCGAGGGCTGCGATCTCGCCTCGTCCCGCCTCTGGGGCTGATGCGTAATCTGAAAATATACAATGCTTGACGAACAGGAATTCCGTACCCGATCCGAAGAGGCGTTGACCGCCCTGCAGGAGGCGCTCGAACGCGCCTCCGACCGGCATGATTTCGAAGTGGACAGCAACCAGGGCGCGCTCACCGTGGAGTTCGGAGATCCGCCCGCGAAGTTTGTGGTGAGCCCGAATGCGCCGGTGCGCCAGATCTGGGTCTCGGCCCGCGTGCGCAGCTTCAAGCTCGACTGGAACGAAGCCGCCGCCGCATTCGTGCTTGCCGGCGGCAGGACGCTTCGCCAGCTGATGGCCGACGTGGTGAGCGAACAACTCGGCGAGCGAATTTCGCTGGCCTGACCGTCCCGGCGCCCGCCGCCTGAGTTTGGTTCCCTGTTTGCACTCTCGCAATCCGGACAGAGGAGCCTTATGCCGATCTCCGGCCTGATTCGCGACGCCGCGCATCCGCTGACCGATGCCGCTTCCGATTACGACGCCCTGCTTCAGTTTATCGGCGATGCGCGTTTCGTCCTTCTGGGCGAAGCCTCGCACGGCACGCATGAGTTCTACCGCGAACGCGCCCGGATCTCGAAGCGTCTGATTCTCGAAAAGGGTTTTACCGCCGTGGCGGTGGAAGCCGACTGGCCGGACGCCTGGCGCGTCAATCGCTACGTCCAGGGCCAGAGTACGGACGCCGACAGCGTCGAAGCCTTATCCGGGTTCCGGCGCTTCCCCGCCTGGATGTGGCGCAATGCCGAGGTCCTCTATTTCGTTGGCTGGCTCCGGGCGCACAACGAGTCGCTCGCCGCCGGTGCGGCGAAGACCGGCTTCTACGGGCTGGACCTTTACAGCCTGCACACTTCGATCGAGGCGGTTCTCGCCTACCTCGACAAGGTCGATCCGGAGGGCGCACGCCGCGCGCGCCATCGCTATGCGTGCTTTGAGAATTTCGGGGAAGATCCGCAGTCCTACGGTTATGCGGCGGGGCTCGGCCTCAGCCATTCCTGCGAGGAAGAAGTCATCGGCCAGTTGCTGGAACTGCGCCGCCGCGCGGTCGAATACGCCCGCCGGGACGGGTGGATCGCCGCCGAAGACTTCTTCCATGCCGAACAGAACGCGCTGCTGGTAAAAGACGCCGAGCAGTATTACCGGACCATGTTTCGGGGCCACGTGTCTTCATGGAATCTGCGCGACACCCACATGGCGCAATCGCTCAATGGCCTGGTCGCGCATCTCTCGCGCGGCGGGCCACCCGCAAAAGTAATCGTCTGGGCGCATAATTCGCATCTGGGAGACGCACGGGCGACCGAGATGGGCTCAAGGGGCGAACTGAATCTCGGAGAGCTGGTGCGGCGAAGCTTTGGCCGGGAATCCGTGGCGATCGGGTTCACGACATACGGCGGGACGGTGACGGCTGCCTCGGACTGGGGAGAGCCGGCTGAGCGCAAGCGCGTCCGTCCGGCGCTGGACGGCAGTTACGAAGCCCTGTTCCATGAGACCGGCCTCGCATCGGGAGTACGCTCCTTTCTCCTGACGCTCCCGTGCGCCGCCGCCGTCTCCGGAGCGTTGCGCGAGCCAATGCTGGAACGCGCCATCGGCGTGGTCTACAAACCGGAATCGGAACGTATGAGCCACTATTTCCACGCACGACTTTCCGGCCAGTTCGATGCCGTGATCCATTTCGATGAAACCCGGGCCGTGGAGCCTCTCGAAGCGGCCTCGGAGTGGGGGCCGGGCGAGCCTGCCGAGACCTATCCCACCGGAGAGTAGCGGCGCCCGGCCTCAGTGCACTGGCGTCTGGCTGACCTCCGCAGCCAGGCGGCGGTTCCCTGCGAGCAGGCTCTGGACTTCTTCGTCATCCACCTGACGGAAGTCCCTGTACCACTGGCCCACCCCGAAGAAAGGCGTTGGCGCCGCCAGGCAGACCACTTCGTCGGCCTCCGTTTCGAGGTATGCACAAGCCTGCCGGGACCCAACCGGAATCGCAACGGTCACCCTGGCGGCTTTGAGGCTCCGGACATGGCGGGCGGCGGCCGCCATCGTACTCCCCGTGGCCAGGCCGTCATCGACCAGAATGACCGAACGATCGTGAACATCGAGCGGCGGCTTGCCCCCGCGATAAAGTTCTTCACGGCGTTCGATTTCGGCCTGCTCCCGTCTCACGATGACGTCGATCTCCTCGTTGCCGATGCCCAGTTCGCGAATCGTGTTTTCGTCGAGAACCCGCGCCGAACCCGCGATGGCGCCCATGGCCAGTTCCGGTTGCCATGGCACTCCGAGCTTCCGCGCCACCACCACGTCCATGGGAAGATGCAGTCGCCGCGCGATGGCGAATCCGACGGGAACGCCGCCGCGAGGTAAAGCGAGAACGATCGCGTCTCCGGGGAACTTGTGGAGAGCAAGCTCGTCCGCCAGCAGGCGGCCCGCTTCGAGACGATCCGCAAAAGGAAGATGAACCATAACAGCACTCCTTCGGCTCAGCCGTTTGCCTGTTCAAGAGCATCTGCGTCGCCACAAGTCCGGTCCGCATCCCGGATCGTCTGTTCGGGAGCCTTCTGCGCCAGACGGCACGGAAGGCGGCAAGCGCTGCGCCAGGGAGCGCAGAACCGGCGGACATCGCGCACTCCTTCCGCCTTTGCCGCCCGGCAACCCGTGTGCACATGCTTCACCAGAGCGCCTTATGAAAAACGCAGTGGAAACCAAACATGCGGAGATCGTCCTCTCCGCCGGCAAGGCGGAACTCGCCGCTGACCTTTCGCTTCCCGAACGCGCCACAGGCCTTGTGATTTTTGCGCATGGAAGCGGCAGCAGCCGCCTGAGTCCCAGAAATCGGCGCGTGGCCGGGATGCTGAATCGGGGCGCTCTCGCGACGCTCTTGATCGACCTTCTCACGAAGGAAGAAGAGGCGGTCGATATGCGCACCGCGGAGTTGCGTTTCGACATCGGCCTGCTCATCCGCCGCCTGACCGCCGTCACCGAATGGGCCGGAGCGCAGCCGGAGCTGAAAAGTCTCCCGATCGGATACTTCGGCGCCAGCACCGGAGCCGCCGCCGCGCTGGCCGCCGCCGCGGAACGCCCCCAAACCGTGCGGGCCGTCGTTTCCCGCGGAGGCAGGCCGGATCTCGCGGGCGCTGCTCTCGGCAAGGTGCTCGCGCCCTGTCTGTTCATCGTCGGAGGCGACGACCAGGTGGTTGTGCGCCTCAACCGCGAGGCGATCGCGGAACTCCCCCGGAAGACGGAATGGCGGCTGGAAATCATCCCCGGCGCAACCCATCTGTTTGAAGAGCCGGGTGCGCTCGACCGTGTGGCGGATCTCGCGCTGGACTGGTTTCAGACGCATTTGAAAGCGAGCCCGGTTCCGGGTCAGCGTCCCGGAGCGTAATAGCCCAGTCTCCACCGCGCCTTGAGCGCCGGAAGCCCCGCCGGGCGCGCGACCTTCACCTCGACGTGCCGGTACTTGCCGTCGCGCTCTTTGTTCGCCGGCGCATAAGCCAGCACGTACTGGTTGCGTAACTCGATGGCGATCCTCTCGGCGATCGCCGGGAGCTGGTCGAACCGCGACGCTCCGAAGGCGCGGCCGCCGGTCTGGTCCGCGATCTGCCCAAGGAGCCGCGGGCCGCTCACTTCTTCGGACGATAACTGCGGATACAGCACGGGCTCGAATACGCCGAACGCATAGATCTGGGTGTCGGCTTCGCGCACCACGTCTTTGATGTCGTCCGCGGTGTAACGGCTGTTGTTGTCTCCGCCGTCCGACACCACGACCAGCGCCTTGCGCGGATTCTTCGCCTTCTTCATCTCGCGCAACCCGAGCGCCACCGCATCGAGCAGCGCTGTCAGGCCTCCGGGCTCGAGCGACGCCATGCGGTTGCCGATCGCGCGCATGTCGCCGGTGAATGTCTGCGCGACTTCGGCTCTGTCGCTGAACTCAATCAGAAACGCTTCGTCCCCGGCATTCATCGTCTTGAGAAACTCCTCCACCGCGCGGCGGGAAGTGTCGAGCTTCAGGCCCATGCTGCCGCTGGTGTCGATGAGGAGCCCGACCGAAAGCGGTGCGTCCTCTCCGGAAAAGTCCGTGATTTTCTGCGGCGCGCCGTCTTCGAAAATGCTGAAGTCTTCCTTGTCGAGCCCGAGAACGAAGCGGTTCGAAGGATCGGTGACCGTCACCGGAATCACCACCAGCGTGGTATCGACAACGATCTTCGCCTCGGTCTGGGCGTTAGCCGCCAATGCGATCGCAAACAGACCGAGCCGGAGTTTCATGCCACGTCTGAAATCAGAATGACGGGCGCGCCGGCGGAAATCAAGCCGGGGCGGATCACGCGCGCGTAGAAGCCGCCGTGCGCCCAGTGCGCCGAAGCGATGTCGCCCGCTTTGCATTGCGCGTCGTACATTTCGTTCTTGATCGGCTCGCCGTAGACGTGCAGATTCGAGCACGGGGTGCGGAGCAGGGTGAGTTCGATCTCCGCTGCATCCCCCACGCGATAGCGCTGCCCCGCGCGCCACCGGTGCGGGTCGAAGCCGGAGACGGTCAGGTTCTCGCCCAGCGCGCCATAGAAGATCGGAAACCCCCGGGCAATCAGGGCGTCGATCAGTTCGGAGGCGATCATCAGCACGGCTTTATCCGGGCCGCCGTGGCGTTTCAGATCGCGATGGCGGTCCGCCTCCACGCCCTCGGGCTGCAGCATAACGGGTCCGGGAACGGCGTGTTTCGGCAGCCCGCCGTTCGAACGGTTGATTTGTGCGATAACTCCGGTCATTGGCTAAAATTCAGGGTAGCGCGATAAGCTCTCGGATTGGACAATCTTACCCACTCGCTGGTCGGCCTGTTTCTCGCCAGAGCGGGATTCGGAAAATTCACGCCGCGCGGCACGGCGATTATGGTCGTGGCGGCGAACGTTCCGGATTTCGATGCCGTGTCCCTGCTGGGCGGCGCTGCCGCCTACATCCGCTGGCACCGCAACATTACCCACTCCCTGATCGCGCTGCCTCTGATGGCGCTGCTCGCCGTCGCCGTGGTCCGCGTGCTGGGAAGGAAGCAGGTCCGCTGGCTGCCCGCGTTTCTGATCGCGGCGGTGGCGGTGGCGTCGCATCTGATTCTGGATCTTACGAACGTGTATGGCGTGCGCCTGCTGCTGCCGTTTTCGGGACACTGGTTTCATTGGGACACCACGGGGGTGATCGACCTCGGGATCTGGGCGATCCTGCTGCTGGGCGTGGCCGCGCCGGCGTTGGGCGCGCTGGTCGGGTCGGAGATCGGGGAGCGCCGCCGCGGTCCCGGCGCGGGGTGGGCCGTCACGGCGCTGCTGCTCGTAAGCGCGTACGATTACAGCCGGAGCGTCCTGCACGGCCATGCCGTGGCCCTGATGGATTCGCGCATCTACAACGGGCTCACGCCCCTGCGCACGGGCGCGTTTCCGCTGGCCAGTCCTCTGCTCTGGACCGGCGTCGCGGAACTTTCCGACGCTTATGTGGAAGTGCCGGTCGATTTGCGCGGCAGCTTTCATCCGGAATCGGGAGAGACGTTTTATAAGGCCGCGCGTACTCCGGCGGTGCTGGCGGCGATGCGGACCGAGGCGTTTCAGCGATTCCTCGAATTCGTGCAGTACCCTGTCTGGGTGGCGTCGCCCGCGCCGGAACTCGAACACGGCGTCATCGTCCGTCTGGTGGATTTGCGTTTCGGCTCGCCCTCCATGCCCGGCTTCGAGGCGGTGGCCACGGTGACCGACAGGAATCAGGTCGTGAGTTCGATCTTCACCTTCGGCGCGCCCAGAGTCCGGTGACAAAGCCCGCTCGAATTAAAGACGGCGGATGGATCGCGCCCTCGGCGCTCGAACGCGGTCCCGGGGGCCGCGCACTGTGCCGCTGGTGCCGGACCGAAGTCCCGAAAGGGCGCCGCACGTTCTGTGCGGAAGCCTGCGTTCACGCCTGGAAGTTGCGGACCGATCCGGGTTATCTGCGGGACAAGGTCTTCGAGCGCGACCGTGGCGTCTGCGCTCAGTGCGGAATCGACACCGTGGCCCTGCGGCGCGATTTGCGCAAGCTGGACTACGCGGCGCGCCGCCAGTTTCTGAAAGCCTGGAAGCTGCGCGAAGGCGGCCGCAAATCCCTCTGGGATGCCGACCACATCGTGCCGGTCGCGGAGGGCGGAGGCCAGTGCGACCTTTCGAACATGCGGACGCTCTGCCTGAAGTGCCACGCCGAAGCCACGGCGGCGCTGCGGGTCAGGCTGATTTCAGCTCGACGCTGATGAGGTGAATCTCGGAATCGCCCACGTTCTCGACGGAATGCGGCGGCAGCGATTCGATCCAGGCCCCGCCGGCCGGCGGGCGGGAATGCACGCGGGTATCGAGCAGTACGTTGCCCTCTCCATCGCGGCGGACGAAGTCGCCCGGGGAGATCGTGTAATAGACCGCGGCCCATCGATGGGTGTGCACGGGGACCGCATCGCCCGCGGGAATTCGTGTGTCGAGCACGCGCACGCGGTCGTTCTCCAGCACCAGTTTATGGTGCCGTGGAGCGGCCACTAACGCGTCGAGCGAATCCGGCCACGGCCAGGCCCCGTCGCTTCCTGTCTCCGGCCGTACTTCGGGTAATTGCCCGGTAGTCATAGTCCAATGCTCTGTCAAAGATGGCGCTCTGTCAACGATTGTCAACGGCCGCGGGATGCGGCCCGTGAATTGATATACTGTGTTCGCAACATAAGAAGGTAGGAGGTTTCGCTATGAAAATCAAGCTTGCGGTTCTTGCAGGTTGCGTGGGTCTGTTATTGGCCGCATTGCCCCTGTCGGCCCATCATTCGTTCGCGGCGGAGTATGACAATACGAAGCCGGTCAGCGTCAAAGGGAAGGCCCTCAAAATGGACTGGGTGAATCCGCATTCCCATCTCATTTTCGAGGTCACCACGCCCGAGGGCAAGACCGAACAATGGACCGCGGAAACCCCTCCTCCGAACGGGTTGTACCGCGCCGGCTGGCGGCAAAACATGATCAAGGGCGGCGAGGAAATCACCGTCAACGGATTTCTCGCCAAGGACGGCGCCAACCTCATGTGGGCGCAGAGCGTGGATTTTGCCGACGGGCGCCGCATCACGCTGAACTCTTCTCCCCTGCCGCAGCCGCCGGGCGAAGGACGGGGCGGCAGAGGTCCTCAGTAGGTCCAGTCCCGGGCTCGCTCGCCCGCGAGCCGCCGCTTTCCATCTTTCGCGAAGAGTAAGGAGCAAAGTCCAAGATGACAGAACGAATCCCCGGCCGGAAATTCCTGTTTGCCGCCGTCGCCGCGCTTGCCGCGCTGTGCGTCGCAGCCGCGCCGGTATACGGCCAGAAAAAGGCATTCACGGTCGGAAGGACCTGGAATAACCAGCCGGACCTGCAGGGAATCTGGCAGCCCGCCAAACCCGTCGACAACCTGGAGAAGGGTGGTTACATCAAGGATCCGTCCAACGGCAAAATCCCGTATCTGCCGGGCGGCGAGGCGAAACGCAAGCAGAACGAGAAGAACGCCAAAACCGCGGACCTGGTGAACAAGTGCTACATGCCGGGCGTCCCGCGCCTGATGTACATGGGTTACCCGTTCCAGATTTTCCAGTCGGAGAAGTACTTCGCCATCGCTTCCGAATATGCGCACGTCTACCGGGAGATCTACGTGGATGGCTCCGCGCACCTCGATTTTCCCGACACCTGGGACGGCGATTCCCGCGGACATTTCGACGGCGACAGCCTCGTGAGCGACGTGACCAACTTCAACGCCTTGACATGGCTCGACAAGGTGGGCAACTACCACAGCAACCAGCTGCACGTCACGGAACGGTTCACGCGCACCGGACCGGATTCATTGCTGTACGAAGCCACCATCAGCGATCCCATGACGTACTCGAAGGATTGGAAGATTGCCGTGCCGATGGTTCGGAAGACGGGTCCCACGGCCCGGCTGATGGAATATGAGTGCCAGGATCTGGCTTTCGGAAAGTGAGAAGCAGGAGAAACCCCCGAATGAAAAAGTTTCTGTCAGGATTTGCTCTCGTGGTGGGAGCCACGGTCGCTTTCGCTCCCTCGCTTCCGGCCCAGGGACCTCCGGGCGGCTTCGGCCGGGGCAGAGGCGCGCCGGCCGAACCGGCAGGCCCCATGCCCAGACTGCCGGACGGCCATCCGGACATGCAGGGATTCTGGAATCCGCCCGCGATTACCGACATTGAGCCCGCGCCGGCGCGCGGCGGCGGCAGAGGACGCGGCGGACCGCCTGGTGGCGGACCTCCCCCAGGTGGACCTGCCAATGCCGCCGCCCAGGCGGCCGGGTTTGGCTTCGGCGGCGCCATCCGCATTATCGATCCGAAGGATGGAAAGATCCCGTACAAACCCGAAGCCCGCGCGAAACAGCAGGATATCCTCGAGCACCACATGGCGGATGAGCCGGAGTTGCACTGTTACCAGTCCGGCGTGCCCCACAGCGAATCCAACCAGTTCGGGATGCAGATCATCCAGACCCCCGGGTATTTCGTGCAGCTTTCCGAGTTCATGCACACCGTGCGCATCATCCCGACGGATAACCGCGCCCATATCGACCCCAAAATCAGGCTGTTCCAGGGCGATCCGGTCGGCCACTGGGAAGGCGACACCCTGGTCGTGGATACCACCAATCAGGACACCAGAACCTGGTTCGACACTTCCGGCAACTTCAAGACCGATGCGCTGCACGTGACCGAGAAGTTCATTCCTCAGGACGCGAACACCATCGTCTACGAAGCCACGATCACCGATCCCACGATCTATACCCAACCCTGGACCGCCCGCTGGAACATTGGCCGGAACCGGCAAACCACGATGTCCGACGGCCATCCGTACGAGCAGATGGAATTCGGATGCATCGAGGGTAATGAAGATCTTCAGCACTACACCGAGGACAAGGGCGGCAAAGCCCCGAAGAAGCGGTAACAGTTCAGCCGCGAGTTGTCATTTGCCAACCAGATGCGGCAGATCCCGGTTGTTTTCGGGGCAGATGAACTCGAAGATCTGCTCCGTGGGCGCGAGATCGGAAACCCGTTTCATGGTCCACGGCTTCGCCAGCACTCCGGGGTCTTCGACCGTGATTTCCGTCTCCAGATGGCCCAGATCGGGGCGGCGGTACCGTTCCACAACGTGAAGCTTGTCCGAGTGCGGATGCGCGTCCTGATCCAGCCAGACGCTGTCGTTGAAAGCGATTCTGTCCACCACCAGGGTATCGCCATCCCAGCGTCCCACCGAATCGCCGTACCAGGTCGGGTCGGGATCGTTTCGATGCGGGCGCCCGTCCACATAGATCTGGTGAAAACCGGGGCTGTCGTCGTCGGAAATCACCACGAGAACCTCGGGACTCTGCACCGTTTCATACACCGGGCCCAACCGCACCACGGCCGATGGCAGGCAGTGCGCCTGCGGGCTGTCCTTGCGGTTGTTGTCGGCTCTTTGTTTCGCGACCGCCTCGGCTTGCGGAAGAAACTCCGGCTTGCCCGGGTCGACCGTTCTGGGAGACCACCAGATGCCGGAGAGATCGGGTTTGCCGCCGGCCATTCGGGGCGCCGGCCCGGTTGGGGGCGCGTGTTTCTTCTGATCCGCGGCGATGGCCAGCGTATCTTCGCCCAGTGTGCTCAACTGCGAACCCTCCTGCAGCCGGATATCGAGCGGCAGCGTCTTCGCGCTCTCCACCTTGACGCCGTTCTTCGCGTACCCCTTGAGGCCCGGTACGGTGACCGAAACATCGTATGCGCCGGCCGGCAAATCCGCCAGCGTATAGCTGCCCGTGCCCGCACTGGAGGCCTTGTAGACGCTTCCCGTAGCGGCGTTCTTAGCCTGGACCGGCGCGCCGGCATAGGGTTTTCCGAACGGGTCCGACACCGCGCCGGCGATCGCCCCCTTTTCGTTCTGTCCGTACGCGGCGGCGGCCAACAAGGCGAAACACGTTGCAAAAGTAAGGAAGCGCATCGGTTTCGGCCAGTATAACAATACGGCTGGCGCTACTATTTCGATGGATGTAGAATAAAGAAATCAATGCCCGCCGAGCCGACTGAGGACGAGATCACCCGCTTCGCCGACATGTTCTCCGCGATGGGAACCGGCCCGCGTCTGCGGATCGTGCGCCTGCTGCTTTCCGCGCACCCCGGCGGCATGGTGGTGGGCGAGATCGGTAACGATCTGGGCATCGCGGCGTCCACGCTGTCGCACCATCTGGAGAAGCTGAAGCACGAAGGCCTGGTCAAAGTGCGGCGTGAAGGCACGTTTCTGTGGTATTCGGCGAATGCGGAAGTGCTGCAGGAACTGCTGGGCTTCCTCTACGCCGAGTGCTGCACCCGCAGCAGCGCAGTGGAACCGCAGGCGATTGTGCGCCTGTGCCAGTGAGGAATATCCGATGATTAAACCGAAGGTCCTGTTTCTCTGTTCGGACAACGGCTGCCGGACGCAAATGGCGGAAGCCTTCCTGCGCGAGATGGCGGGGGAGCGGTTCGAAGTGTTCAGCGCGGGCGCTGAGGCCACCGGACTCGACCCCGACGCCGTGGCCGCCATGCGGGAAGCAGGGCTCGACATCTCGCGGCGGGAAGCCAAAAAGGTGGACCCGTTCCTGCGTCAGCGCATGACCTGGGTGATCGCGCTCTGCGACCGGGAGACGGAGCGCTCGTGTCCCATTTTTCCCGGCGCGATCTGGCGCCTGAAGTGGCCGATTGAAAGCCCCGCGAGGGCGGGAAGCCCGGAAGAGCGCCGGGCAATGGTGCGCCGCGCCCGCGATGAAATCCGGGAGCGCGTGGCGGAATTCGTGCACGCGAACAGCTGAGTCAAGGCCGGAACATGTTGTCGATCAGGCGCGTGGAGCCGAGCCACATCGCCCCCGCGATCAGCACCGGCCCTTCGATCCGCTCCAGCGGCTGCAGCGTTAAGGGGTCGGTCACCTCGAAGTATTCCACCCGCGCTTCCGGGTAGGGCGCGAACAACTCCAGCGCCTCGCGCCGCACCGCTTCCACGCTCCGCTCGCCCCGGCCGATCCGGTCCGCCGCCAGCCGCAGCGCCCACGACAGAACGGGCGCGATCGCGCGCTGCTCTTGCGTCAAATGCTTGTTGCGGGAACTGAGCGCGAGGCCGTCCTCTTCGCGCACCGTGGCCACCGGCGCCACTTTCACGGGCAAATTCAGATCGTCCACCATGCGCCGGATCACGGCCAGTTGCTGTGCGTCCTTCTCGCCGAAATAGGCCCGGTCGGGCTGCACGATGTTGAACAGCTTCAAAACCACGGTCGCCACGCCGCGAAAATGCCCCGGCCGGTGCGCGCCGCAAAGATGGGCGCTCAGCGCGGGCGATTCCACGAACGTCAGCTGCTCGCGCGGATACAGCTCCGAAGCCGCGGGCGCGAAGACCAGATCGACGCCGCTGTTCTCGCACACGCGCAGATCGTGCTCCATGGTTCGCGGATAGTTTTCGAGGTCCTCGGGACGGTCGAACTGCATCGGATTCACGAACACGCTCGCGACCACGAGGTCGCATTCCCGGCGCGCCGTACCCAGCAGTCTCGCGTGGCCCTTGTGCAATGCGCCCATCGTGGGGACCAGTCCGATGGACTCCCCGCGCCGGCGCGCCGGCTCCAGGCGCTCCCGCAGTTCCGCGATCCCCGCGATGACTTCAGGCATGAGGGAAGGCCCCGGAACGTACGTCTTCGGAAAACGATTTGACGGCCGCGCAAATCGCCTCTCCCAGGCACGCGTACTGTTTCGCGAACGGCGGCGTCATGGCGCCGCTGAGGCCCAGGATGTCGTGCGTCACCAGCACCTGGCCGTCGCAATCGGGTCCCGACCCGATGCCGATCACCGGCACGCCCACCTTCCCGGTCACCGCCCGGGCCAACTCGCGCGGAACGCATTCCAGCACGATGGCGAACGCCCCTGCGTCTTCGAGCGCCATGGCGTCGCTCAGCAGATCGCGCTGCTCGCCGGGGTGGGTCGCCTGCCGCCGGAAGCCCCCCTGCGCATGCACGGACTGCGGCTGCAGGCCGAGGTGGCCCATGACCGGGATGCCCGCGGCGACGATGCGCGCCACCGTGGCCACGGCCGGGCCGCCGCCCTCCAGTTTCACGGCCGTCGCGCCGCCATGCTGCATGAGGCGTCCCGCGTTGCGCATCGCCTGGCCGATGCCGATCTGATGGCTCAGGAACGGCATGTCGGCCACGATCAGCGCCTGCGGCGCGCCCGTGCGAACGGCGCGCGTGTGCCGCACCATGTCGTTCATGGTCACCGGAATGGTGGTGTCGTAGCCGAGTTCGACCATGCCGAGCGAGTCGCCCACCAGCAGCATATCCACCATGCCGGAGGCTGCGAGAATACGGGCCATCCACGCCTCATAGGCGGTGAGCATCGCGACCTTGCCGCCCGCGGCCTTGCGAGCCCGGATATCCGGGATTCTCATGCGCCCAGAACCCTCGCCAGTTCGTCCGCCGCATCCGCCGTCAATCCGGCCCGCCGGGCGATCGCGATCGTGCGCAGGCCCGCGGCGGTGTAAAGCTCTCTGGTCTCCGGCAAAGTGTCCTCAAGGGCCGCCATGTGGCGGCGTACGGCGCCGGCGTCTCCGCGGCGTATGGGTCCGGTAAGCGCCAGTTCCGGGCCGGACGCCAGAATGTTCTCCGCGGTCGCGCGCAGAATCGGTCCGAGCGCATCGAGCGCCGCATCCCGGGCGATCCCGGCGAGTTGCATCAGTTCCAGCGCCGCGTCCACCAGTGTGACATGGTAATTGCACGCCATCGCGGCGGCCGCGTGGTAATGCGGCCAGTGCGCGGGATCCACCGTCAGCCCCTTTCCGCCCAGACGACCGATCAGGCCGCGCGCCCATTCCACGGCATCCGCGTCGCCGGCGAAAGCGTAAGTAGAGCCGGGCAGCGTCCGGACCCCTCGTTCGGCGGAGGGCACTGTCTGCAACGGATGGAGCACGCCGGTCGAGTTGCCCGCGGCGCGCAGCACATCGAGCGCTTCCGGACCGGCGGCGCCGCTCGTGTGCAGGACGATAGCCCCGGTGAGACCGGCGGCGGCGAGTTCGGCGGCAACCGCGGGAATAGCGTCGTCAGCCACGGAAATCAGAATGTGGCGCGAGTGCTCCGGCAGCTGTCGAAACGATACTGCCTGGGGTGCGCGAGTTTGGCCCGCGCCGATAAAGCCCGCGGCCTCTTCAGCGGATCGCGCGCACCGCCCGGCCACGGCGCTGACGGGCGGCAGAAGAGCGCCCAGCGCTTTCGCCATGCGCCCCGTCCCCGCAATGCCCACAGGTTGATTGCTCACAACGCAATTGTCGCGTACGTTGCGCCAAAACTTCGAGTCTCGCCTTGAACGCCATCGGTTAACGTCCTGTGGTCATCGAGAACGTCCGCCTTGCTTGCTTCTGGCCGTCGCTGCAAGTAAAACCACACGGCAATCTCCTCTGTTACCGGCTGGCGGATGCGTTTGGGGAGAAGAACCTGCCGGACTCATCGGTCAAGTCCGTGCGCCAATGTCCGGCTCCGGGCATGCTCGCCAGAGAAACGATCTTCTCCCGGATGGCCCGTTCAACCCTTTTGTTCCGTCAGGTAAGCGTCCAACTGGTCTTCGGGTATCCCCTCGTAACGCCATATCTCAGGCCGGCTTCCGGATTGCCGGACGGAAGCGCCGTGATCGTCAGCGTACCGGAAGACAATGACGATCGGGAAGTTCGCATTTCCTTCAGCAAGTGACGTCCAGTGCAGGGACAGGCGACGGTTGGATCCTTCAATGCGCATTGTTCCGGGAACCGTTGCGCAGCATTGCGGTACGAAACAAAAAGCCCCCGGCCTGGGCTTCACAATAGAAGCCGGGGGCTTTTGCTCGTGCAGCAGGGTTGCTGTTTACCGGCTGGCCTGGAGGCTGGCTCCGCCACCAGGGCCGCTGTCAGGGCCGCTGCCAGGGACGTCACCGCTGGAGACAAGCTTGACCCAAAGCGAACCGTTGCCTTTGTAGTACGAGGTGGCGCCGGCCTTGCGAAGTGCATCCAGGCTGCTCTGCTCCGTACCCGACGCTGCAGCGGTGAATCCCGGCAGCTCGAAGATCACCCACGATCCTCTATCCAGTTCCTTCACGCTGAGGTTCAGAGACGGCCTTTCGGTGGTCACCTTGATCTCGGTACCCGCTCGCACGTTGGTTTCTCCGGTGACAGGAAATTCCTTGCCATTGCGGCTGAGAACGACTGGCGGCCCCGCAGGTGCAGCAGCGCCCAGGACCCCGTTTCTGGGGCCAACGAGACCACCGAGGCCACCCCTGCCAG
>VFSW01002700.1_pt1 | contig 26748 bp, 19 predicted proteins | sample 5358111 | NCBI WGS metagenome assembly VFSW01 (sample SAMN11554181, study PRJNA540505) | mine drainage metagenome | isolation source: sediment from site ElyBrook_90M | place: USA: Ely Copper Mine, Vershire, VT | collected 2017 | reverse complement strand
ACTATGAGTACTGACAACTTGCTCTCACTTAAAGACGACATGGTGGCCTTTATTGAAGGCCACGGCCTGCACCGCCTCCCCGGTTACGTCACCGAGGATATTCCTTCCATAGTTTGGGAGGGGCAAGACAATCCCGACGCATGGAAAGACTTTGTGGAGATGGCCAAGCACGTAGGCGTTCCCTTTGTTACCTTCAGTGAGATATCGCTGGAGCGCGAGGAACTCGACGCGCTGGTCGAGGAAGCCGGCGAGATGAACTTCCCCGACGAAGAGGCCACGGAACTAGTCGAGGCCCAATGGCTGCGCAAGTATGCCGGGATGCTGGGCTACATCCAGCTCGGCTTTGTCTATCAGGGGCTGGTCTTTCTGCATGAAACCACTACCGAGTGGTACGAGCGTTACCAGGTTCTGCTTGAAGACATCGAGAGCTTCCAGGACATCGTCATCGACGACCACGGCCACGACGAAGAGGACGAGTAAACCGAGTGACTCCGGCAGGCGCCGTGGATAATGGCCAGGCTTCACAACGCGCCGCCCCGCGTCAGCGCTGGGCGCTGGTTGAGTCTCATCCTGAAGAAGCTGCGGCGTTGGCTGAGTCGGCGCGGCTGCCCCTGGTGCTGGCGGAGCTGTTGGTGGAGCGCGGTGTTACCCAGGCCACTGCGGCATTTGCCTTCCTCAATCCAGAGGTTGCTCATCTACACGATCCATTCCTCATGCTGGGCATGACGGCTGCCGTCGAACGGCTTGAGGCGGCCATAGAGCGCCGCGAACCGGTCCTGCTCTACGGTGACTACGATGTGGATGGCACTACCGCCGTCGTTCTGCTCAAGACGGCTATCGAGATGCTTGGTGGCACAGCGCGCTTCCATGTGCCCCACCGCCTCAATGAGGGCTACGGCCTGCAATCCGGCGTGCTAGAAGAGGCGTACGCTCAGGGCGCACGCCTGGTCATCACCGTTGACACCGGAATGAGGGCCTTCGCAGAGGCCGAGACCGCCCGCCGCCTGGGACTGGACCTCATCATCACAGACCACCATCTGCTTGAAACCGGCGAACGGGTTCCCCATGCCCTGGCCATTCTCAATCCCAACCAGCCCGCCTGCCCTTATCCTGAAAAGTCCCTGTGTGGAGCGGCCATTGCGCTCAAACTGGCTCAGGCTGTTCTGCTGCGCCGCGATCCCGGCCGCACCCGCGACAAGACGCTTCCCAGCTTTCTCAAAATGGCCGCCATCGCCACCATCGCCGATGCCGTGCCCCTCCGCGGCGAAAATCGCGTCATCGCCGCTCTCGGCCTCAAGGAGTTGCGCAATCCCGTCGGTGCAGGTTTGCGTGCGCTCTTCGCCGTGGCCGCGCTCGATCCCGCAGCCAAGCAACTTACCGGCTTCGACGTCGCCTTTCGTCTGGCTCCGCGCATCAACGCCGCCGGCCGCATGGATGTGGCTTCTGAGGTCATCGAGCTCTTCTGCACGCGCGATGCCGCCCGCGCCCAGGAGCTTGCCACCAAGCTCGACCGGCTCAACCGCGAGCGCCGCGACACTGAGTCCACCGCGCTCACTGACATTGATACTCGCCTTGCCACCGGCTCTGAACACTCTGCCGAATTGGAGACGGACCGCCTGCTCGTCATCGAGGGCGAGGGCTGGCATCGCGGCGTCATCGGCATCCTCGCCTCGCGCGTGGTCGAGCGCACCGCCAAGCCGGTCATTGTGGTCAGCGTGGAAGATGGCATAGCCTACGGCAGCGGCCGCTCGGTAGACGGTTTCCAGTTGCTCAATGCAATCGAGAGTTGCGCCGATCTTTTTACTCGCTTCGGCGGCCATGCTTTTGCCGTGGGATTTTCTCTGCCTGCCGCCTCGCTGCCAGAGCTAAAGCTGCGCCTGCGCCTCTATGCCGAGAAGCATCTGGCGGCTCGCGAGCCCGAGCAGCTTCTGCGCATCCATGCCGAGCTTCCGCTGGACCGTATCACCCCGGTGCTGGCCGGATGGCTGCGCAAGCTGGAGCCGCTGGGCCACGGCAACCCTGAGCCGGTCTTTGTGGCCCGCAACGTGCGTTTGCTTGCTGCGCCTCGCATCATGAAAGAGCGCCACATCCGCCTTGAACTGACCCAGGCTGCGCCGCAAACCTCGGTCCAAACTCCTATCCTGGCTGGCTCCAGCTCAGCCATTCGCGCCGTCGGCTGGCACCTGGCCGCACGTTCCTCCGCCCTCGGGCTTTCCCAGGGAAGCCTCATTGACATCGCCTATCGGATCCGAGAAAACGATCATTCCGAGTATGGCGGCCTCGAAGTCGAAATCGCAGGCATCGAGCCCGCATCCGACTGACACACAAAAGCCCGCGACTCACCGCGGGCTTTTGTGGTTGGTATTGAAACCGTCGCTCGTTAATGGTCCCTGGGCTTGGGCTCTTCCCTGGGTGCGCCGTGTTGCTGCGGCGCTGCATGTTGCTGTGGCCGAGAGAACTGTTGCGGCGCGCCGCGCTGCTGAGGCGCCTGGCGATATTGCGGTTGAGAGAAACGCTGCGGCGCGGCTTGTTGCTGTGGCCGAGAGAACTGCTGTGGCCGAGAGAACTGTTGTGGCGCACCATGTTGCTGCGGCTGAGAGAACTGTTGTGGCGCACCATGTTGCTGCGGCTGAGAGAATTGATGTGGCTGGTTCTGGTATGCCGGACGTCCCATTGGCTCTGAGCGATTCCCCATTCCCTGCGGCCGGCCTCCCGGCTGATTGTTCGGGTGTCCGCCGTTGTTCCCTCTGAAATACGAGTTGCGATCACTCCGGGCTGCGTTCTCGTGTTGGTTCTGGAAAGGCGTCCGGCCCATATGCTGGTCGTGTTCAGCCATCCGCTCATTTGCGCTGGGGCGGTAGTTGATGCCGCCGTGGCCGCCGCTGTAGGAGACGCGGCTGCCTCTGGCCACCGTATATCTATCCACATCGCGGCGGTCCCTGTACGTGAAGTGGATTCTCCTGTCGTCCACATGCATGATGGCGGTGTTATACATGAAATCGTGGCCACGCCACATGCCGCCTACAAAGCCGATGCCCATGTAGCCGAAGCCGTAGTTCACGCCGCCGTAGTAGCCCACATGGCGCGCCCAATAGCCTGGATGGAAGACGTAAAAGCCGCCTTCCCAGCCCCAGTAGGGAGGTGTCCAAAGGGCGCCTTCATACGGCGCCGGAATCCATGCGCCGGGAACCCAGTAGTAGCCGTCATCGCCGTAGGCCCAGTAGCCGGGCGTCCACATCAATCCTGGCTCTGGGCAAGGCGGTTGATCGTAAACCGGTAGCATCGGCGGAGCAAAACCCACGCTGATAAAGACTCCCGCGTAGGAAGACGCAGGAACCACTGACAAGAGCAGCGCCAGCAAAAACCAGCGCATTGTGCGGATGAGTCGCATGAGAAATTCCTCCAGGTGTTTCGTGCAGATGATGCCGCACTGATGATTTAGCGGTCAGTCTACCCCAGTTGGAACACCTCTTGCCAAAAGAAGTTGCATGCAATCGGAACGCGTCTATTTTTGTTGTGTATTTTGCGGGGAACGGGGCCGCCACGGTCCACCGGCAAACGACTGCATTACGATCTTTTCGCCGGTCGTTTCTGCTCCGGAAAAAGAGTGCATGCAATGCATGGCTGCCCCGTCCGCCTTGTAATTTAGTAGCGGTAGCTGAAGCCCATGCCTACAACCTTGCGCGCCTCGAGATTCACTGGGATGTAGACGACAGGCGGGTAAGGAGAGGGCAGGTAGGTTGGCGACGGGATCGTTCCAATATTCCCCGCCACCTGGCCGACGCCGATATCGAAACTGAAGTGCGGATTCTCTCTCTGGGTGAAGCGCACGGCATAATCCATGGTGGTGGGCAGATCAGCTTTTCCGGCCACCAAAGGAATGCCCGCGGGCGGGTTCGGGCCAAGCCCCTTGGATGTGCCCGGCTCTTGCATGAAGCCTGCCGATGGCACGGCCACAACTCCGAAGCCGATGGGCAACGGAATGCCCAGGCCGCCGAACAACCGCCCGCTAAAGCGTGTGCTCTGGCCGCCAATGCCCATGATGGTGGCATTCGTGGCCTTTATGCCGAAGGTCGCCAGGAAGGGAATAGGCTTTTTGTCCCAAGTCTTCGTGATGACTGCATAGATGTCTCCATTGGTGTAGCTCTTGGCAGCCGGAACGGCCACCGGCGTACACGACGTGGTATTGATGCAGTACTGATCGTAGAGTTGAACGGCAACCGGGCCCGCTTCGCCGGTGACAAACTTGTCGCCGGTGCGCACCACGCCGCCCACAGCCAGACCCGGCATCCAGGGACCGAACTGTCCGTCCTTGATCGCCACCACTTTGCCGTGAAACACGTTCATGCCGCTGGAGTTCCAAAGCTGGCTAAAATCCGGCGTGACCGGTACGGCGGTCGCAGTCGCTGTGGATCCCAACACTGCATTGGCCAACACTGTGGTGGTCGGGCCACTGTCGCCGAACTGGTGGAAGCTGCGCGTATAGCCCACTTCGGCGCGGTTGGCAAATCCCTCTGTGATGCTAAAAGTCTCAATGTTGCCGATCACCTTGGAGGCGTTGATGAAGTGGAAGCCGACGGCAGGATGAGAAAATATATGACCTTTTGTCGAGAGGACTACATAGGCGGTCGGTGTCAAAAAGCCGCCGGTCTGTCCTTCCAATGTAAGCTCCTGTGCATTGATCCGGGTGGCGAAAAGCAGGACGGCCGCGAGGAAGCCGCAAACGGAGAACCTGAGGATTGTGTGAAGTTTCACGTTCTTTCAACTCCAGTGGAGCGCAGTCGCCTGCCTCCGGGGATGTTTTTGAAATTTAACCTCTTGTAACACACATGAAGGTTCCCCGTCTTGTTCATTTTTTGAGTATCGAATTTTTCCGTTTCCGGTCCCCATACGCTTTGCCTCTGCGGGTGGTAGACTCAGCCCATGCCGCGCGGTCTGTTTATCACCCTCGAAGGACTGGATGGATCAGGTAAATCCACGCAAATCAAGCGCTTGGCATCTTGGATGGAAAAGCGCAATCTGCATCCGGTCCTCACCCGCCAGCCCGGCGGAACAGCCACCGGCGACCGCATCCGCGCCCTGCTGCTTGACTCCCGCTCTACCGCTCTGGCGCCCACCTCGGAGATGGCGCTGATGTTCGCCGATCGCGCCCAGGCCATTGCCGAGGTCATCCAGCCCGCTCTTGAGGCCGGAAAAATCCTTCTTTGCGATCGTTTTACTGATTCCACTGAGGCCTACCAGGGGGGCGGACGCGAGCTGGGCTCCGACCTAGTGCTGGAGCTGCACCGTTTGCTCTGCGGCAACCTCCAGCCGGATCTGACCCTGTTGCTGCTGCCTTCGCTTGAGGCATCGCTGGAGCGCGCTCGCCGCCGCAATGACCGCGTCGCCGCCCAATCCGGCCAGGACGAAGGCCGATTCGAGCAGGAGAAAGACGCCTTCTACCGCCGCGTCTGGCAAAAATATCGTGAAATTGCTGCCCGCGAGCCGAACCGCGTCGTCCTCATCGAAGGCGACCTCACCATCGACGAGGTTCACGAGCAGATCGTCGAAGCCGTCGCAGAGCGGCTGGTGACATCAGGTCCGGCTCACGCCTTTTTGGAGTCGGTTAAGCCAGAATCTACGTAGCCGCGATTCAAATTGTCTTCTGGTGGCGTGCTGGCGGTTTTCAGATCGGCCCGATATCCCGTCTCCGGTTGAGCTGCCGCCTGCTCCTCCCCCGCCAACTCTCCGGAGAAACCAGGCCAGAATTGTGTCGAATGATTGTAGGCATACACGGCAACCGCTCCGCTGATGACGCCCGTCAGCCCATAAGATGCTGCTGAGATGAGGACAAAGACCCATGTCAGCAAAGATGCCGGATGAGGAAGTTGCAGCGGCAGATTGACTGTCCAGTGCGCCATGGGATACTCGAAGCCAAACGGGCAAGTGACAGAATCATAGCCGAGGATCGCCGCCTTTGAGGAAACGTACAACCCGATGGCTGCATACAGAAATGCAAACAGCCTGACCACGGGCGCCATATCCAATCGTAGAATCTTGCGCACAATTCCTCCAATTATCCGCTATCATAATGCCTGTTTAGCACCTTCGTGAGTGCTTCCTGCGGGATGGGCGCAGATTTGAACTCTGCGATATGCATCCCCCGCCGCTTCACTCAAATGCTCTAGACTCAAAGCGTGGGCTTTCAGAGCTTTCTCGGCAACGCGCAAACCGTCACGCATCTCCGCGAGAGCGTGCGCGCGAGCCGCTTTCCCCATTCGCTTATCCTGGCCGGCCCTCGCGGGGCAGGCAAGTACACCCTGGCGCTGATGCTGGCCAAGGCCGTCAACTGCCTCTATCCCACTGAAAGCGACGGCCTGCCGGACTTTTGCGGCGCCTGCGCAAATTGTACCCGCATCGGCGATTCCAGTGATCTGGACACCCTGGTGGCTGAGGCCGTGGCCGCGCGCGAAGACCTGCGCGACACCGACAAGCGCGAGACCCGCATTCTTATCCAGACCCACCCTGACGTGCTCATTATTCCGCCCGATCCGCCGCAACTGCTCATCAAGCTGGGCCAGGTTCGGCAAGTGATCCATGTGGCCTATTACCGCCCGCCGGTCGAGTCCGCGCGGTCGTTCTCCATCTTTACCTCTTCAGCTTTTATGAAAGAGGCGGCCAACAGCCTGCTCAAGGTTCTGGAAGAGCCGCCAGAGCACACTTCGCTCATCCTGCTCACTGAGAATCCCCAGGAACTGCTGCCCACCATCCGCTCCCGCGCCGTTGTCTATCGTCTCGGAGCGATCCCGGCCTCCGATCTTGAGGCCTTGCTTGCCTCCCGCCGTCCAGAGCTCAAGCCTGCCGACCGCGCCCTTGTTTCCCGATTAGCCGAGGGAGCCGTGGGCCGCGCGCTCACCCTCGACCTGGGCGTTTACCTCGCCAGCCGCAAGGACGCTCTTATCCTGCTGCGCACCGCCCTCCGCGAGCCAGACTATTCTCAGCTTTTTCATGCCACTGAGAGCTACCGCGCCGGCGCCGACGGCCAGGAAAAAACCATCAACCTGCTCCGCGCCATGGGCAGCTTGGTTGAAGACCTGCTGCTGGTGGTCGCCGGCATGCCTCAACTGGTGCGCAACATTGACCTGGCCGCCGAACTCGGCGGTCTGGCGCAGGGGCTTACCGTTGACTGGATCGACGGCGCCGCCCGCGCTCTTGCCCAGGTCGAGCAGGGCATGCGCCGCAACCTTCTCCGCTCCCTCTCGCTGGACGCGATGGCCGTCAGCCTCGACCGCAACTAGAGCAGTTCTCCAATTCCTGTGGAGTTCATAGGGGCGTGCAAGATGGCTTTTACTTCCACCCCGGCGACGAAGGCCTGTCGCTGGGTGCCCCGGTTAAGGGCAAATCCACTCGGCGGTTTTGCTTCCCCCATACACCTATTGAAACTTCACATATAGCCGTACCGACAGTAGATTGTTGCATCAACCATGGGTGACTCAGGCCCCGTCTTTGGGAGCTGGGAAAGCGCGAACTCAAAGTACGAAATTATCCTGTCAGAGACCTGGGGCCTGCGGCAGCCTGGCACTCCGCAACAAAAAGCAACCTCCGCCACGCAGCAGGCATCTCTACCGGTAATAGCAATCCAAGCCACGCAACGGAATCCTGCATTCGAGAGGTTTTTCCCACACCTCCTCTCTGAGTCAGCGGCTTTCTCGTTACTGGCTATGCCGTAAAGTTTCGATTTTCCCCTTGGAGGGTTGTTTCGATGAGCATTCACGCCATTTTGCCCGGCATCGGCAGCGAGACCGCCCCCGGGACTCTACGACTGCAATCTCGCGCCGGCAAGCGTTGGCAGGTGTCGCCTTCACTCTATCTAGCGAACAATTTAGCTGAGGACGAGACTGCACGCCGCCACGCCGAGCTCTTCTACCTGCAAAAGCAGATCCATACGCAGACACCGATGGTGATCGTCCTCCTGGATGGGGAACACATCGAAGGCTGCATCGAGTGGTACGACCGCTATGCCCTCAAGGTCCGCGGCCGCTCCAAAACGCTCGTCTATAAATCCGCAATCAAATATATGTACAAAGTTGGCGATTCAGGACAATGAAACAGCTCTTGAGTCGGCTGGAAACAGGCCGGGCGCCCCAAGTCTCGATTCTGAGACCGGGGAAATAACGAACCTCATCCAGCCCGCCTCCCAGTTGCACAAATGCTGGGTTCCCCATCATTGAATCGCTCTTTGATTCAAGGGGGGAAACCGAAACCACGAATCCAGCCCCATCCGCATCTCAGTCCCTGGTCCCTGCCTTGACTAGCCGGTCTCGCATCGCCGCACCAATTCCCTCCGCCGGCGGCATAGGACACAGAATTACCGTGCAGCATTCCGCATCCAGCGCCCGTAGCCCCGCATAGAGGCTTTGCGCCATCTCTTCCGGCGCAGCCCACCGTCCCCAGGGGTACACGGAGGCAGCCTCTCGCGGCGCAGTCACTTCGGCCGGCAGCATCACCCCCAGCCGGCCCCCTTTGCAGCACAGAGCTGCTTCGGCCAGCCGCTGCGCCAGTTCGGCCAGTGGAGCTTCTACAAGCACCAGCCTCGCCCTGGGCGCATAATGCCGCAGCCCCACGCCGGGCGAGGGCAGCGATTGCGGCGGCGTCTTCCGCAACTCCCCGCTGTCTTTGAAAATCTCAACCGCGCCCGCTGTGTCTCGAATCTGTACACTCGTCACTGCTCCAGGCCGGTAAATCTTCATCGGGCTCTGGCAAGGGTCCAGCACAGTGGACTCCACTCCGTGCAGCGCCGCGCCCGCATCCAGCACCGCGTCGATCCGCCCGTCCAGATCCTCCAGCACATGTGCGGCAGTGGTAGGGCTGGTGTGCCCAAAGATATTGGCGCTGGGCGCTGCCACTGGAATACCGGCCAGCCGTATCAACTCCAGAGCTACAGGATGCGCCGGCATCCGCACCCCAACCAGCGGCCGGCCAGCCGTGACTGCATCGGGCACCGCGGCACTGCGCGGCAGCAACAGCGTCAGAGGTCCCGGCCAAAACGCCGCCATCAGCTTGCGTGCCGCTTCGGGAACCTCACGCACCAACCCATCCAGCATTTCCAGGCTGGCAATATGAACAATCACCGGATCCCATGCCGGACGCTGCTTGGCCTCGAAAATCCGTGCCACCGCCGCCCCATCCAGCGCATTTGCCCCCAGCCCATACACCGTTTCAGTGGGCAGCGCCACCAGTCCGCCGCCGCGCAAAATCTCTGCTCCGTGCTCCAGGGCCACGCGCGCTTCGGCTGTCTCCAGGTGCGCCGGGTCGACAGCCAATCTCAGTGTCTTCACCCTTTTATTGTCGCCTCTTGGATACACTTGCCGCCACCTGCCGTATACTCGCCTTTTAACCATGCCAGTAGAAACTGAGATCAAATTTCGCGTCGACGACTTGCCCGCCCTTGCGCGCCGCCTCCAGGCCGCCGGATTCTCCCTGCAAACGCCCCGCAGCTTCGAGTCCAACGTCCTCTATGACACCCCTGACCGCCAGATGCGCGCCCGCACTGAAATCCTCCGCATCCGAGGCTACGCCGGCAAGTGGACCGTCACACATAAGCGCTTGCCAGACATTGGCCCTGGCGAGGATCGGCACAAGCACCGCATAGAGACTGAAACCGAGGTCGCCGACGGCGACGCTCTGGCCACGATCTTTCTTTCCCTCGGTCTGGTGTCCGCCTTTCGCTATGAAAAATGGCGCGCCGAGTGGTCAGATGGCGAGGGCCACTGTGTAGTCGATGAAACTCCCATCGGCAACTATGCCGAGCTTGAGGGCTCCGCACAGTGGATCGATCGGGTCGCCGCACAGCTCGGCATTGGCCCTGCCCACTACATTACTCTCAGCTACGGGCGGCTCTTTGAACTCTGGCGGGAGCAGCACAACTCCACTGCTGCCGACCTGACCTTTGCCGCCGTCTCCCAGGCGGATGAGCGTTAGGCTTTGCCTTGTTCTCGGTCCTGATCCATGGCCGGTTCAGTAAGTGGGACAAAAGGCTTTCAGCTCATACCTTTAGTAATAGAAGCCTGAAATTAACATTGGAAAGCTCTCCTCTGGCCGATAAGTGGATTAATAACTCTTAAGGCTTCAGGAGGGCCAATGAACAGAAATTCTTATGTCATTTTTTTTCATTCTCTAAGTCGTGCCGGATACTATTTTCTACTGATTGCCTCGATGGCTTTGGTTTTGGCGCTGCCTACTCGGGCGGAAGAGCGCATGGCCAAGTCGAAGGTGGCGCCTGTCTACCCTGAGATTGCCAGGCGCATGAAGGTTGAAGGCGAAGTGAAGGTTGCAGTGACCGTTGACCCTGAGGGTAGGGTTGTGGCCGTCAAGCCGGTGAGCGGCAACCATATTTTGTCTGAGGCAGCGCAGGACGCAGTGCGTAAATGGAGGTTTGAATCCGGCTCTGGTGTCGCCACCTTCGATGTGGGAGTCGAATTCAACCTTGCCCGGTAGTGTGCGGGGCGTCATTTAGAGCGAAACCAGAGTTAATGTGTTCTGTTTTGCCTCATGCAAGATCGCCGCTTCCTGAGGGCGACCACTTGACCACTGCGGCTTCTGGAACTATCGACTCTGGTTTTGCGCCAAGACGCTTGTGCGCATTTCCTTCGTAATCAAATTCTTAAAATGTACTCAAGCACTTCATGCAATCGCCGATAACCCAAATGAGTAACTTTCAATTCTTGGGAGGTAAAAATGAGCATGGATGACTTTGGTAGGCGCCGGTCTTTGACGCGGAAACTAGTGATTGCAGCGTTTCAGGTGGCGGCTTTGGCTTTGGTTGTGGCGCTGGCAACACCGGCAAGAGCGGATGAACGTCCCGTCAAGTCGCGCGTAGCGGCTGTTTACCCAGAACTTGCCAAGCGCATGAGGATCAGCGGCGATGTGCATCTGCAGGCCACGGTCGATCCCTCTGGCAAGGTGACCGATGTCAAGACCATCTCCGGCAATCGCGCGCTGTCTACCGCCGCTGAAGATGCCGTGCGCAGATGGAAATTTGAGCCCGGCCCGTCGGTCTCCACGGTGGAAGTGAACGTGAATTTCGCTCTCGGCCAGTAGAACTCGGCTCTGTGGCGCAACGGAGAGGCGGTGTAAACCTGCCCGCCTCACTGCGTGCAGGGTGCTGTGCGCCTCAGGTCTCCGTTTCGAGGCCTGAGGCGCCACACTCTCAATCCGCGGCAGGCTACTTCTCGGCTCCGTGGCACTTTTTGTACTTTTTTCCTGACCCGCAAGGGCAGGGATCGTTGCGCCCCACCTTTTCGCCTGTGCGCCGCTGCGAGGGTTCGCTGCTGTCCCCGCCGCCCGACCTGCTGGCTGCATCCAAGTCCCGCTGCTTCTTGCGGTGGAACTCTCGCTCCAGTGCGTCGATCGTCGTCGAGGGCTGCCGTGTACTGATCGAAACCTCTCTGGGCTCCGCGCCCTGCGTCAGAGGCTGCGCAGCGCTGGCCACCGGAGGAGCCTTCGGAACCTCCCGCCGTACATCGGGAGTGACATTCACCGGCTGACCGTCGGGCCCCAGTATCTGCATTCTGAAGAGGAACCGGACCGTGTCCTCTTGGAACTTCAGCATCATGGCCTCGAACATGTCGTAGGACTCCCGCTTGTATTCCACTAGCGGGTCAAGTTGCGCATAGCCGCGCAGCCCGATCCCTTCTTTCAGGTGGTCCATCGCCAGCAGGTGGTCCTTCCACAGCCCGTCGATCACGCTCAGCATGACCATCCGCTCGTGATAGCGCATGGTTTCGGCCCCAAGCATCCGCTCCTTGGCCTCGTAATCCTGTTTCAGCCTCTCAAAGATAGCGTCGCCCAGTTCGTGACGGCCCAGTTCCAGAGGCTTGATCCCCGCCGCGGCAAGGCTCTGTCCGAATTGGTCTCGCAGTTTCTCTTCCAGCCCCTTCAGGTTCCATTGGTCGGGATGCAGTCTCTCCTCTGCAAACTCGTCCAGCATCGTGCTCAAAATCCCGCCGACATAGTCTTCCAGGATCAGCTCGCGCTGGTCCAAACCTTCCAGCAGCCGCCGCCGCACGCCATACACGGCCTCGCGCTGCTTATTCATCACGTCGTCGTACTCCAGCAGGTGTTTGCGGCTCTCAAAGTTCTGCCCCTCCACCGCCTTCTGTGCGCCCTCAATGCGCTTGGAGATCATCTTCGACTCGATCGGAACGCCCTCTTCCATGCCCAGCCGCTCCAGCAGTGTTGAAACCCACTGCTTGGCGAAGATGCGCATCAGGTCGTCTTCAAGCGAAAGATAAAATCTCGATTCGCCCGGATCGCCCTGGCGACCGGCGCGTCCGCGAAGCTGGTTGTCGATGCGCCGCGACTCGTGCCGCTCCGTGCCCAGAATGAACAACCCGCCGGCCGCGATCACCTGTTCGTGGTCCGTCGCCGCCCACTCAGCATGTCCTTTGTATGCCTCAGCCCATTCCGCCTCGCCTACCTCGAACTCCTGGCCCTGGTAGTAGAAGCGCATAAATCCCGCAGGCGCCATGGGGTTGATCGCCCCCTCGGCCACGCTGATTGACCGCGCCTTGCCCTTCTTCACCAGTTCCTGGCGGGTCATGAACTCCGGGTTGCCGCCCAGCAGAATATCGGTTCCACGGCCGGCCATGTTCGTGGCGATGGTCACCATGCCCAGCCGCCCCGCCTGGGCCACAATCTCCGCCTCGCGCTCGTGGAACTTGGCGTTCAGCACCACATGCTTCACTCCCTGCCGCTGCAGGATTGCCGACAAGCGCTCGCTTTTCTCAATCGACGTGGTGCCCACCAGCACCGGCTGCCGCCTCTCGTGCAGCAGCGCAATATCGTCGGCCACCGCCTTGTACTTTTCCTTCTCGGTGCGATACACCACATCGGGATTCTCAAGCCGCAGCAGCGGTTTGTTTGTCGGGATAACAACAATTTCAAGCTTGTAAATCTTCTCGAACTCGGCCGCTTCGGTTTCGGCCGTGCCGGTCATGCCGCTCAACTTGGTATAGAGGCGAAAATAATTCTGGAAGGTGATGGTGGCCAGCGTCTGGTCTTCCTTGCGGATGCTTACGCCCTCCTTGGCCTCGATCGACTGGTGCAGGCCATCGCTCCACCGCCGCCCCGGCATCAGGCGTCCGGTAAAGGTGTCCACAATAATCACCTCGCCATCCTTCACCACATAGTCCACGTCCCGCTTGTAGAGCGCTTCGGCCTTGATCGCGGTTTCAACGTAGTGCTTCAGTTCCCAGTTTTCCGCGTCGGCAATATTCTCGATCCCCAGCGCCTTCTCAATCGTTACCCAGCCTTCGTCGGTCACGCCGATCGTCCGCTGTTTCTCGTCCACAATGTAGTCGCCGGTCAGGTACTTGGTTTCGCCCTCTTCTATCTCCTCGCCCATCACCAAGCCGGGTATGATCTTCCGCGCCCTTGCATACTTGTCGGTAGTCTGGTCCGTCGGGCCAGAGATGATCAGCGGAGTCCGCGCCTCGTCGATCAGGATCGAGTCCACCTCGTCCACAATCGCGTAGAAGTGGCCGCGCTGCACGCAATCCTTGATCTCGAACTTCATGTTGTCGCGCAGGTAGTCGAAGCCGAACTCGTTGTTCGTACCATAGGTGATGTCCGCGCCATAGGCGGCCCGGCGCTCGGCGTCGTCCAGGTCGTGGACGATCACTCCTACCGTGAGCCCCAGAAACTCGTAAATCTTGCCCATCCACTCGGCGTCGCGCTTGGCCAGGTAGTCGTTCACCGTTACCACATGAACCCCGTGGCCGGCCAGTGCGTTCAGGTAGCAGGCCAGGGTGGCCACCAGCGTTTTGCCTTCGCCGGTTCGCATCTCGGCAATTTTGCCCTGATGCAGCACCATGCCGCCAATCAACTGCACGTCGAAGTGCCGCATCTGCACTGCGCGCCAGCCGGCCTCGCGCACTACGGCAAAGGCCTCCGGCAGCAGCTTGTCCAGAGCTTCATTCTCGGCGGCCGTCACCGCTTCTTCGCCGGTAATCCCTTCCAGACTGGCGGCAATCCGCGTCCGGAACTCAACCGTTTTGGCCCGTAACTGCTCATCCGTCAACTGCTTGATGCCCGGCTCCAGGTCGTTAATGGTAGCTACAACCGGCCAAAGCCGCTTCATGATTCGTTCGTTCGAAGTGCCGAAAATCTTAGTTAGAACTTTATCGAAAGACACAGGTATCTCCGCTTACCAGTGTAAATGGTGGAGGTTGTGCTCAGACCCCAGCGGACGGCCTTATAGCGGTTCTTAAATAGACGTACGGCGAAGCAACAACTCCAAGGGCCGTTTTCCTTAACCGGTATCCCCAGCGACAGGTCTTCGTCGCTGGGGTGGAACCGGGGCCCCCAGTGGAGGCGCTTTCAGCGGCCCGCACAGACTCAAAGCCCGGCCTGAATCCAGGCTGGAGTCCAGCCGCTCACGGCAGTTACTTTGGCGTTGTAATTTGTAATTTAGAAAACTCATAAATTGCCGATAGATTAAAGTGCGCCTCTGCTTGCCGAGTAGGAAGGCTTGGCGAGCAGGTTCAATTTGCCTCAAAACTGCCAGTCTTTGAGAGCAGGCGCACCAAACCCGGGTTTGAGACTCTGCCCTTGAATCGCTAGTTCCACGGCAGTCTCGAGCTTCCGGCCGGAAGAGGTATGCCATGAAGCTGAACCGGAATCATGCTGAACAAGCCAGCTTGCCTCAGTCTGGTGATCGCCGCCAATTTCTCCGCAATGCACTCCATATCGGTGGGGCGGCAGCGCTTGTGCTGACAGGGGCAAGCCGTCAATTGCTGGCACAGAGCCTCGCGCTCAGCGTGCACGACCTGGAAGAGGCCCGCCGTGCGCGCCAGGCGCCCGCACCCCCGTCCTGCGCGGATCGGTTTGAGGCGCACGAGGCATCCATGGCGGCCAGGCCCATGGGCTGCCAAGGGAGTTGCGCGGGCGGTTGCACCGGAGACTGCGCGGGCAGTTGCACAGGCTCTTGTACCAGCGGCTGCTCCACTGCCTGCAGTGGCGCTTGTACGGGAAGCTGCGCCAGTGGCTGTGCCGGAAGCTGCTTTAGCAGTTGCACCGGCGCAAAATAAGCTGCCAGACCGGCTGCACCGGTGGATGCCAGGGAAGTTGCTCTGGCGGATGCAGTGACTCATGCAGGGGAACCGGTAAGTAAACAAATCATGACCGGAAACTTTGATTTTCGCATTGTACAAATGCACTTGACTGACAAGTGCAATCTTCGCTGCTCTTATTGCTACGAAGATAGTGCGCAACGCTTGTCGGGCGTCATGCCGCTTGCCACAGCGCAAGAGATTGCCGCCCGGCACCTTACTGAAGAGGGTCCGCATACCAGGGTTGAGTTGGATTTTATCGGGGGCGAGCCCCTGCTGGCTTGGGACCGTATCGTTGGCGTAGTTGATTACGTCCACCAGAACAAGTGGCCAAAAAAGTTCAGTTTCACTTTTTCAACCAATGGCACCCTTTTTACAGACGAGATGAAGGCGTGGCTCGATAAGCACTCCTGCGTCTCTTTCTCCTTCAGCATCGATGGCACGCGCGCGGCTCACAATCTTAATCGCTGCGACTCTTACGACCGCGCAATCCAGCACGTTCCCTGGGCCGTTGAGCGCGCCAAGCGCCTCCATATCGACCCCAGGGTCAAAATGACCATCGGTCCGGACACAGTCCCAATGATCGCCGACGGCATTGCCGAACTCCACGCCATGGGTTTTGACCGCGTCGACGCTAACGTGCCCTATGAAAACATCTGGGGAGACCGCCTCGAGTCCTCCCTTACTGCATTTGCCGGGCAGTTGGATAAGCTGGTCGATTTCTATCTCCAGCACCCGAATTTTGAGCCCTCGCGGCTTATCAATCTACCCTTAGAAAAGCTCAATGGCGCTGGGACCGGGGATGAGTTTCCCCGCTGGTGCGGCTCCGGCAGCCCCATGATCTGCTATGACGTGGAAGGCCGCCCCTTGCCTTGCCATCGCTTTGTGGCCGTCTCTACTGGACGCACCTATGATGGTCTCCTCAGCTTCCCGGTCAAGACCTGGAAAGAGGTCAAGAGCAACAATCCTTCTCCTTGTGCCGAGTGCCTGTTTGTGGCCGCGTGCCCTTCCTGCATGGCCCTCAACTGGATGGAGAACGGCGACGTTGACCGGCGTACTCACTGGCATTGCGGATTCATTCTTTTGCAGATCAAAGCCAGCGCCAAATTCAAAATTCTGCGCCTCTCGCGCGAAATCAACGCCGCTCCTGAAACGGAGGAAGGCCGGCAAACCGTCTCCGACCTCCAGTTCCAGCTCAATAAAGCGCTGGAGGTGCACGACATGTTCTCCAGCGTCAACGCATAGCTTTGCTGGAGCCCTGGGTCTCGATGCTGAGACCTTGGTTGTCGGAGCGCTTACTTCGTCTTCGGCTCCATCTGTTTCAGCGCCTCGCCATACGGCGCGCGCAGCACGCCCCGCTCGGTCACAATGGCGCTCACATACTTTGCCGGAGTTACATCGAAGGCCGGGTTGCAAATCCCAACGCCATTCGGCGTCAGTTGCTTGCCGCCGTGGTGCGTTACCTCCACCGCCGGCCGCTCTTCGATAGGAATCGCCTCGCCGGTCGCTGTGGCCAGGTCAATGGTGGACCACGGGGCCGCCACGTAAAACGGGATGCCGTGTTCTTTGGCTAGAATCGCCACGTTGTAAGTGCCAATCTTGTTTGCCACGTCGCCGTTGGCGGCAATGCGGTCCGCGCCCACCACCACCGCCTGTATCTTTCCGGCCTTCATCAGGCTGGCGGCCATGTTGTCGCAAATCACGGTCGTCTGGATGCCATCGGCCATCAACTCCCAGGCCGTCAGCCGCGCGCCCTGCAAAAACGGCCGCGTCTCGTCGGCATAGACCTTAATGCGCTTGCCCTGCTCCACTGCCGAGCGAATCACGCCCAGCGCCGTTCCGTAGCCACATGTGGCCAGCGCGCCGGCGTTGCAGTGCGTCAGCACTCCGCCTGCATCAGGCAGCAGTGCCGCGCCAAATGCGCCCATCGCCTTGCAGGCGGCAATATCTTCCTCGTACATAGCGTGCGCTTCGGCCAGCATCTTTTGCTGCATCTCTGCCATCGATGCGCCCGCCCCTTCCAGGGCGGCAAACAACCGCTTCATGCGGTCGATGGCCCAGAACAGGTTCACCGCCGTCGGCCGCGTCCCGGCCAGCCGCGCGCAGATGCGCTCAAACTCCGGCGCAAACTCCTGCACCGTAGCAGCCTTGCCGCCTAGCGCGCCCAGCGCCACGCCGTAGGCCGCGGAGACGCCAATGGCCGGCGCGCCGCGCACTACCATGGTGACAATCACCTCGGCCACCTGCTCATAGGTGGTGGCGAGTACATAGCTCTCCTCAAGGGGGAGCTTCGTCTGATCGATGAAACGGACGCCTTCCGGGGTCCAGGCCAGGGTGGGAATCATGCAAATCCAGTGTAAATGGCCGGACACCGTGAGGGCGGATGCGTCGCTCACTTCTGAAAACATTTTCAGCCACGCTGGACGTACCTCCGCCTCGGTGCGTAAAGTTGTTTCGGTACTCTTTCCAGCGGTTTTACGGTGCTTCAATTCTTGCTGGCTGTCTGCCGCGCCTGTGGACCGTCCCGGCCAGCGGCTATCGGTATGGAGCGAGGGCCGAACGAGTTCTTTTTTTGAAGGAAGTAGAGGAAAAACCTCCTATGGCTACGCGATCCACACCGCCGGCGGCTGACAGCTCGCCGAACTATCTTGTCCCCTTCATCATCGTCACCTTCCTCTTCGGCATCTTCGGGTTTCTTACTAACCTGAACAGCAACCTGATGCCGCATGTGAAGAAGATCTTCGATCTCACCTACGGACCGGCCATGCTGGTTTCTGCGGCCTGGTTCTTCGCTTACCTGGTCTTCTCGGTGCCCAGCGCCAAGCTCATTGAACTGGTCGGCTACAAGCGCACCATGGTCATTTCGCTCTTCATCATGGTGGTGGGTGCGCTGCTGTTTGTTCCCGCGGCCAATCACGTCAGCTTTGCACTCTTTCTTACCGCCATCTTTGTGCTCGCCACCGGCGTTACCGCCCTGCAGACCTCGGCCAACCCTTATGTCTCCATTCTTGGCCCGGAGCACAGCGCCCCCGCCCGCCTCACCCTGGCGCAAGCCTTCAACTCACTCGGCTCGGCCGCTGCTCCCCTAGTGGTAGGCGCATTTATCCTCACCGACCCCGCCAAGCTGGCCAGCAAAGCAAGCATTGCGCACACCGTGCAAGGCCCTTACATCGCCATTGCCGGCACGCTGCTGGTGCTGGGCTTTGCCGTCATGTTCATGCATCTGCCCGCAATCAACCTGACGCGCGAGTTCCGCCCCGCCAAAGAAGGCGACTCGCTGCTGGGCCGCAGCATCTGGAGTTACAAGCACACCGTCCTTGGCATGATAGGCATCTTCTTTTATGTCGGCATTGAAATTTGCCAGGCCTCCATCGCCATCAACTACTTCCGCGCGCAGGGCATCAGCAGCATCGAGATCGCAACCTCCATCGCCTCTCTCTTCTATGTAGGCCTCATGGGCGGCCGCTTCCTGGGCAGCTTCCTTATGAAATGGATCAAGGCGGAGAAGCTGTTGGTCATTCTTGGCTTCTTTGGCGTCGCATTGCTGCTCGTCTCCATGTTCACTCATGGTCCCGTCGCCGTCTGGAGCCTCGTGCTCTGCGGCGTGGCTGACTCCATCATGTACCCCAACATCTTTGCCCTGGGCATCGCCGAGTTGGGGCCGATGACCAGCAAAGGCTCCGGCATTATCACCATGGGCAACGTAGGCGGAGCGGTGCTGCCCCTCCTCTTCGGCGCTCTGGCCGATAAGGTCGGCATTCAGTACGCCTTTGTGGTGCCCATCGTCGGTTACCTCTTCGTTGCTTACTACGGTATCTGGGGTTATAAACCCACCCGCTCTGAGCTGGCGTAGCTTCGTGTCCTGCTTCACTCCATCCATGGCCCTCCGGTTTTCCGCCGGAGGGCCGTTTAGTCTGGGCGCCCCATCCCTTCCGCGGCTTCTTGCAGAAAGGGTGGGATAGCATGCCCCGCTACCAGGCAAGTTCTTGCCGAATGTCCCACCAATGCTAGGGTGGGATATGACGCGTAAAGTGTTCTTATCCCCCTTCGTTTGCAAGGAGCGCTTCCCGTTGTATCTCACCTCCACAGATTGGCTTATCCTGCTGCTCTCTTTTGCCTGCATGCTGGGCGTCGGTTATTCCTTCAAATCCCGCATAAAGACCACCAAAGATTTTCTTCAGGGCCAGCAGCTCCCGCTCTGGATTTGCGGCCTGGGTTTCCTTGGTGTCAGCCTCGGCGCGCCAGCAATTCTCGGTCTTGGCGCTGCCGGAGCCCAATATGGCCTCCGCGCCGCTCAGTTCGTCCTTCTCGGCGCCATTCCGGCCATGCTTTTCGCGGGCATCTTCATCGCGCCCATCTACTACGGCTCCAAGGCCCGCACCGTGCCGGAGTATCTGCGCCTCCGCTTCGACCGCAAAACCGGCCTGCTCAACGCAATTGCTTTTGCCGCCTTCACCGTCGTCAGCTCCAGCCTCTCGCTCTACATCGTGGCGCGCATCTTCCAAGCTCTCCATCTCTTCGATTGGTTCTTCCGCTCGCATGGATGGGCAACGCAAAACATCTTCGCCGCCGTCATTGTTCTCTTGGCGGTCATCGTGCTTGTTTATGTGCTTCTAGGCGGTCTCTCCGGAGCCATCTATAACCACGCCGTGCAGTTCTGCCTTCTGGTTGCAGGCTTTCTGCCGCTGGCGATGCGCGGGCTGGACAATGCAGGCGGCTTTGCTGGCCTCAAAGCCTCGCTGCCCGCCGATTTACAGGTTTCCGGTCTGGCACACGCCGGCGGCATTCCATTCAGCCTCATCGGTCTTGGCATTCTGCTCGCGGCGGCTTATTTCTGTACCGACTTCCGCGTCCTCCAAACCGCACTGGCCGCTAAAAGTCTTGACTCGGCGCGCAAAGTTCCGCTTATCGCCGCATTTGCCGCGCTCTTTCTCTCCTTCCTGCTCGTTCTGCCCGGAATGTTAGCAATCTCTCTGCCCACGCCCCACACATCCACCGTTGAACGCATTGAAGGCGGAGCCATTATTCGCACTACTACCGTGGTAACGCCTGCTGCGGAAGCGGGCAGGGGATTGGCGCCAGCCATACTCGACCCCGCCACCGGCAAGCCCTTGCTTACGGCCGCCGGCCAGCCTCTGCTGGACTACAAAATGGCCATGCCCAACGCCATGCTGCGCTTCCTGCCCACCGGCCTCCTCGGACTGGGCCTTGCTGCGCTGCTGGCCGGCCTCATGAGCGGCATCGCAGCCAATCTAACCGCCTTCAACACCGTCTTCATCTTTGACATTTACCAGCCCATTCTTCGCAAAAGCGCCAGTGACCAGCACTATCTATCCACTGCCCGATGGGCTGCCGCGGGAGCCATGCTTCTCTCGGCCGCAGCGGCCTTTGCGGCCGCCTGCCTGGGCAGCATTCCCGGCGCTTTGCTGCTGGCCCTTTCGCTGGTCGGTGCGCCCCTCTTTGCCGTCATTCTGCTGGGAATCTTCTGGCAGCGCGCCACCGGCCACGGAGCATTCTCCGGCCTGATCGCCGGTGCCGCGGCCGCCCTGCTCCACCATGGCCTCACCGTGCCCATCGCCGCCCATTACGCCATCCATGGCGGCTGGATCGCCGTGATCCACCGCTACCCCAGCAATCTGGCGCAGTGCTTCTGGACGGCTGGCCTCGCCTTTGCCGCCAGCCTCCTTGTCGCCATCGCAGTGAGTTATTGCACCAAAGCTCGGTCGCGAAAGGAACTCGCCGGCCTCGTCCGCTCCTGCACTCCCAAATTTAAACCTGCGAAAACCGCTTGGTGGAAGCGCCCCGAAACCCTTGCTGTCGCCATCCTGCTGGCCGCTATAGTTGTGATTTTCTTGGCATAAGTTTTGACTTCAGTTTTCGCACTCCTGCTGGATCGATTCTGGTGTTCAATCGCACCGCTATCCTCTCTCCGCGATCTCAGCTTTTGCGATGCGCGAACAAATATTGGCTGCGTACCGGTTTGCCGCTAAGCGCGGCCAGCCTGACCGCATCTTTGGCCGGACCGCATCATCGCGCTAAACGGCCTCTCGTTCAGGCATAGAATCCATGTCGAATCGAAATGATTCAGGAGCGGAATTGCGACGGGCTTTATTTGGCGGTGCGCTAGAAATTCGCGAGCCATTCGTTAGGAGATGTCTTCATGAATCGCAAGGAATTCCTGGTTCAGCTGGCTGGATATGGCGCGGCTGCGGTGGGCACATACACAGTGATGGAACTGGCGCCATGTTGCCGTGCCGTCGCGGCGCTGGCTGCTGTAAAAACGACACCGAGGAGGGGTACGCCTGTCGAGAAACGCATGGCGTTTGCACAAACGTGGGTCAAGCGCATGATGGACAATCTTGACAGCGAGCTTAATGAGCCTGGCCGCGTGCGCCTCATGCGCGCCAACGGCCGCTCTTGCTTTCGCGGTTCCCATCAGCCGCCGTTTCAGGGAGGCGTAGATGCATTCATTACGCAGTTGGAGAAGTGGGCAGGCCCAGGTCTCTCGCCCATCCGGCGTGAAGGCAACATGATCTACTTCGATTACGTACAGAATCCGGCTGGGTTGAAGGTCGCCGACGGATGGTGTTTGTGTCCTCTTGTGGAAAAAGGCCCGCCGGATTTATCTGGGACATTTTGTGAGTGCTCGGTAGGTTATGTCGCAGAGATGTTCAGTGGAATTGCAGGCAAGCCGGTTCGCGTAGAACTGCTGGAATCGCTGAAGCGCGGAGGTGCCGGATACCGCTTCAAAATTGATCTCTCTTGAGCATGTCACTCCGGCCTCACCGTAAATCGCATCGTCCGGTAGTCGAAGGTATAGCTCTTCAACTGGTCCAGCGCGTCGATGCCAAGCACTCCGTACACATCATCCAGCGCGGCCTTGCCCAGTGGCTGGGTCAGCACCTGCACGTAGTGCACTTTGAAGGCCGTCGAGCCCACCGTGAGCGAAATGGTTTCCGCCATGTAGGCCGGTTCCGGGGTCATCAACTGCGTGCCCGGCAGCGTGAACAGTTGCATTTTCTGGCCCGCAAAATCTGCTGAGTGCTCATCGTAGTAGCGCGAGGTCAGGTAAGTCTGCTGGCCGCCCGCGTCCACCGCAAACATGCGTTCTTCGTCGGGCTTCGTATCCTGCGGCGCGGCGTCCTCGCCGGGGCTGCCGGGCTTGCCCAGCGCCACAATCACCTGGTCGCCATCCAAAAAGAAGCGCGCCCCCCGGGTCAGTTTGTCGTCTTTATCGGCGGGCAGAATCTGTTTGTCCGGCCGCACCTCAATTGTGTCATTCTCGGTAATGGTCACGCTGCCCAACGCTGAGAGCGCGGGATAACCAAGCACTCCCTCCACCTGGTAGTGAGTCAGTGGAAAATAGTAGTCAGCGTCTTCGTAGACAAACACCGTCATATTGCGCAGCGTCAGCCGCCCGCCGATCGTGAACCGCGGAATCACCGCCATATGCACCACCATCGGCTTCCCGGTGAGTGTGTGGATGGTAGCAGACTCATCGGATACCTTCAGCCCCACTTCCTTTGCCAGCGAGCGGGCAATCAGGTTAAATGGCGCCGTCGGATCCAGCATCCAGGTATGCGGCGCGGCGTCCACAAAGACGGGAATGTCGGTTAGCCCCAGCGGATCCTTGCTCACCTGCATCACAAAGGGGTCGCACGGCTCCACGGTCATCGGCGGATTGGCCGCGGCCAGCGGAAGCATCTTCAGCGGCATCTCAATCTCGTCCCGCAGATCGGGGCTCAGCTTGTCATGCAGCCGCGCATCCAGCGTCGTGTAGGCCTTGGCGGCCTTGGCCCAGTCGCCAAGGCGCAGATAATCCTCGGCCAGCGCCTTGCGCAGCAGTTTTTCCTGCCCGGTGTTGCCGCTGGCCGTCACCTTGTCCACCAGCGGCTCCAGAAGCTTTACTGATTGATTCAGCTGGTTGCTGCGGTTGTCCAGGATGCCCCGGTAAAGCTGCGCCTGCTCCGGCGGCAATGTGCCCAGCTCCGACTCAAGCAGGGAATATTGGTGGTCGGCCAGCAAATTCTGCATCCGCGTGTCGATCTCCAGTCCGCTGCTGGTTCCCGTGTGTACCTGTGCACCCGCCCCGGGCTGCTGTGCCGTCGGTGCGGCCTGGGTTGCAGGCGCCGCAGGCTCAGGGGCAGTTTGCTGCGCGAGCAAAGGCCATGCCGCCGCCAGCGCGCAGACCGCAACCGCGCCAACCAGCCAACCTGGCACAGAGACTCTGCCGCCGGGAGACCCGCAAGGAGTTCTTTCGCTTTTTGCCGCTTTCCTGGGCAAGCCGTTCATGCTCAGTACGAAGTTATCAGATTCAGGCAGTAGAATTCGCTCCTTCTCATCTATCCTTGTGCCTGGCAGCGTGTTTACCGGCTGCGCCTTCTCCGCTGCAATTTAGACGATCCTCACGGTCGCGCCGTTACACTTGTAGGCAGTCATGAAGCGAAAGATGATTGAACATTACGAGATTCAGCGCCGCCTAGGTGCAGGAGGCGCCGGCATAGTCTACCTGGCCAACGACACACTGCTCCAGCGCCCGGTAGTCTTGAAGATTCTGCGCACCGGCCTGCTCTCCGCTGAGCAGATGCGCTCCACGGTCTTGCGTGAAGCCCGCTTGGCATCGGCCATCGAGCATCCCAACGTCTGCGCCATCTATGAAGTGGGTGAAAGCGCTGACGAGGGCTTTATCGTCATGCAGTACGTACCCGGCCAGTCGCTCGATACCCTCATCGCTCGCGGCCCTGCCAGCCTGCAACTGGTGCTTTCCGTTGGAATCCAGATTGCCGACGGTCTCCAGGCCGCCCACGCGCTCGGCATCTTTCATCGCGACCTCAAGCCCCAGAACGTCATGCTCACCGATGGCGGTCTCGTTAAAATTCTCGACTTCGGCCTGGCGCGCCGCTTGCGCCCGGAGGACGCCAACTTCGACCCCTCCAAGCCCGGCCTGGCCAAAGACGCCTCAGTGGCCGCCACCTACACCGCTCGCGGCGGAACCATCCGCTACATGGCTCCCGAGCAGTTCGTCACAGGGCAGTCCAGCGTGCAGTCGGACGTCTGGGCCCTCGGCGTCATCCTTTATGAGCTGGCCGCAGGCCGTCACCCCTTTGTCCGCCCCGATGCCGAGGACTTCCAGGCCATCCGCGCCATTCAGTTCTCTGAGCCCGGTGACCTCGGTAAGATTGTGCCCGCCATCTCGCCGGAGCTGAAAAGCGTCATTGCTGCCTGCCTTGAAAAGAATCCCGCCGCGCGCTACGCCTCCGCCGCTGAGGTTCGTGAGGCCCTCAAGACCATCATGAAGGCGCTGCAAATTGAGACTGGCGTCATTCCCGGCGAGGCTGCGGCCAACCTGCCCACCACCGGAGCCGAGGCAGAGAAGCGCACCACCGGCTTTCTCTCCATGCTGGCCGAGCGTTTTCGGGAGTCGGCCACAGACCGCGCGCCGCAAAACTCCCTCGTCGTGTTGCCTTTCAGCAACATGGGAGCCACTGAGGTGGCTCCGCTCTACGGCTTTGCCCTTGCAGACGCCATTGCCGCCCGCTTGGCCCGTATTCCGTCCCTGGTCGTCCGTCCCTCCAGCACCCTCATGCCGCTGGCCGTCGCCCAGATGGACCCTCTCGCTCTCGGCCAAAAGCTGCTCGTCTCCTTTGTCCTCGCAGGCAGCTTCCTGCGCTCTGAAAACGGCTTCGACCTCAACTGGCAACTGCTCGACGTAGCCTCCCAGAGTGTCCGTTCCGGCGGAGCCATCCGCGTCGCCTCGCTTGACCTGATCGCCGTCCAGTCTGAAATCTCCAATGAGGTCTTCGCCGCGCTTCACGGGCTCTCCGCCACTGACAGAATTGAGGCGGCTCAGCTCGACGCATCCCGCCCCACCCCGCGCGACGCCTCGCTCCCCGGTGCGGTCAGTGAGGAGTATCTCCAGGCCCGCGCCTTGCTCAGTTCCTTCATGGTCCGCACCGGCTCCCGCGCCGACCTGGACCGCGCCCACGCCCTGTTTACCGGCGTCACCGTCAAAGACCCTGCCTTCTCCGCCGGATGGAGCGGCCTTGGCATCGCCGAGTTGCAATATGTGCGTCACGGTTTCGGCGGCCAGCTTCACATCATGCGTGCCCGCCGCGCCTTTGATGAAGCGCTCCGCCTTGACCCAGCCTCCACTGAGGCCAATCTCTACCGCATCTATATGCTTCTCTCGCGCGGAGAGAAGGAGTCCGCCCGCCACGGCGTCGCCAACCTGCTCGCCGGCGCAGCCAACGACTGGAATGTCCATATGGTGGCCGGTCTGGCGCTGCGGGCGGACGGCATGTACGACGAGGCTCTAGCCCAGTTCAGCCGCGCCCTCAAGCTCAACCCCGCCAATGCGCCCATCCTCTATAACCACCGCGCCCGCGTCTACCACTATCGCAATCAGATCGAGCTGGCCGGCAACGAGCTCGCCAAGGGCTTGGCCCTGGAGCCGCGCCATCCCCTCCTGCGCACCTCCGCCGGCTATCAGCAAATGAGGCAGGGCAACCTCACCGCGGCCATTGAGACGCTGGAGAGCGTCATCCGCGACGACGAATCCATGCGCATCGCCGTGCCCACCCTGGCCCTCTGCTACGTCCAGGCCGGCGACCGCGCCCGCGCCGCCAGCCTGCTTGGCGACGATACCCTGGCCGCTGCCGAGGCCGACAGCGAGATGGCCTACCGCCTGGCCACCTACTTCGCCGTCGAGGGAGATTCTACCGAGGCCCTCCACTGGCTGCGCCGCGCCATCTATCTCGGCAACGAAAACTATCCCTGGTTCCAGAAGAATCCCGCCTGGAACAACCTGCGCACTAACTCTGACTTTGAGCGCATCCTTGAAGACTTGAAGAAAGGCTTCCGCAAAAATCAGAAAACCTGGAACCGCCTCCTCGAACAAGTCCCCCCCGAAGCGGAGTAGAAGCCGGTTCAGTTTGTGACTGCGAGTGTCCTGTCCATAAAGGCTGCTTTCATGCTTTGAAAGGGCCCGGCCTCAGAGTCTGCCCTGAGCGCAGCCAGAGGAGGCCGCAAAAGCAGCAAAAATGACGCGGCTCTACAGACTGCGAAAATACTTTTCTCGGGTCGCAAGAAGCGACTCTTCTTGGGTCGCAAGAAGCGTCAGGCCACGACTTCAGTCGCGCCGCAAACCGTCCCATTCTTCAAAGGGGATCCGCTAATCCCTAGTCGCACCCCGGCAGCCCCGCTTGCCGCCTCTCCACCTGCCCTATTGCGCAGAATTGCTTCTCCCCGGCGCACAATAGTAGATAGATGAGATGCGCTGAAAATCTCGTGAACCTGGCTCCATCGGCCACGAAAGCTGCCTCCGAGCACCGTTCCGGCGTACATAATTCGCAAAAAATGTTTTTCCTCCTGTACGCCAGTAAAAGCCACTTAAACTACCTGGTTTCATAAGCGTGCAGACAGTCACCAAGGGCGTTTACAGCGGCTGTATGGCTGTACGCCTTCCACAAGCTACACATTTCATAAGAGTTACATTTTTTGACGTATCGCGCAGTCGATGAACTTTCAGCCCCTATGAATTCCACGGAAATTAGTGAACTGCACTAAAAATGCCCGCTGAGCCGAGACTGGCCAGCGGGCATTTTTTAGAGCGTTTTAGCAAATAGTGTAGACTGTGTTTGGCGAGAGTCCGCGACGAACA
>VFSW01002699.1_pt1 | contig 26755 bp, 24 predicted proteins | sample 5358111 | NCBI WGS metagenome assembly VFSW01 (sample SAMN11554181, study PRJNA540505) | mine drainage metagenome | isolation source: sediment from site ElyBrook_90M | place: USA: Ely Copper Mine, Vershire, VT | collected 2017 | reverse complement strand
CCCCACCCCCGATCAGGCAATAGGCACCGATGCGGGCGCTGCCCGAAATCCCGACGCAACCGGCGATGGCGGTATGCTGGCCGATTCGAACGTTATGGGCGATGTGCACGAGGTTGTCGATCTTGACGCCGTTGCTGATGATGGTGTCATCGAGCGCGCCGCGGTCCACTGCGCAATTCGCGCCGATCTCGACATCGTCACCGATGCGCACGCAGCCAGTCTGCGGAATCTTGACTCCCGCGCCGCGTTCGTCCCTCGCGAACCCGAATCCGTCCGAACCGATCACGACACCAGGATGCAGGATGCAACGCGCTCCGACCTTGCAGCCAAACTGGATGACGACGCGTGGATGCAAAAGGGTACCTGCGCCGATTTCGGCATCGCGCCCGACAAAGCTCGACGCACCAACGATGGCCCCCGCACCAATCACGGCCCCGGCCTCGACCACGGCGCCAGGCCCGACGCTGGCGTCCGGGGCAACGCGCGCAGCGGCGTCGACCACTGCCGACGCATGGACGCCCGGGAGATGCGCCGGCGCAACGCGCTCGGCGAACCACTGCGCCAGACGGGCGTAATACAAATAGGGATCCGCAATGACAATCGCGGATGGCAAAGACACCGCCTCAGGCTCGGCCCCGGGTGGCACGATGACGCAACCGGCACCGCACCCCTGCAAGCGCCCGGCACCGGCCACCTGTGTCAGGAATGCAATGTCAGCAGCCCCCGCGCGCGCAAGTGGAGCCACGCGCTGCACCACGCGCGCGCCGTCTCCAAGCAAGGTTCCGCCCAATCGCGCAACGATATCGGCGATCCGCAACCCCTGCTCCGCCACCGCGGGGTTGTGCCTTGTATTTTCAACCACCGCGGGCAACGGGCTGGATCCGGCCCCGCCCTGGGAGCAATCAGGACACGTGCCCACGAGTGCTCACTTCCCTGCCGATGCGTCCAGCGCTTTCAACACGCGATCGGTGATGTCGATGCGGGGATTGACGTAGACGGCATCCTGGAAAATGATGTCGTAGTTGCCTTGCTCCGCCACCTGTTTGACGATCTTGTTGGCTTTATCCAGAACAATGGCAAGTTCCGCGTTCCGGCGTGAATTCAGATCTTCGTTGAACTCGCGCTGCTTGCGCTGGAAATCCGAGGTCATCTGCGCCAATTGCTGCTGCGCGTTGATGCGATCGGTATCCGACATCACCGGCCCGTCTTTCTCGAGCTTCTGGTTCAGCGCCTTGATGCGCCGCGCCGTATCTTGCAAGTCCTTGTCGCGCTTGGAAAACTCGGCTTCGAGTTTTGCTTGTGCGGACTTCGCGAGTTGCGACTCTTTCAGGATGCGCTCGGTATTGATGAACCCGATGTGGCTACCGCCCGCGACGGCTGGCTGCGCCCAGACTGGGTTCGACAACAGCACCCCCGCCGAAAAGGCGAAGGCAAACAAGGGGCGGCGGAACGATTTGAACAACGGCTTCATGGCGGATCGGAGGAGTGGTCAGAAAGCAGTTCCGACAGTGAACTGGAACGATTGCAGCTTGTCGGACGGCTGCGAGCGTATTGGCTTGGCGAAGCTGAACTTCAGCGGCCCGACCGGCGACACCCAGGAGAGGGCCAAACCGACGGAGGCGCGCAGATCCGAGAAGCTCACCTTCTGGCTTTCATTCCAGACATAACCGCTATCGAGGAAAGTCGACAGCCGCAAGCTGTGATCAGAGCCGCTGCCCGGGAACGGGAACTGATATTCAACGTCACCGACCAGCAGTTTGGCGCCACCCAGCGCGTTGCCTTGCGAGTCCTGCGGGCCCAGCGAGCTTTGCTGGAATCCACGGACGGAGCCAATACCGCCGGCATACAGGTATTTGAAGATCGGCAGCATGTGCCCATTGAGGCCGTGCGCCCAACCCACCATACCGTTGAACGCGATATTCGTATTGCGCGTGATCGGCGCAAACTGTTCAAACTGGTAGCTTGCGCGCACATACCGCATGGAGCTCACCGGGCTGACTTCGGCGCTGAGCCGCTGGTAACGACCGTCGGTTGGCACGAGGGCACTGTTACGGCTGTCGCGTTGCCAGCCCAAGGTCAGCGGCACACCAGAAGATGTTTTCCCGACCTGATTGACATAGGCGATGTAGTAGGCAGGCGCCCCAGGTGACAAATTGAGGTTGTACTGCTCCAGCCCGACACCGAAGAACACCCGGTCCACCTCGGTGAACGGAACGCCCAACTGAACGCTGAAGCCCGGGGTCTTGATGGAGTAATTCGTTCCCTGCGCCGAATATGGCTGGATGGTGCGGTAGTAAACGCTGACGGTACGACTGATCCCGTCCTGGGTGAAATAGGGGTTCGTGCTGGTCAAGGCCAGCGTGCGGTAGTAGCTTGAGGTGTTGACGTCGACGCTGAGGTTGTTTCCGCTGCCGAAAATGTTGTCCTGGCTGACAGAGGCATTGAGCGAAAGCTTGTTTGCACTCGAGAAGCCGACGCCAAGACCCAGCATGCCGGTGGGTTTTTCCTCCACCTTCATGTCGAGATCGACCTGATCGCTGCTGCCAGGCACCTCGCGGGTGCCGATATTGACGCTTTTGAAGAATCCAAGTCGGTCGACGCGGTCGCGGGACAGCTTGATGCTGTCAGCGTCGTACCACGCATCCTCGAATTGCCGGAACTCGCGTCGGATCACCTCGTCACGCGTGCGCGTGTTGCCGGCAATGTCGATCCGACGCACATAGACCCGGCGTCCGGGATCGGCCGTGATGGTGAAAAAGACCGAGTGCCTCGCCTTGTCCACTTTCGGCTGCGGCTGCACACGCGCAAACGCATACCCGTAGGCGCCGAACTTGTCGACGATGGCCTTGACGGTATCGTTGAGCGACTTGGCGCTGTAGACGTCGCCAGGCTTGAGCCCGACGAGAGCGCGAAACTGGTCCGCCAGTCCAAGGTAGTTGCCCTCGAGGCGAAAACCCGACACCACGTACTTCGGCCCCTCATGCACGTTGACCGTGATGTAGACACTGTCCTTGTCTGCCGAAAGCGCCACCTGGGTCGATTCGATGCTGAAATCAAGGTAACCGCGATCGACGTAATAGGAGCGCAGGGTTTCCAGATCGGCGTTGAGCTTGGCTCGCGAGTACTGGTCGGCCTTGGTGTACCAGCTCAACCAGCCTGGTGTGGAAAGGGTGAACAATCCCCGCAGCGTGCCCTCGCTGAAAACCTTGTTGCCCTTGATGTCGATGGCACGGATTTTCGCAATTGCGCCTTCGGTCACGTTGAACAGCAGGTTCACGCGGTTGCGTTCCAATGGAGTGACGGTGGTGGTGACCTGCGCTCCGTAATAACCTTTGGCGAGATACTGCTGCTTGAGCTCCTGCACGGCACGATCGATCAGTGCCTGGTCGTAGGGGTGCGCCTCTCCAAGGCCAACCTGGCTCAACGCGGAGATCAGGTCCTTTTTGGGAAACTCCTTGGTGCCGCTGAAATCGACCGATGCAATCACCGGACGTTCCTGCACGACGATGGTGACAATACCCCCTCCGGTGCGAACGGTCACATCCTTGAACAGACCGGTTGCAAACAAGGCACGGATCGCCGCGGCACCCGCTTCAGGGGTATACGAATCGCCAATCCGGAACGGCAGGTAACTGAAGACCGTGCCCGCTTCGGTGCGCTGCAGGCCGTTCACCCTGATGTCCTTGATCACAAAAGTGTCGGCCGCATGGGCCTGGGCGCATGCAACGGCCAACGCGGCCATGGCGGGAACCCGCAACGCGTGACGGAACCTCAAATCAACCTCTTGGTGGGATCAATGGAAAGGCCCGAGCAAGCGGGCGAAGTCGTTAAACAGCGCAACAACCATCATCAAGGCGATGACGACCAGACCGCCCTGCTGCAGGCGCTCCTGGACCCGCTGCGGAACGCTGCGACGTGTCAATGCTTCCACCGCATAATACAGGAGATGGCCGCCGTCCAAGACTGGGAGCGGCAATAGGTTCAACACCCCGAGGCTGACGCTGAGAATCGCGAGGAACCCCAGGTACGAGGCCCAGCCCAGAGCGGCACTGCGGCCGGCGTAGTCGGCGATGCTCACGGGTCCGCCGAGCTGGCTCAGCGGCGCCTGCCCGATGACCATTCGGCCGAGCGTGCGCAAGGTCAGACCCGCCAGAGTCCAGGTCCGGGATACGCCCTGCCCCAGGGCCGCCACCGGATTGCTCCGCACCAGGACCGAAGGCACTTCACCGCCGAGCATGGCGCCGATGTGCCAGCGCGGCGTGGTCGCGTCGGCTGGCGTCGCGCGCAGCACCACATCCATCCTGGATGTGCCGCGCAGAGCTGTGAATCGCATGGGAGCGCCGTCACTGGCCTGAATCGCCTGCAGAAGATCGGTGATGTCCGGAACGGGATCGCCGTCGACGGCAAGTACGAGATCGCCCGCGCGCAAACCAGCGCGCGCCGCGGCACCCGACGGAACCACGTCGGTCACGCGCGCCGGAGGCCCCTGCAGACGTACCCCGGTCGCCGACAGCGAAGCGTGGTTCGCATCGCCACCTGGGGTCGCCGGGGCAACAGCGGCCGCAAAATCGAGGCGTAGCGCACGGGTCGCTTCCCCTGGTCTTGCCACGTCCAGCCAAACTGGCACCCTGGCTTGCACGGCGTTGCGCAGCAGCGGCACCAGCGCGTCCCATGCGACAACCGGCGTCGTGCGCCCATCGCGCCGAAACGTCAAGACACGGTCTCCCGCGCGCACCCCGGCGCGGGCCGCAACCGTCCCCGCAGCGGGTGCGCCAAGAATCGCGATGGGCTCGCGAATGCCAATCACCGCGACCGCGGCGAACAGCACAGTGGCCAGCACGAGGTTGGCCATGGGCCCGGCCACCACGATCAAGGCACGCCACCCCACGGTCTTGCGGTTGAAAGCGCGGTCATGATCGGAGGGCGCCACGCGTCCTTCGCGCTCGTCGAGCATGCGCACGTAGCCACCCAGCGGGATCATGGCGACCACAAATTCGGTCTCACCGCGGCGCCAGTGGAACAACGGTGCGCCGAACCCGATGGAAAACCGCAAAACCTTCACGCCAGCGAGGACGGCGGCACGATAGTGCCCGTACTCATGGACAGTCACGAGCACGCCGATGGCGAACAGGAAAGCAACGAGCGTCAACATGGAGGCCCCCCGGTGCGACGCGGAAACGCACAGTACATGCGCCATTGTGCCCGCATCAGCGGGCACAACCTTCGATCAGTGCCTCGGCTCGCGAGCGCGCCTCGACATCGAGGGCGAGCAGGCCGGCCAGCGTGTCGCCACCGTCCAATGGCGTGCCTTCAAGGGCTGCGGCGTTGATCCGGTAGATGTCCATGAAGCCAATACGGCGATCCAGAAATGCCGCGACCGCCTGTTCGTTCGCCGCATTCAGAACCGCGCAAGCTCCAGCTGGCATGCCCAGCGCTTCATAGGCAAGGCCGAGACCGGGAAAGCGCAATGGATCGACGCGGTCAAACGCCAGCGTCCCTACCGCGGCGAGATCCAGCCACGATGCACCGGACGCCATGCGGTGGGGCCATGCGAGCCCGTACGCGATGGGAGTGCGCATATCCGGGACACCCAACTGCGCCACCACCGATGCATCACGGTACGCCACCATGGAGTGCACAATGCTCTGGGGGTGAATCAAAACCTTGATGCGCGAAGCAGGCATGCCAAACAGGTGGTGAGCCTCAATGACTTCCAGCGCCTTGTTCATCATGGTCGCAGAATCCACGGAGATCTTGCGTCCCATGCTCCAGTTCGGATGCGCGCATGCCTGCTCGGGTGTCGCCGCTGCCAGCGACGCCAACTCGGCGCACCGAAATGGTCCACCGGAAGCCGTGAGCACGATTTCCCGCACATCGGCGTCCCAGCGGCTCCGATCGTGCGGAAGACTTTGCAAAATGGCGCTGTGCTCGCTGTCAATGGGGACGAGGTCCCCGCCGCCCGCCACCATGGCGCGCATGAACACATCGCCCGCGACCACCAAAGCCTCCTTGTTGGCAAGCAGCACACGCTTGCCGGCGCGCGCCGCGGCGCGCGCCGACGGCAGGCCCGCAGCGCCGACGATCGCCGCCATCACGATATCCGTCTCGCCTGCCTCGGCAAGTTCGATCAACGCAGCGTCACCCTCGAGCACCTCGGTGCCGACGCCGTGGACCGCGAGCGCCGCGCGCAACCGCGCTGCCGCACCCCGATCGGCCAGGGCAGCGTACCGGGGTCTCCAACGCAGGCACTGCTCCAGAAGGCGCGCGTCGCTGCGGTACGCCGCCAGCGCGAACACCTCGAATGACTCCGGGTGCAAGGCGAGGACATCGAGGGTGCTGCAGCCGATCGAACCGGTCGAGCCAAGAACGGTAACGCGCTTCATGAAGTCAACGTGACGACCAGCATGGCGAACGGTAGCAGCGGCAGCAAGGCGTCAATGCGGTCAAGGACGCCTCCATGACCTGGCAGGAGCCCGCTGCTGTCTTTCACACCGGCGTGACGCTTGAGCAGCGATTCGAACAAATCGCCCATGACCGTGAACCCCATCAAGATCAGCATGATGAAAAGTGCGGGAATCGTACCCCAGACTCCGGCAATGCGTGCCGCGATCGTCCCCCGCAAGGGCAGCCAGGTCATGCATGTCACCGCATACACCAGCACGGCAGCCGCCGCGACATAGACGCCCGCGCGCGTCTTGCCGGGGCTGACGCGGGGTGCAAGTTTCGCCCCTCCGAACGCGCGACCACCAAAATACGCAGCCACATCGGCAACCCAGGCAACCATCAGCACTGATAGCAGGAAGCCTGCACCGAGCGCGCGCGCGCGCACCAGGGCCAGCCAGCATGCCAACGTGATCACCATGCCCAACAGCGCCAGCACGGTACGGCCGGCCATCAGGCGCGGCAAGCCCGCACGTGGCAGGCTTCCCGCAAGCAGGACGGTCCATGCCAGCGCCGCAGCGACGAAGACCCAGCCCGGCGTGCGCGCCACAAACCCAGCGCCGGCGGCGACCGCCACAAGAGCAAGCCACGCCACCGCCCAGAGCAGTGCGCGCGCGCCACGCCAACCGGCGAGGCGCGCCCATTCCCACATGCCAGCCGCAGCGAACAGTCCGACGACGCCTGCAAACACGCCGGGGCTGCCGAGAAAAAGGGTCGGCAGCAGCACGACGAGCAGCACAATCGCGGTGAGGATCCGGGTTCCCAGCATCGAATGCTTCAAGCGACACGCAGCCCCGGTGGCGGCGGCGGCACGCGACCAAAGCGACGTTCGCGCGCCGCGTAATCCGCGATGGCGGCACGCAAAGCGGCTTCATCGAAATCCGGCCAGAGCACATCGGAAAAATACAGCTCCGTATACGCAAGCTGCCAAAGCAGGAAATTGCTGATGCGTCGCTCGCCGCCAGTGCGGATCAAGAGATCAGGCTCCGGGACGCCAGCCATGCAAAGGTGCGCCGACAGCGACGTCTCGTCAATGGGCTCACCCCGCAACGCCAGCGCTTGGGCGGCCTGCACGATATCCCAGCGCCCGCCGTAGTTGATGGCGACGTTGAGCTGCAAGCGCAGGTTCTCTGCGGTGACCGCCTCGCCTTCGCGCATGAGATCCTGCAAGGTCGGCTCGAATGCGTCGAGCCGACCGACAAAGCGCAGCCGCACGCCCTGCGCAGCCAGCTCCCGGGTTTCACGCCGCAACGCCTGCACGAACAGGTCCATCAATGCGCTGACTTCCTCCGCGGGCCGATTCCAGTTCTCGGACGAGAACGCAAACACCGTCAAGTGCGGCACAGCCTCCAGCAGGCAGCCCCGCACGAGGCGTTTGAGTGCATCGACACCGACCTTGTGTCCGGCCGTGCGCGGCAGGAAGCGGCGCGTTGCCCAGCGTCCGTTGCCGTCCATCACCACAGCGATGTGGCTGGGCACGCGACCCGGTGCGCTTTTCTTCGCTTTCGACAACGTTGGAGTCCCTGCGCGACGTGCAAGTGGTCAGACGGCCATGATCTCGGATTCCTTTTGGGCGACGAGCCGGTCGACCTCCACGATGGTGCGGTCAGTCATCTTCTGCACGTCGTCCTGGGCGCGGCGCTCGTCGTCCTCGGAAGCTTCCTTCGCTTTCACCAGATCCTTGAGCTGTTGGTTGGCGTCTCGACGAAGGTTGCGCACAGCGACTTTTGCGCCTTCGGCTTCCTGGCGCACGACCTTGGCGAGGTCGCGACGTCGCTCCTCGGTCAGTGCCGGCATCGGCACCCGGATCACGTCCCCCTGTGTTTGCGGGTTGAGTCCAAGATCGGAATCCCGGATGGCCTTCTCGACCGCCAGGACCATTTTTTTCTCCCAAGGCTGGACGCCAATGGTACGGGCGTCCAGCAAATTCACGTTGGCGACCTGGTTGATCGGCATCATGGTGCCGTAATAGTCAACCATGACATGGTCGAGCAAGCCGGCATGCGCACGTCCGGTCCGGACCTTCGCCAGATCGGCGCGAAGCGCCTCGATCGACTTGCCCATTTTCTGCTCGCACGCTTGCTTGATTTCAGCGATCGACATGGTGTGAGATCCTCAAATCCTGTGAAATACCGCCTCAGAGATGCACCAGCGTGCCCTCTGGCTCGCCCTGCACCACGCGCAACAGGGCGCCGGGCTTGAAAATACTGAAAACGCGGATCGGCAGACCCTGGTCGCGACACAGGGCGAAGGCGGTCGCATCCATCACCTGCAGGCGTCTGACGATCGCGTCGTCGAAACTGATGTCCGCGTACATTCTTGCATCATGATTCCGTGCCGGGTCGGCATCGTAAATGCCATCGACCTTGGTCGCCTTGAGCATGACCTCCGCGCCGATTTCCGCCGCTCGCAGCGCCGCCGCGGTATCAGTGGTGAAAAATGGGTTCCCGGTGCCTCCGGCAAAAATCACCAGCTTGCCTTCTTCGAGGTACTGCAAGGCTTTCGGGCGGACGTAGCTCTCGACCACCTGATCGATGCTGATCGCCGACATCACCCGCGCGACGAGCCCGGCGTGACGCATGGCATCCGCCAGCGCCAGCGAATTCATCACGGTTGCAAGCATTCCCATGTAGTCGGCGGTGGCGCGATCCATTCCGACCGCCCCCCCGGCAACGCCACGAAAAATGTTGCCACCACCGATGACGATCGCCACCTGCACACCTGAATGCACGACCTGGGCGATGTCCTCGACCATCTTCACGATCGTGCCCCGGTTGATGCCATAGGCATCGTCACCCATCAGAGCTTCGCCGGAGAGCTTGAGCAAGACCCGTTTATAGCCGGTCATGTGGTGTTCCGTATGCAGGTGGAGCGAAAGTCGTGCAGCGCGCCGGCGCCTCAGGCGCCGCGCGCGGCGGCCATTTGTGCGGCCACCTCGTCAGCGAAATTCTCCGACTTTTTCTCGATGCCTTCACCAACCACGTACAAGGTAAAAGACTTCACCGTCGTATTCGCAGCCTTGAGCATCTGCTCGACGGTCTGCTTGTCGTTCTTCACGAACGGCTGGTTCAGCAACGAGACTTCCTTCAGGTATTTCTGCACCGCACCCTCCACGCGCTTGGCGACGATTTCGGGCGACTGCACCGACTTGCCATCGGCCTTGGCCTTCTCCGCATCCTCAGCGGCTTTCTGGGTCGCGATCGAACGCTCCGACTCGATCAAGGCAGAGGGAACGTCGGCGGCTGACAGTGCCACGGGCTTCATGGCAGCCACATGCATGGCGACATCCTTCGCGGCAACGTCATCACCGTCGAATCCAACCACGACACCGATGCGCGTGCCGTGCAGATAGCTTGCCAGCCCGGTGCCGGAGAAGCGCTCAAAACGGCGGATGGCAATATTTTCACCGATCTTGCCAATCAGCGTTGAACGGCGGGCCTCGACGCTGACGCCGTCGACATCCAGCGCAGAAAGCGCGGCCACGTCGGCAGGCGCGCGTTCTGCAATCATGCGAGCCAGATCATTGCCGAAGGCGAGGAAATCGTCGTTTTTCGCGACAAAATCGGTTTCGCAGTTGAGTTCGATCATGGCGCCGACGCTACCGGCAACATGGATTGCAATGATGCCTTCCGCGGTGACCCGCGACGCCGCTTTGCTTGCCTTGTTACCGAGCTTGACGCGCAGCAGTTCCTCGGCGCGCGCCATGTCACCATCGGCCTCGGTAAGCGCCCGTTTGCACTCCATCATGGGAGCATCGGTCTTGGCACGCAGTTCAGCGACCATGGATGCGGTGATTGCCGCCATACAAATTTCTCCTGGATTGAACAAGGGGGCCAAGCAAGCCCCCTTCAACGACAACGACACCTCCGCTGGTGCGGGGATATCGCGGATCAGCCGGCCTGGCCTTCTTCCTCGACTTCGACGAACTCGCCGCTGCCTTCGCCGACAGCCTGCACGACTTCGTTCATGGCGTCGTTCTTGCCTTCGAGAATGGCATCCGCCATGCCGCGCGCGTACAACGCCACCGCCTTGCCAGAATCGTCATTGCCCGGAATGACGTGATCAATGCCGATCGGGGAGTGGTTGGTGTCGACCACGCCGATCACCGGAATACCCAGCATCTTGGCTTCGGCAACAGCAATCTTGTGGTAGCCGACGTCGACGATGAACATCGCGTCCGGCAGCGCACTCATGTCCTGAATCCCGCCAATTGACTTTTCCAGCTTCTCGATTTCGCGCTGGAACATCAGCTGTTCCTTCTTGGTCATGTGCTCAAGCGCCCCCTCGGACGCCTGCGTCTGCATGTCCTTGAGCTTCTTGATCGAACCCTTGACCGTCTTGAAGTTGCTGAGCATTCCACCCAGCCAGCGCTGGTTTACATAAGGCATGCCGCAGCGCTGCGCTTCGGCGGCGATGAGTTCGCCCGCCTGGCGCTTGGTCCCGACAAACAGGATGGTGCCGCGACGCCCCGACATTTGACGGGCATACTTGCAGGCGTCCTGGAACATCGGCAACGTCTTTTCGAGGTTGACGATATGAATCTTGTTGCGATGGCCGAAAATATACGGTGCCATCTTGGGGTTCCAGAACCGGGTCTGGTGCCCGAAGTGCACACCGGCCTCGAGCATTTCACGCATGGAAACGGACATCATTGTTCCTAGGTTGGGTCTTGAAATCCGGCCTGAAACCCCGGGAGGATCGTGCGTTCAGACGCACCACCACTCGCGGGGCACCTGGTAGGGCCGGTTCGCGATTTGATTCTCATTGGTCCCTTGCCTGGCATCGCCGAGGTTTCAGGTACCGCGCTTGTCTGTCAGCAGACGCCGATGAACCGGAGCCGTTCGACAAAACTTATCCATTATATGCTTGCCGCTGCGCGCTTGGTACCCTGGGTGCTGCGGCGCACCACAAATCGATGAAAACTCAGGTAAAAACCCGACGTTGCCATGCAAGAACACGCACTGCGCCAAAAGCTGCACAATGAAATTCATGCGCGCCCGTATGAGCGCATCGTTACGCCGACGCTCATGACGCACATGGCGTTCCTCGCCGATCTTCCTCTGCAGGCCACGTCGCATGCCCATCTGTGCGCGCTCCTGGCTGATCATCATCTCCCGCGTCCAGCGGAAGGAACAGGTTTCTACGCCGCGGACGTCGGACCCGTTCGCCTGCGCTGGGAGCGGCACGGGGAATTCGTTTCCTACACTTTCATCCGTCAAGGTCTGGCCCCGGAACCCCGGGCCTGGTTCGCGCACCCCGCCTGCGGAGGCATTTCGCGCGAGTGGCTCGACACCATCCCCGGCGAGCTCATCTGCGCCAACCACGTCGCACTGCTTCCGGAGGAGGCGCAGGAAGGTCAATGGTCACCGCTCGACCTGGATGCGGTTCTTGATGCGGACGCCCTGGTGGCGTCCGACGTTGCCGACGGTCAGGCACGCGTCCATACCGACCTCCGCATTCACGCCGATGGTTACGCCCGCTTCGTCGTGCAGTCGCAAATTCTGTCACCGCGACGCCGTGGTCGGTTGGCGCAACGCCTTTTGGAAATCGAAACTTATCGTCTGCTCGCCCTGCTGGCGCTGCCCGAGGCGCGCCGCATCACGCCGTTGCTGGGCGGCTACGAGCTTGAATTGGCGACACTGATGGACGCGATCCGCAACAGCGATGGCGACCGGCAAACGCTGGCGCGGCTGTCCGATCTGGCCTCCATCGTGGAGGGCTTGTACGCGCAGCACCATGCGCGCTTTACCGCGTCGGCCGCGTACTACGATCTGGTGAATCGCCGCATCGCGGACCTGCACGAGCGACAGTTCCTGGGACTGCAAACCATCGGCCAGTTCATGGACCGGCGCCTTGCCCCCGCCATGCAGACCTGCGCGCAGGCCACGCGTCGGCTGCAAGGGCTTTCCGAACGCATTTCCCGGTGCAGCAACCTGCTGCGCACCCGCGTTGAAATCCAGGTTCAGCAACAAAATGGAGAGCTGCTTGCCTCGATGAACCGCCGCCAGTATCTGCAATTGCGGTTGCAGCAAACGGTCGAGGGCCTGTCCATCGCGGCCATCACCTACTACGCCTCAACCCTCGTCGGGCACATGGTCGAAGCCGTCCACCGTTGGTTGCACCTCGACGCGAATGTCGTACAGGGCGCGGCGATTCCTCTCATCGCGCTGGCCTTGTGGATCATGTTGCGGCGCGCGCATCGACGCTTTGCGCATTGACACGCACAATGCTGCCTCACCCGCCGCCTGACCCCGCGAAGCCGCGCTGGCGCACCGCCTCGTAAAGACACACGCCAGCAGCCACCGACACGTTCAGGCTCTCGACGCTTCCATGCATCGGGATATGCACGAGCGCATCGCAACCCTCGCGCACGAGGCGTCGCATACCGCTGCCCTCGGCACCGAGCACGAGCGCCGTGGGATCGCGAAAGGTGGCCTCGTACAGGCTCTGCTGCGCCTCGCCCGCCGCGCCGACGACCCACACCCCCCGCTCTCGCACGGCGGCCAAGGTACGCGCCATATTCGTCACCATCACATATTGCACGGAGTCTGCAGCACCGCTGGCGACTTTGGCAACCGTGGACGTGAGGCCGACCGCGCGATCCTTCGGCGCGAACACCGCATGCACGCCGGCCGCGTCAGCCGTCCGGAGGATGGCGCCAAGGTTGTGCGGGTCAGTCACGCCATCGAGCCCCAACAGCAGCGGCACCGCGTCGCTTGCATCACAGGCGTCAAGCACCGCATCGAGCGTGCCGAGCCTCGGCAGGGCCTCCACCCGTGCCACCACGCCCTGGTGCCGATGTGTTCCGGCCAGCGCGTCCAGTCGCACCGATTCCGCCTGTTGCGCTACAACGCCGGCCATCGTGGCGCGCGTGAGAAATTGCTGCATACGGACATCGTGCCGAGCGGGATCGACAAACAGTTCCCGCACGCTGGCCGGAGCGGCGCGCAAACGCGCACCCACGGCGTGAAAACCATACAAGAGCTTCAGACTCATGGAGAGTTCTTGACCTCAGGGGTATGAAGGCGGCCGTCGCGCAGGGCGACCACCGCGTCGCAGCGACGCGCCAACGCCGGATCGTGGGTCACCAGCACCAGCGTGGTGCCGAGTTCACGTTGCAGCGAAAACAGCAGTTCGATGATGCGCGCGCCCGTGAGCTCGTCGAGATTGCCCGTGGGCTCGTCGGCAAGCAGCAGTGCCGGCCGCGTCGCGAATGCGCGCGCCAGTGCAACGCGCTGCTGCTCGCCACCCGACAGCACAGACGGACGCTGGTCGAGACGGCGCTCCAGCCCTACGCGCTCGAGCATGGCGGCAGCGTCGGCGCGAACGTGGCGCGACCGGCCGGCAATGTCCAGCGCGAGCATCACGTTCTCCAGGGCGCTGAGATGGTCGATCAACTGGAAATCCTGGAAGACGAAGCCGATACGCGCTGCCCGCAGCCGTGCCCTGCCATCCTCGTCGAGTGTCTTGAGGTCCACCCCCTCGATGTACACCCCGCCGTGCGTCGGCAGGTCCAGCCCGGCCAGCAAACCCAGCAAGGTGGTTTTTCCCGAACCCGAGGGGCCGACAATGGCAAGGCTGCCGCCACGGGGCACCCGGAGGTCAACGCCTTGCAGCAGGGTGAGCGGGCCACCGGACACGGGGACCACTTTACCCAGGCACTCGGCGACAATGGCAGCTTCTGGTTGTGTTTGGATCGAAGACATCGGATGAACAAGACAATTGCGCGTCGCCTCATTCTAGGAACTGTGCTCGTGCTGCTGGCAATCGGGGCTTCCGCCGCCGTGGCTCCACGCACCATCGTGCTCGTCGGGGACAGCCTCAGCGCCGGCTACGGCCTCGACAACGGGCAAGGCTGGGCCGCCCTGCTGGCAGCACGTCTGGCGCATGAAGCACCCGGCTGGGCCCTGGTGAATGCCAGCATCAGCGGCGACACCACGTCGGGTGGGCTGGCGCGATTGCCGGCACTGCTGGCGCGCACCCACCCGGCAGTGGTGATCGTCGAACTTGGTGGCAACGACGCGCTGCGCGGCCTGTCGCTCGAGGCAACGGCCGGCAATCTTGCCGCCATGGTCCGGCGCGCGCGCACGTCGGGTGCGTGCGTCATTCTTGTAGGTATGCGCATACCGCCCAATTACGGTGCCGACTACGCGGACCGGTTCGCAGCCATCTTTCCCAAGGTGGCGCACACGACGGGAGCGGTGCTCGTGCCATTCCTTCTCGACGGTGTCGCCCAGCACCGCGACTGGTTCCAGGCCGACGGCATCCACCCACGTGCGCTGGCGCAACCGCGCATGCTCGCGAACGTCTGGCCGCGGCTGCAGCCGCTGCTGGAGGGGACTTGGCGCCGCACCGGAGCGCGGCGATGAGCTTGCGCACCGTCGCGGCCGAGGCGGCGCTGTGCCGGCTTGATGACGCCAGCGCGGTGCTGGACGTGCGCAGCCCAGGGGAATTCGCCCTCGATCACATGCCCGGCGCATCGAATTGGCCAGTTCTGGATAATGCCGAGCGTGCGCGTGTCGGTACCTTGTACCAGCAGCAAGGTGCCTTCGAGGCGAAGAAGGTCGGAGCCGCTCTGGTGGCGCGCAATATCGCGCGCCATCTTGAGCGTGAGAGTCCGCGCCTCGCGCGCGACTGGGCGCCGCTGGTCTACTGTTGGCGTGGCGGAAGCCGATCAGGCGCCATGGCCCACGTGCTGGCGCAAATCGGATTCCGGGTCACGTTGGTTGAAGGTGGCTACAAAGCCTTGCGCGCGGCGCTGGTGCAGAACCTCGAACACACCATCAATGGGCTGATGCTCCGTGTCCTGTGCGGGCCCACCGGGAGCGGCAAGAGCCGGTTGCTGCAGGCGCTTGCGCAGCAAGGGGCGCAGGTGCTCGACCTGGAGGCGCTGGCGTCGCATCGGGGTTCGGTTCTGGGAGCCCTCCCGGGTCAGCCTCAGCCACCGCAAAAGCTGTTTGAAACCCAGGTGTGGGAGCAGATACGTCGTTTCGATCCAGCGCGCACGGTGTGGGTGGAGAGCGAAAGCCGAAAAATCGGCCAACTCTATGTCCCAGGCCCACTGCTGGAACGCATGCGCGCAGGTGCATGCGTTCGCCTGGAGGCCCCCACCGAGGTCCGCGTCGCCATCTTGCTCGAGGATTACGCAGCGCTCACGCGCGACCCCGAAGAATTGTCTTGTCGTCTGGCGTCACTCACGGCGCTGCGCGGCCGCCAAACCATCGCGCGGTGGCACGAGCTGATCGAGGCCGGATCGTTCCCGGAGTTGGTGAACGAACTGCTGCAGCAACACTACGACCCCAGCTACGACGCGTCGATCCGCCGCAATTTCAGCAGGATCGATCAGGCGCCCAGCCTGGTGGTGGGCGCGCCGGACGCATTTGCCAATCTGGCTGCCACCCTGCATGAATCAAGGGCTGGACGGCCCGCTTCAGGCACGACGGCGCACGGCCTGCAACAGGCCCTGGACTAGGTCGCTCGGGGTGGGCGGGCACCCGCCCACCGAGACGTCCACCGGCAGCACTGCGGCCAGGCTGCCGTGGCAAGCGTAGTTTTGGTCGAATACGCCCCGACCGCACGCGCAGTCTCCCGCAGCCACCACCAAGCGCGGCTCGGGCATGGCTTCCCAGGTCCGCCTCAGCGCTTCTTCCATATGACGCGTCACAGGCCCCGTCACGAGCAGAAGGTCGGCATGGCGGGGACTTGCAACCAGATGGATCCCCAGACCTTCGAGGTTGTAGTAGGGATTGGCCAGCGCATTGATTTCAAGCTCGCAGCCATTGCATGAACCAGCATCGACCACCCGCACCGCCAACGCGCGTCCAAGCACGCGCAGGAGTTCGTCACGCACGCGTGCCTCGCCCGACTCGACGGGCGCATCGGTGGCCGCCGGCGGACGCTCGCTGATGCGGCCTGCGCGTGCGATCTGTTTCAGGGTCTTCCACATGCGCGGATCCGCTCCCTCAAAGGTCGTGTCCTGAGTAGGACAGGTTGAATGACTTATTGATTAGCGGAAAGTCCGGAACGATGTCGTTGATCACCGCCCATTCCAGTGCCGGCCAGTTTTGCCACGACACATCATGTAGATGGCACGACACAATGCATGCGTCAGCGCCCAGTTGCAGCGCGACCAGCGTGGGGCCGCGCCACCCCTCAACCAGGCCAAGTGCCAATCCGGGCGCCACGTGGGCCGGCCATGGTCCGGACACCGGGCCGGGAGGCAGGCCGTCGAGCAGGAGCCGACATAGCCGCAACGACTCCTCGGCCTCGTCGAAGCGAACGCTCACGCGCGCTGCAACGTCACCGTCAGATGACGCGGCCACGCGCACGCCGAGGGATGCGTATGGTGCCCACGTTGGCAGCGCGCGCAGGTCACCCGCCTGGCCACTGGCGCGCGCGACCAGGCCCAGCATGCCGAGCCTGCTCGCCAGATCGGCGGGCACGCGGCCGGTGGTGCGAAACCGGTCCTGCACGCCCTCATGCTGATCGACGATATCGCGCAGCCGCGCCAGCTCCGACGCCAGCACACCACCCTGGTGGCGCAGCATGTCCCGGGCGGCGACGTCCAGATCGACACACACCCCTCCGGGCTGGACGACGTCCATCGGATAGCGCGCACCAAACACCTGCGCGTTGCGTCGTAGCAGATCTTCTTTCAACCGCGAGAACTGCGCCAGCGCGAACCCGAACCCTGCATCATTGGCGATGGCGCCGAGATCGCCCAGATGGTTGGCGAGACGCTCACGCTCGAGCAACAACGCGCGAAGGTGCACACCACGAGGCGGCGGGTCGACGCCGGCCAGCGCCTCCAGTGCCCGGCAATAGGCCCATGAAAGCGCGACGGCGTTGTCGCCGCTGGCCCGCGCCGCGAGCTTTCGTCCCTCGACCGCCGACATCCCGCGCAGCCGCCGCGCGAGGCCCTTGTGGGTGAATCCAAGGCGCTGCTCCAGGCGCAGCACCTTTTCGCCGATGACCGAGAACCTGAACTGCCCAGGCTCGATCACACCCGCATGCACGGGTCCCACCGGGATTTCATGCACGCCTTCACCGTCCACCGCCACGAACGGGTACGGCGCCGCGACACCATCCACGGTTGGTACCGAGCCGGCGTCGATCCGCAGCGGATACCAGCCATCAGGCCAGGCGTCGTGGCGCAACCATGGCCTTGCATCCATCCCGATGGCATGCACGCCCAGCATGTCCCGCAGGCCACGTTGCATGCGCGCCGCGGCCGGAAAAAGTTCATGCAGGCCGGGATACTGCTGCGCTCCAGGTGCCAGCAGGAGACATGCCAGATCGAGACCGGCTGCGCCAAGCCAGCACGCACGCACGTCGATGCCGGTGCCGGTGTCATGGCCCCAGAGTGCCAGCAAACGCGACGACTGCGCGGCCATGGACTTCGCGAAGCTGATCCAGCCATTCGCATCGACCGACGCCTGGCGCAGTGCAATATCGGGAGCCATGACACGCATGGAGTCAACCTCCGATCATGCCGGCAGCAGCACGCCACCAGTCAATGAGAAATCCCGGAATCCACACGCCGAGCATCAGGACCAGACCCAGGTGGACGAACGCAGGCAGCATCCAAGGCTGGTGCGGAAGACGGCGCAGGGTGCTCGCCCCGAACACCATCCCCTGTACGCGCAAAAAAATCGCACCGAAAGCAACCCCCAGCGCAAGCAGCAGGATCGGCGTCGCCCAAGGCTGGACCTGCATCGCATGGGTGAGAATCATGAATTCGCTCGTGAACACCCCGAAAGGTGGCATGCCGACGATGGCGAGCGCGCCCGCCATCAAGGCCCATCCCAGCGCGGGTGACTGCTCACGCAGGCCCTGAATGGCGTCGATGCGCTGGGTACCCGCCTTCTGGGTGGCGTGGCCGCTGCCGAAAAAAATCGCGCTCTTGGTCAGCGCGTGCCCGGTCATGTGAAGCAAGGCCGCGAAGTTCGCCACGGGTCCGCCCATCCCGAATGCGAAGGTGATGATGCCCATGTGCTCGATCGATGAATAAGCGAACATCCGCTTGACGTCCCGTTGACGCCACAACAGGAATGACGCCACGATCACCGACATCAATCCGAAGCCCATCAGCATCCTCCCGGGCCACGCTGCATGCAGACTGCCTTCGACCAACACCTTGCTGCGGATCACCGCGTACAGGGCAACGTTGAGCAACAAGCCAGAAAGTACGGCTGAAACCGGCGTCGGCCCTTCGGCATGGGCGTCGGGAAGCCAACTGTGCAGTGGAACCAGGCCTACTTTCGTCCCATAGCCAACAAGGAGAAAGACGAACGCGATGCCCATGATGCCGGGCTCCAGGCTGCCTCGAACTGCGTCGATCCGCGTCCACAGCAGTGCATCCATGCCCCCCGCCCCGAGCACCCGCTCCGCAGCGAAGTACAACAATACCGTGCCGAACAAGGCCAGGGAAATACCCACACCACACAGAATGAAATATTTCCATGCGGCTTCGAGGCTGGCCTTCGTGCGGTAGAGCGAGACGAGAAGCACGGTCGAGAGCGTGGCTGCTTCCATCGCAACCCATAACAGTCCCATATTGTTGGTGGTGAGCGCCAGCAACATCGTGAACATGAACAATTGATACATGCTGTGATAAAGCCGCAAGCGCGTTGGCGTAAGTCGCCCGTGGTCCTGCTCGATGCGCATGTATGGACGGGAAAAGCCGGCGGTGGTCATGCCGATGAAGGCTGTCAGCGCCACCAGGAATACATTGAACGGATCGATGAAGAACTGCGCGTGCACCAGCAAGAGCGACCCGTGCGAGATGACATGTGCCGTCAGCGCACAACTCGCCAGAAACGTCGCGGCACTGATCGCAAGATTGATGTAAGGGGCCTGCGCATGGTGCCCGCGTAACGCCAACGCGAATGCGCCGAGCAGCGGTAGCGCCAGAACGGCGATCAAATCCATTCAATCCTCCCGCAAATGTTCCATGTGATGCAGATCGAGGCTTTCGAACTGCTCACGGATCTGGAACACGAAAATGCCCAGGACGAACACCCCGACCAGCACGTCGAGTCCGATGCCGAGTTCCACCACCATCGGCATGCCGTAGGTCGCCCCGGTCGCAGCGAACAGGAGCCCGTTTTCCATCGCCAGGAAACCGATGACCTGCGCGATCGCCTTGCGCCGCACGATCATCATCAACAACGCAAGAAACACCACCGCCAGCGCGATCCCCAGTGTCCCGCGCGTGGCCTCGCCGGCAAAGCGTGCGATCGGCTGCGCCAGCACGAAGGCGAAAATCACAAGCAGGATGCCGATAATCTGCATGGTGGGAATTTGCACCAGGGTTTCGGTATCCCACTGCGCGTGCAACCGACGGATCAGACGATGCAGGATGACGGGCAGCACGATCACCTTCAGCGCCAGCGCCAGCGCTGCCGACTCATACAACTCCACCGATCCGGTCACCCACGCCACGACGACGCTGCACACCACCAGAACCGCGCCCTGCGCTGCGAACAGGTTGACGAGATTGACGACCCGCCGCTGCGCCAGCATCGCGAATGACAGCAACAGCAACAGCGCCGCACACAGGTGGATGACCTGGGTCGCCAGCGGCAAGGGAGCGACGGCATGCATGGGTCAACGCTCCAGCATCAGGCCGACCAGCAGTCCGATCACAGCGAGCAGAAAAGCCGTGGCCAGGAACTCGGGTGCCCGGAAAATACGCAACTTGGCACTGAGCGTTTCGACCAGCGCGATGCCAGCCCCGGCGACCGCGAGCTTGAGCAAGAGAGGCGGCAACGCCGGAAGCAGCCACAGCACGCCGTCGGCATGTCCAGCCATACCCCAGGGGATGAACAAGGCAAATCCGATACATGTGTAGTTGAACAATTTCAAGCTGCTGGCCCATTCGATCAGCGCCAAATGGCGTGCTGAATATTCCAGCAACATCGCCTCATGGATCATGGTCAGTTCCAGGTGCGTGGTCGGGTTGTCAACGGGGATACGCCCGTTTTCGGCGAGAAGCACCATGGCAAACGCCACCGCTGCGAAGTCGAGCCCCGGATGCAAGGCGATATGCGACCCCTGCAGTGCCTCGGCCATCGCCGGGAGCAAGGTACTTCCTGAAATGAGGGAAGCGGTAAACAAGACCATCAGCAAGGCCGGCTCCGCCAGGAATCCCACCATCATTTCACGGCGCGCACCCATGGTGCCGAAGGCAGTTCCAACATCCATGCCGCCGAGGGCGATGAGCACCCGCGCCAACGCAAACAAACCTACCAGTGCGATCGCATCCGCAACCGATGCAAACGGAAGATCCGTTGACAGCGAGGGGATGATCGCGGCCGCCGCAACCATCACGCCGAACAGCACATACGGCACGGCGCGAAACAGCGGCGATGCGTCATGTGCCAACACCGCATCCTTCACGAACAGCTTGCGCAGCCTCCGGTAAGGCTGCCACAGCGGCGGGGCAGCACGGTTCGATAGCCAGGCGCGGCATTGCGCCACCCAGCCCGAAAACAATGGCGCCAGCGCGACTGACAACAACACCGCGATGCACTGGGTCAGCATGCTCGAGAGCGTCATTGCAGCACCACCATCAACATCGCCAGCAAGGTCAGGAATGTGTAGAGAAGGTAGATCGAAATCCGACCGTGCTGAAGACGTCCGACCCACTGGGCAAGCCGCGGCACCGCGTTTCCCATCGGCCGGTAGACCGACGTCATGAAGCGGTCAGTGACCTGCACCCGGTAGCGCGGTGCGGCGTCGTCTGGCGAGGGCAGTTCGACATGTGTCTGGAAAAACGGCGCGAATACGCGGCGAATGGGCTGCCCGAAACCCTCGGCGCTATCTTGCATGCGCGCGGTCAATCCGGGTGCTCCGCAGTCCCATGGTGCGGCCCTGCGGGTACGTCCGTCGTAGAAGCGATGCGTGACCCAGGCAATCAAACCGATCGCGAGCAGGCCAACCAGCAAAACCAGAACGGGCTCATAGGAGGCCCGCGCGGCCGACGTTGGCACCAGCCAAAGCCACCCGCTGCCTTGCGACAGTCCGCTGCCCAGCAGCAAGCGGGTCACGGGGTCGATGGCTGCCAGGACCATGCCAGGAACCAGACCAAGGAGCACGCATCCTGCCGCCAGCCACAGCAAACCTGCCCGCTCGAGCCAACCTGCGTCGCGGGCGTGCTCCAGGCCGGGTTCCCGGTGCGCCCCGAGAAATACAATGCCATAGAACTTGACCATGACGTAGCCCGCCAGTGCGGTCGTCAATGCGAGCACGGCTGCGCCCATGGGAATCAGCAGATTGAAAAACTGCTGCGGAATCGCAGGAGTAAACAAGAATGACTGCAATAGCAACCACTCAGCGACAAATCCGTTGAGCGGTGGCAGGCCTGCGATCGCCAGCGTCCCGACCAGCGCGGTCCATCCGACCCAGGGCATCCGTCTCAACAACCCGCCAAGGCTGCCGAGGCCGCGCTGGTGCGTGGCGTGCAGGACCGAGCCCGTGGCCAGGAACAGCAAGCTCTTGAAAAACGCATGGTTCAGCGCGTGGTAAAGCATGGCGGCCAGCGCCAGCGCGGCCAGCGCCGGCATGCCGACGCCGTGGAATACCAAGGCCAGCCCGCAGGCAGCCAGGGCGATGCCGATATTTTCAATCGATGAGTACGCGAGCAAACGCTTCATGTCGTTTTGCACAGCGGCGAAGAGCACACCGAACAGTCCGCCGAACAATCCAAGCGCCAGCAGCGGCAGACCCCACCACCAGACGGGCGCGTGCAGCAGGTCGAACGAGACCCGCAGCAAGCCATACAGTGCCGTCTTGAGCATGACGCCACTCATCATCGCCGACACCGGAGACGGCGCCGCCGGGTGCGCCTCGGGTAGCCACACATGCAAGGGGACCATCCCGGCCTTGGCGCCGAAACCGAGAACGGCCAGGCCGAAAGCAATACTCGCTGAGGCAACGCTCAAGTGCGCTTCGCGCATCGCGGCGAACGTCAGTCCCTGAACCGCGCCGGCCTGCATCATGACGCCAAAGCACAGCAGCAGCGCGATGGCGCCGAGATGCGCCAGCAAGAGATACAGGAACCCGGCGTCGCGGATCTCCTTCAAGCGGTGCTGCGTGAGCACCAGGAAGTACGAGGCCATCGCCATGACCTCCCAGGCCAGCATGAACGTGTATGCATCCGCCGCCAGCATGACCATGACCATGGCGCCAAGGAACACGTGATACTGCATGCCGAGCAAACCCGGCGCGGTGCCTTCGCCGTCACGAAAGTATCCTGCCGCGAACACCGAAATCCCCACACTTCCCGCGCCGAGCAGCATGAGAAAAAATCCCGCCAGCGGGTCGAGGCGCAAATGCATGGGCAACCCCGGAAGCCCGAAGGGCAGCAGCCATTCCGTTGGGGGCGCAAACAGCGCCGTCAAGCCGATCAGGCCGACCAGCAAGCTCCCCACCGCACCGAGCGGGAACAGAACGTGGGCGATCCAGCGGGTCGCGCGCGGCACCGGAAGTCCCGCCAATCCAACCAGTACCCACCCCACAACGACGCTCATGGCGGCGGGAATGAGCAGGCTGGGCATCATGGGGCGGGAAAAGGCTGGGGACGGTGTGGGGGGTTTGCGCGGCGCCAGAATTCACATAGCATGTGCATAGGATGTTAATGCAAGACGCACTGAAATGGAACAACGCACAACACGCTTGACGCTGCTCATCGACCCGAACAAAAAAGCCGTGTTCGAACATCTCTGCGCCGCCGAAGACCAGACGCCGTCACAAGTCGTGCGGAGGCTGATTCGCGACTACATCGAACAGCGCCTGGGTCGCCCCTGGAAACCTGGGGAATCGGTGACGGACGCCCACCCCGGGGACTGATGCGTCTGACAATCGAGCTTTGAGCAATGTCACGATACGCTCACCTTGGACACCACTGACTTCGCGACACAGCGGGAACCGCGCCTGCGCCTGCTGATCCCACTGGTGGTGGCAACGGCGTTCCTGATGGAACAACTCGACGCCACCATTCTCACCACCGCCATCCCCGCCATGGCGCGCGGCCTTGCCACCACACCACTGCATTTGAGCATTGCGGTGAGCATGTACGTCCTCACCGTCGCGGTGTTCATTCCTGTCAGCGGCTGGTTCGCGGACCGCTGGGGAACGCGCCGGGTCTTCATCGCGGCGCTGACGACCTTCACGGCTGGCTCGATGCTCTGCGGTCTCGCCACCAACCTGCCGATGCTGGTGGCATTTCGTATCTTGCAAGGGTTTGGTGGCGCGATGATGACCCCCGTCGGCCGCCTGATCCTGCTGCGCAGCTTCCCTCGAAGTGATCTCGTCACGGCGATGACCTACACCACGCTTCCGGCGATCGCCGGGCCGATCATGGGACCGCTTGCCGGTGGGTTCTTGACGACTTACGCGTCCTGGCGGTGGATTTTCTACGTGAATATTCCATTCGGCATCGCTGGCATTGCCCTTGCGACGCGCTATCTCCGAGAAACATCGGTGACTCGCGCCACACCATTTGACATTCCAGGCTTTGTGCTGTTCGGAGGCGGCATCGCGCTATTGCAATTCGCACTCGATGCCTCGGCCCACCGTGCCCTCGGCGGCACGGAGGTCGGCGCCATGCTTTTCGCCGGGGTCGCGTTGCTCCTTGTGTTCGGTCTGCATGCACGGCGCAACGTGCGATCGGTGGTCGACCTTCGCTTGTTCCGCCAGCGCGCGTTTGCGATTGGCAGCGTCGCTGGAGGCTTGTGCCGCGTGGCCATGAATGCGGGAATATTCCTGCTGCCGCTGATGTTGCAACTTGGCCTCGGCATGAGCGCTGCCGCATCGGGTGGATTCACGTTTCTCGGCAGTCTGGGCGCGGTGTTCGTGCGCATGCTGGTGGGTGCGCTGTTGCGCCGCTTCGGTTTCGTGCGGGTCTTGACCGGTAGCGCCGTTGCCTGCGCGGCGCTCCTCGCCAGCATGACGCGACCAGATCATGCAACGCCAGCCTGGGTACTGGTCGGCCTCATCGTCACTTTCGGCCTGGCCCGCTCGATGCAGTTCATGGGCTCGAACAGTCTGACCTACGCCGATGTGCCTCCGGAGCAACTCAGCGCTGCCACCAGTCTCGGTGGGCTCTTGCAGCAGCTGACCGTCAGCGTCGGAGTGTCGTTCGCAGCATTGCTTCTGACCTTGACCGGCGCGGCTGGAGCGCCCCTGGACGCGGCCCGGTTTCACCACGCATTCCTCATTGCTGCGCTTCTGCCCCTGCTTGCTGTTCCGGCTTTTCTCCGATTGCGCCCCGTTGATGGCGCGGCCGTGAGCGGCTACGCCGAACGCTGATCCATGGCGCATGCAACCGCCACTGCGCCCAGCGCATCCGTCAGCACGGCAGGCGCAATCCCGAGCAGTACCCCGCGCCGACCCGCATTGATGTAGACCCGGTCGAATTCCAGGACGCTCGCTTCGACGTACACCGGCATGATCTTGCGCGATGCGAAGGGCGAGGTCCCGCCGACCAGATACCCACTGTGTCGCTGCGCAACATCGGGCGCACAGGGCTGTACCGACTTCACGCCGATCGCGCGCGCCAGGGATTTGGTCGATACCTCGCAATCGCCGTGCATCAGAACCACCATCGGGCGCGCGCGCTCGTCTTGCATGATCAACGTCTTGACCACCGCGTGCGGATCGAGTCCCAGCGATTGCGCCGCCCACGCCGCGCCACCGTGGTCGACATAGGGGTAGGGATGCAGTGAAAAGCGCACGCCCTGTTTGGTCAACCAGGCCGTCGCCGGCGTCTCGGTAGGGCGATGATCAGGCCGCACGATCGATATTCCTTCATCAGATGGCGCAGAGTGCCGAGCACCGTGCAGCTGTCGCCGCGTCAAACAGTGCATCGGGCGACAGTGCGCGCCGAGCGGGGTCGCTCAGCACCTGCCTCCACAGTCGCGCCCCCGGCGCGCCTTTCCACAGGTTGAGCATATGCCGGGTCGCGGCCCACGGTGACACTCCGCGCGCCACGAGGCCCGCAAGATACGTCCGCATGGCGGCTTCAATGCCTTCGCGCGATCGGCCCGCATTCCTGGCTGCGAAATAACGGTTGTCCCATTCCGCCAGCCACCAGGGGCGTTGATAGGCCTCGCGTCCGACCATCACGCCATCCACCTGTTGCAGATGCGCATTCACGTCGGCATCCGTCTTCACACCGCCGTTGAGCACAATCGTGAGTTCAGGAAAATCACGCTTGAGTTGGTAGACAAATTCGTAACGCAATGGCGGAATTTCACGATTGTCTTTCGGACTCAAGCCTTCCAGCCAGGCATTTCGCGCGTGAACGATAAAAACCGAACATCCGCCTGTCGCGACGGTGCCGACAAAATCCCTGACGAAAGCATAGCTCTCGACACGATTGATGCCGATCCGGTGCTTGACCGACACCGCCAGCGCGTCGCCCACCGCGTCGCGCATCGCCGCGACACCATCTCGGACCAGGTGTGCCTCGGCCATCAGACAGGCCCCAAAGGCGCCGCGCTGGACACGCTCACTCGGGCAGCCGCAGTTCAAGTTGACCTCGACGTAACCCCAGCGCTGCGCCAGAGACGCGCACGCCGCCAACGCATCCGGCTCGCTGCCGCCGACTTGCAGCGCCACAGGCTGCTCCTCCGGACTGAAGTCAAGGTGACGCGCCTGATCACCATGCATCAGCGCGCCTGTTGTGACCATTTCGGTGTACAAACGAACATTGGCGCTGAGAAGCCGATGAAAATAGCGGCAATGACGATCGGTCCAGTCGAGCATCGGCGCCACGCTCATGCGCCACGGGCTGACCGACTCTGGATCGTTCAACGTTGCAGTATCACCTGACATGATCAAACCCACCACACAGCAATTATTGATTGCGCTGCTCTTTGCGAGCATCGTCGGCGCCTCGGTCGGCTACTTGCGCCTGCTCGGGCTTTCAAGCGACCGCGTTCAGGCACTCTGCGCTGCCGCCCGACCCGGAAAAATCCGCATCGATCAGCTCGTCAACCTCGGCGCGACACCTGTACCGGATCCTGCTGGGGGTGTCGTTGCCCGATTGTCCGGAATATTCCCGTTGCAGAACGATCGCTGCACTGTTCGTGCAGATGACATGCACGCTGTGGTTCGTGCGCGCCACCTCACCGATTGACCGGCGCGCCTCGCGAGCCGCACAAGCCGTGCGCCCCGACCCAGGGAAACATCCACACAAACCCGACGCATCAGAAAAACAAAAACCCGCCGTTCGCAAGAACGGCGGGTTTCGAATAATAGCCTGACGATGTCCTACTTTCACACGCGCATGCGCACTATCATCGGCGCT